>Ga0209979_1002026_pt1 | contig 20302 bp, 28 predicted proteins | sample AnhtaG_FD_183114 | JGI IMG/M metagenome (GOLD analysis project Ga0209979, IMG submission 183114) | Deep subsurface microbial communities from Anholt, Denmark to uncover new lineages of life (NeLLi) - Anholt_01485 metaG (SPAdes) (version 2) | ecosystem: Environmental > Aquatic > Marine > Oceanic...
ATCGCCCCTACCTGCTGAAGATCAGCGATGTGCAAGAGTTCCTCACCTACGGTCAACGCTGGATCTACTTCTACAATGTACTGCGCCCCCACTTCGGCGTGGACATGAACGGGCGCACCCCGTTGGCGGTGTTGCAAAGCCTCGGTTATACTGGATATCAGGCCATCGCTGCCTTCTACCCGGTGCTGTTGGATAGACTCAGCACTGATCTACTGATGGCTTGTGATCCCGTAGGTGGTATCGATCCATTGGCCCATTACATCCCTTGTCGCCCAAATGAGACCTGGGCATTCAAGGCTATGCCTTGTCACCCAGAAGGAAGCGCCAAGGCCTCCTTTTCGCCATCTCATCCGCCCGGATGCCGATGCGAGGCGTGACTTCTATCCCCCCCGGATCCACCTCCGCTGTCTCTTCGATGAAAAGTGGGTCGCTTTGGCAGAGGTCAAGGGCGTTGAGGCTTCGGTCGATGGTTAGGGCCTGGCAGAGTTTCCCCGGCCCGTTGGTCAGTTCTCCCTCTCGGCGGAAGCCGCGATTCCGACGCATATATTCGATGCCCTCCTGGGGCTGGATCCCCCTGATGAGAACCGCGGCGGGAAAGCCCACCCTATCCGTAACCACGTTTAGACAGTGGTACATCCCATAGATGAAGTAGATATAGGCCTGGCCCGGCGGGCCGTACATCACCTCCGTGCGGGGAGTCCGCCCGTGCGAGGCATGGCAGGCTCTATCCTCCTCCCCGATATAGGCCTCCGTCTCCACGATGAGACCGCTCAACCGCTCCCCATCTATAACCCGCACCAACCGCTGGCCCAAGAGTTCCCGAGCCACCTCTAAGGTGTCGCGGGCATAGAAGTCGCGGCCTAATCTACTAGACGACAACTTATCCTCCCGCCACGGGAAGAAAGATGAAGAGGGTATCCCCTTCGCTCACCGGGGTCTTCTCTGCCTTATCTAACTTTATTTGGTCGTCGTTCAAGAAGAGGACGTAGGGGAGATCGATCTCCCGCTCGTAGAACTCATGCCGGAAACCGGGATACCTATCGGCCAGGGAAGACAGAAGCTCAGCTACAGTAACACTCTCCGGCAACTCCAAGACCACCTTCCTGCTTCCCACCGCGCTTCGCAGGGGCTCCCCTACTTTCACCGTGACTCTCATCAGAGATGCCCTGGCCACTATTGGTAGTCGTAGAAACCTTTGCCCGTCTTCCGCCCCAGGTATCCCGCGGTGACCATGCGGCGCAAAAGGGGTGGGGCCGCATAGCAGTTATCTTTGAACTCCCCGTACATGGCATCGGCGATGAAGAGCGTAGTATCCACACCTAAGAGATCTAGGAGGGTGAAAGGGCCCATAGGATGGTTCAACCCCAAGACCATGCTCTTGTCTATGTGCTCTTTGGTAGCCACGCCGTTCTCCAAGGCTCTTATGGCGTCCAAAAGGTAGGGGATCAAAAGTAGATTGACGATGAACCCCGGGGTGTCCTTGGCCACCACGATCTCTTTCCCTAGAGACTCGCCGAACTCTCTCGCCCTCTCGAAGGTCTCCTCAGAGGTGAGGATGGTGCGCACTATCTCCAAAAGCCTCATCAGGGGGACGGGGTTGAAGAAGTGTAGGCCCAGTACCTTCTCCCCCCGCTTTGTGGCGGAGGCTATCTCCGTGATACAGAGCGATGAGGTGTTGGAGGCCAAGACAGTATGCGGCGGACATATTCCGTCCAGGGAGGCGAAGATCTCCTTTTTGGCCTCCATATTCTCGATGATGGCCTCGATGACCAAGTCGCAATCTTTGAAATCGTGGATATCCACCGTCCCCTGGATCCGGGGCAGCGCGGCATCCATCTCCTCCTGCGTGACCTTCCCCCTCTCCACCCCCTTGGCCAGGAACCGCTTGATGCTGTTCAAACCTTTCTGGAGCAGATCCTCGTTGATCTCGCTCACCACTACCTGGTAGCCGGCTTGAGCACAAACCTGGGCGATGCCACAGCCCATAAGGCCACAGCCGACAACACCCACTTTTTTGATTTCCATCTTTTCCTCCTCAATAACTATCGGCGAACGCCTGGCGCAGCCGGTCGGCTAACTCCAGGCTCTTATCTGGATCGGCCAAGCGGGTCTTTACCTCTCGCCACACTACCGGACAACCCTCCCCCGCCATGGCTATGATCTCCCGGATAAGACCATCGGCCCTCTTGCGGTTCTCCTTGGTATCCTCGATCCCCGCAGCGGCGAAGAGGTCACCCAAGTGCCTGGTATAGCAAGACATCTCATCCCCCTTTTCTATGAGACCGGCACGCTCTATAACTCTCATGGCTGGTCAGCCAACTGCCCTCACTCGAGCCAGAGATGACGGCTAGTCCCTCCACCAAAGGGGCACCCCTGTCTCCTCACCCTGCCTCCTCACTAGAGGCTCCCCCAGAAGTTCCTGGATGAAGATCTCACAGGCGAAGATGGGAGTGCCGGGCATCAGGTGGCCAGAGACGGTCCTCCCCTCTCCATCCGAGAGGGCCAGATGGGCGTGGACGATAGCCTGACCGTCGCGCAAGGAGATATTCCCTATGCAGGAGACCATCTCCATAGGCTCATCTACGGCGAAGCCCCTGTACTCTCGGCTCTCTTGATCATAATAAGCCAGCCGGGCTGACTTCACCGCCCCTAGAGCGGTAAACACCCCTAGGGTGATACCGTTTTCTTGGCAAAACCCCTCTATGCTCTTCAAGAGGTCGCCCTCGTGAGGCAACCTGCCTAAAAAGGATCGGCCTCGCTCGTACCTATTTAGAATCATAACCCCTCCCATTAGTACAAACCAGAAAAGAGATCGCATTCCAACCCTTCTAATGGCAAGACTTCTGATCGGGCTAATTGGAAATACTCCCAGCCCATAAACTCCCGTAGCGGGTTCTGGGGCATCTTAACCATGAAACTCTGAGGGCCGAACTGAGTTCGATGGCAGAATAAAGCGGTTATCTTCTGATCGACGTAGGGTCTCACATCTATCACCGTGGTAATGAGCCTTTCATCTACACCGGTGAACTCCAGTTCTTCCCCGCTCAATTCGATCTTTAACCCTCCCAAATGACTACGTAGTATATCGATCTGGCTCTTGGGAAAGGCGGTGTAATAGAGTTTGGCCCGGCCATGGGGCCCCTTCTCCCGCCCCTTGCCTTCAAGGAAGGAATCGAAGGCCGAGGTGGCAAAGAGGGATATGGCCACATGGTCTGGATGGCCATAGCCGCCCTCGGGTCCCCAGGTGATCACTACCTGGGGGTCTACCTCTCGCATGGTCTTGACGATCTTCTCTCCCGCCTCCTGGCGATCAACCGCAGCAAGCCGCCCATCTCGGAAACCTAGAAAGCGCAGATCCTCTATCCCCAGGGCCCGACAGGCACAACGCAGTTCCTCCTCCCGTACCTCTTCTAGGGTCTCAGGGGTGGCCAGTTGGGGATCGCTTATCTGGCCTGCTTCTCCACGGGTGGCACAGACGAGGGTCACTTTCACCCCTTGGGAAGCGAACTTAGTCAGAGTACCCCCGGCGGCCCCCTCGTCATCAGGGTGAGCGAAGATGGCCAGGAGGGATAACCCCTTCTCCCTCATTTCCCCAGACCCCAGAAAAGGTCGGTCTCTATCTCCGAGGGGTGCCCTACCCGGCTAGCGGCCAGCACGAAGTACTCTTTCCCCCACCACTTGCGCATCTCCTCATCGGACATCTGGGCGAAGATGTTGCCAGGAGGGAGTTGGGTCTTATGACAGGCTAGAGCCCGCTTCTTCACCTCCAAGAAGGGCACCACATCGATAACTGTGGTGATCCGATCGTCGCAGGTGCCGGGCAGGTCCACCGACATGGCCCGGAAACGGCTGCGGGGGACGGCCACATAATATAACTTTTCGGCCTTATGAGGGGATAGCCCCTCCGACATATGCTCCGAGAACCTCTCTTCATCCCCTGCGGAGAAGAAAGCATCGGTGGTCGCCTTTCCTATGGTGATATGGTCTAAGTGTCCCGAGATCCCATCGGGGCCGAAGGTGAGGACCACCTGGGGCCTCACTTCCCGGATGGCTCGGACGACCTGTCCTTCTATCTCCTGGGGGGCATAACCGCTCATCTGGCCATCCCTGTAGCCCAAGAATCGCAACTCCCCGATGCCGATGACCCGACAGGCGCAGCGGAGTTCTTCCTCCCGCACTTGGCCTAGGGTCTCAGGGGTGGCCAGTTGGGGATCGCTTATCTCCCCCGTTTCTCCTCGCGTGGCAGAGATGAGAGTGATCCGCACCCCTTGGGCCACATATTTGGCTAAGGTTGCGGCTGGCCCAAAGGACTCATCATCTGGGTGCGCGAAGACCACCAAAAGGGTTAAAGCCTCCTTCATCTCTCCTCCATCAAGGGTTCCGTTTCTACGCTCTTAGGGAGCACAACCTCGCTCCTTCTACAAGAGGGCCACGGCTCTATCCGTGAGGGTCACCCGGTAGTCCAGAAGGCCCCAACCCGGGGCCAGGACTGCCTCCCTTATCGGTCCCTGGAGTTCCTCCAAAGTGGCCCACCTTGCGGCCAGGATCTCCCTACTATCTTCTGGGGCCAATCCTCCGCCCACGCCTCTGGCGGAGAAGACGTGGCTACTCCACTCTATATTTTCCTCGCCACAGATGAACCGGACCTGGATCCGAAGCAGATACCGTTCTATCTCTATCTCCAGCCCCGTCTCTTCCCGGGCCTCCCTCTTGGCCCCCTCCTCGAAGGGCTCTCCAGGGTTGAGTCCCCCGCTGGGAGCCCTAAAGACCCCCGGGGGGTGGATCGGTTTTCGAATGAGAGCCAATTTCTCTCCCCGGAAGATGAAAAGGGTGATATCATGGGCTCGGCCATGCTTCTGGCTGCCCCGCACCAGAGCCATCTCCTCAGGAGTTATCTCTTGTGTTAGGCGCAAGACCTCCGGCCGGCCGAACTTCTCCTCCATCTCCTGGATCATCGCTTCATCGACATACAAGAGCCCACCCCTTATCTGCGCCGGTAATTCTCGATCGCCTCACGCAAAGCCTCAAGGCCGGTGAGGGAGCATCTCACTTTCCGCTCCGGCAAGCCCCCCAGACTTTGAACCAAACCTTCTTTGGTGATGGCCAAAGCCTCATCCAGGGAGCGGCCCTCGATCAGTTCGGTGAGCATGCTTGAAGCGGCGATGGCGGCCACGCACCCCTGAGCCTTGAATCTCGCCTCCTCGATCTGATCATCGACCACTCTGATAGAGAGGCGCACCGTGTCTCCATCTTGAAGGTTGCGCGCCATCCCCACGCCGTCGGCCTCCTCTATCTCTCCTACGTTGCGGGGGCTCAGAAAATGATCCATAACTATGGGGCTATATTCCATCCCTTTCCTCTTTCCCCCATGATGCGCAATGAGCCTTCTCCTCACCAGGGCAACAGACCCTCGCTACCCAAAACGCCGCCGGGAGATGCTTGGCTCTCATCCCCTCACCGGATCGGCTGCCGCCCTCAGTTCAGAGATAAGTTCTTCGTGGATGCGACCGTTGGTGGCTACGATGCCCTTCTCGAAAGGGCTCCAAGCCCCACCTTCAAGATCGGTCACTACCCCTCCCGCTTCCTCCACCAGAAGCCCGCCGGCCGCCCAGTCCCAAGGGCTGAGGTGCATCTCCCAGTAGCCGTCCAGCCGGCCTGCAGCCACGCAGGCCAGATCTAAGGCCGCGGAACCTCCCCGCCTTATACCTTGTACCCGGGTCACCAGCCGACTGAACTCTGGCACATTGTTGTCTGGGATAGCAGCCCGCTGGTAGGGGAAGCCGGTAGCCAGAAGGGAAAAGATAAGTCTATGAGTGGTGGAGACCCTGACCCCTCTATCATTGAGGGTAGCCCCTTCCCCCTTCTGAGCGTAGAAGAACTCATCCCGCAAGGGGTCGTAAACCGCTCCCAGGGTGATCTCTTCCCTCTCCTTCAGGGCGATCGATATGGCGAAGACGGGGTAGCCGTGGAAGTAGTTAATGGTGCCATCGAGAGGGTCGATGAGCCAGGTGAACTCGCTCTCCCCCTCCAGGCGCGGCGCCTCCTCGGAGAGGATGGTGTGATCTGGATACCTCTCCCGGATAGCCTCCACGATGAGCCGTTGGGAGGCCAGATCGGCCTCGGTTACCAGATCTATCTCTCCCTTCCTAGCCGCTTCCTTGGCTCGGCCGAAGTTGGCCAAGACGATCTCCCCCGCCTCTTTGGCCAGGAGGTTCAAAAAACCCCTCGCGTCCCTCACTCTAAATAATCCTCTCGAGGCGGGTGCCAGATATCGGCGGTGACCGGCCTCTCCAAGGCGAACTGCCCATGTTCGACATTGGAGGGGATAAGATAACTGTCCCCCTTCTCCACCACGGTGGGGACGCCAGCGATAGTGACCTCATACCGCCCCTCGACCACATAAGTGATCTGCTCATGGGGATGGCGGTGGAGAGGGGCTCGAGCCCCTTTCTCGTAGGTGAACTCGGCCAAGAGGAGGCTCTGACCATAAGCCAAGGTTCTCCTGGTCACCCCGGGGAACATCTCCACCGGCTTCGCATCGCTCCTCAGAAATATCACCTTGCCCTCCGCTTAAAAGGGAGGATGAGGGGCACTTGGTGACGGTAACCCTCGTGCTCCTCCCCAAATCGGCGCAACAAGCCAGGCTCTTCGAAGAACTTGAAGTGCAAAAGGAGAAGGACGACTAGTATGAGAGGCGAGAAGAGGGTTGCAGAGACCGAACCCAGGATTATGCCCCACCCCACCAGGAGAACGAGAAGCCCCAAGAGCATGGGGTTCCGTGTATAACTGTAGGGGCCAACGATGACCAGTCTCTCGGTCCTCGGAGCCAGGGGAAAGCCGAACACCTCTTGGGGGTGCCCTCGGCCGATGGTGAGAAGGCCATACCAAGACCAGATCATCCAGAATAAGCCGAAGAGGATCACCAAACTTCCGAAAATGATGCTCACCACCCCGTATCGCAAAGGCTCAAACCCAAAGAGGCGATCTAGCCAAAGGCCCATCCCTGTCCCCAGAGCAGGGAAAAGGATGCCGAATAGGAAAACGGAAGGGAGATAAGCGGAAACCAGACGCAAGGTTCGCACCCTAGGTCCTTAACTCTTGCTCCTAATCCCGGCTGACTTGCCACCCCCTTCCGGAGGTACGAGAGGCCATCCACACAAAAGTGCAGACGGCCTTTTCTAAGGGAGAAAACTAAGACCGGCCTGCGAAACGGAGCCGCCGGCTCACAAGGATCAGAATAGCCAGGAAACTACCTACCAGAGCACCCTCTAAGGGGCCCCACCCTGTCTCTGGCACCCCCTCCTCTGTCGGTGTAGGGGTAGGGGTTACTGGGGTGGGAGAAGGGGTAACCACCGGGGTGGGCGTGGCGGTCGGTGCCTTAGTGGGTGTGGCGGTCGGCGCTTTAGTGGGCGTGGCGGTCGGTGCCTTAGTGGGCGTAGCGGTTGGCGTAAGTTCAGCCACTACGGTAGGGGTAGCCTGGCCCCGCAACCTAGTGAAAAAGATGAGACCTCCGATGCCTAAAAGACCCAGGATCAAAAGTCCCACCAGTCCGAGGGCGATCATGGTGAAGACCCTGTTTTGGCCGAAGCCTGCCCAATCCCTCATCTCCTCGCTCCTTTCAGGCCAGCCAGGAGCTCGTCAAAGAGCTCATCTGGCACCATCGGGTAGGTCGGTTTGCGGAAGCCAGGGAACTTCTTTTTGGCCCTCTCTTCTTTACTCATAAGAATCTCCCTTCAAGAGCCAGCGCCGCCGGCCTTGACTTTCTCCCGGAGATTTGATAACATTAGTTTTAGAGCCGGTTTCAAATCTCCTAGATCTGAGCCCCAGGTCTGGCAGGTTGGAAACCTGCTTTTGTTTTCCTCAAAGTAGCCTGGCTTTTGCGCCAGGCCGCCCATCATAGGTCTGGGCGAACTGCTCTAAAACGTCTCTTTCAATCAGCCACTTATTGGCAAACTTATATCCCGGAAGTCTGCCCTGGCGGATCAGTCGCCGAACTGATTCAGGGTGGATGTTGAGCCTCCGGCTCGCTTCTAAGATATCTGCGAACCTGTCAAAAGGCTTGTCCATCGGCTTTTGGGTACCAAGTGATTATTGGGATGCGGAACACTACAACAATTATAGAGTAGTTATTGCGGGGTGTCAAGCGGAGAATATTCAGGGACGATCTGAGGATGGCGTGGTGGACTTGGCAAGAGCCGCTCCCCGGTCCAGGATCCGGCCGTCGTTGCTGCCGATCGCCGAGAGCATCTGATTAACGAGGGTATCTATGGGCTAGAGCCCTCCAAGAGTTCCAAGTTCGCCAAGGGGACGAATACCCTCTCCCCCTCTTCCAGATCCACCTCTACCCCCTCGACTTCAACGCCCCATTCGACCTTCCTCCTCTGAAGAGGGAGGCTCGCCACATAGCCCACCTTACCTAGATAGGGCTCCCTAACCAATCGCACTAACGTTCCCTCTTTCAAGGCAGGGCTCTCCTCTCTAAGAGCCTCCTCGCCTCGGAGGAAGGGGATGATCACCTGGGGGCGAAGAAGCCTCACCCCATAGGGGAGACCGCTGGTCATGCAGGCCTCGCGGCCAGCATGTTGTTGAAATAGAGAGAAGAGGGGTCGGGAGATAGAGATCTCGCCAAACCCCTCCATTATCATCACTGGAAAAGAGAGCGAAGAAAGAAACCCCACAAGCGAAGAGGGGAGGCTACCCAGAATCACCCCCCGCACCCCTGTCTCCTCGGCTTTCCCCAATCCCTCCTTCGTGGCCCAACTCTCCACCACCACTATCGCACCATGATACCCCATATCGATCACTTCGGGAACCAACCTTCCCTCTGGCGCCTGGCCTAAGATCTTCAAGACACCAAAGGCATCTCCACCGATGGCCCAGGCCCCTTCCATAATCGCACCAGAGGTCTCGATCGCTACCCCACGGCTGGAGACTACCTGGGTCACCACGCCTTTGAGATAGGCTCTCAATTCATAGGTGGACGGGGAGACCTCTAGGAGCAGACGCCCATGAGCCTCGTTCACTATTCTCCCCTCCGCCGGAGCCCGACATAGGCGGCGGAAAGGCCATCTTCCCACCACCGCTATCACCTCGCCCTCCTCCACCCTCTCTCCAGGCCCTTTGAGGAGATATTTCTGAAGATCTTCCTCCGCTATGGAGAGTCGCTGGGCTACGTGGAGGATGCGAATCCGGCTCGGTATGTGGGCCCGGCCAACCACATCCATAGGCTCCACCCTCTGCCCCGGCTCCACCAGAACCTCCCCCGGGAAGGGCAGAAGCCGTTCCAGGCGCACGCGGCCGTAGGGTACTACCTTAAACGCAGAAGGGTAGTACATGGCTAGAACCCTACCTCCCACATCCACTTCTGCACCTCTTCCTGCTGTGCGACTCTCTCCTCGGGGAGGGAGAGAGGTCGCCCTCGAGCGTCGATGATGACGCCCACCGCTCCACCTTCTACCTCGGTGGTGGCTCCTCTTCCTTTCCTCCCCAAGCCCACGTCGAAACTCTGGGTAGGGCGGAGTTCCAAAGTCGCTCTTTGACCGAAAGGCAAAGGTATCACCTCCAAAGAGCCATAGGATACCTCGCCTTCGATGGCTCCCCCCTCCGAGTAGACCATCTTGAATCGAAGGGCCACCTCCCCCTCCTTAGCTACACCCAAGGGCGCGATAACCGTCCCCAAGTTGAGAAGGGTGTCCCGCGCTAGTACCTGTGCCGCTGCCAGAGGCTCCGCCATAGCCAGAGCCCCCAATTGAGGCAAGAGAGAGAACTCATCAAGGGCCAGGCTGCAGATGCCCGTGGGCTGCAATCCGTCCAGAAGGATGAGAGCCGCCTGCCTGGGGTCGGGGAGATGGGAAAGGAGACCTCCCGTGCCCACGATCAGATCCACCGGGGCTAAGGCTCTTTCACCTGCCTGCTCCAAAGCCCAAGCCATAAGTTCCCGAGCCACCGCTTGCTCCAGAAAGAGATCTTCTCTGCTTTGGGGGAGAGTCCCCGGCCTAAACGCCTTGTTGAGGATCCGATCCCCCGCCCCCTCCAAGTCGAAGGGAAGCCAACGCAGGATCTGCTCCACCCCTCTCTCCGCCAGAAGCCTATCTAACCCATACCCCAATCCCACCTCATTCGTCAAAGCACAAAAATAACAGTCATCCCTGGCGGAGAAGAGACCTACACTGCCCCCACCTATATCTACCCCCAAAACTTTCAATTCGTACTCCTGGGCCAGGTAGCGAATCGCCCAGCCCAAAGCCCTGGCGGTGGGTTGAATAGGGGCCACGGACCATCTCTCCACTGACTCGATCCCGGGGATGAGAGCGATCTTGCCTCCTACCAAGTTCTCCAGCAACTCCTGGGCACCGGCTAGGCTCTCCTCTCCCAGCCTAGGAAGGAGGTTACTCACCATCTCCAAGTCGATAACTCCCTCTAGAACCTCAGCGACCAGGACTCGCGCCTCCTCGTTTCCAGCGAAGATAAGACGGGGTCGCATCTCTCCTGAGGCGGAAAGTAAGGCCAAATCTTTGGCCATTTCCACCAGGGGGAGGGTAGGTCCCCCCTCGATCCCCCCGGCGACGAGGATAGCGTCGAGGCTACCTTCTTTGAGGAGCCTTAAGAAGTCGAGCATCCCCTCCGCAGATGAGAGGCTTAACTCATCGACGGTGAAAGTGCCCTCTACGAGGGTGTAGGTGGAATGGGCAGCACGGAGAGCGCTCCTGAGGCTCCAAGGCTCCATCATCCCCGCCACCACCAACCGAAGGGGCTCCATAGCGCTGGTAGTAGCCACAAAGCCGTCTACTCCACTTCCATCCCCACCCTCAGGGGTGACGAGCCTTCCCTGGGCCAAAAGCCGCCTCTCGGCAACGGTTGCCATCTTTCCCATCGCCTCGAGAAACCCCAGGCTTACATCCTCCCAGGGAGGCGAAAGGGTAGTCGGAGCCGACCCATGAGCCACCAACCGGTATTCGCCGGCCACTTGATCTATGAGGGTTACCCGGGTGGTGATGCTCCCCAGGTCAGCCATGACAAACGATTCTAAACTCATCTTTAGAGTATCCCCAACCAGTCGCCAAGGAGGAACTGTAGACGGCCCACAAGTAAGGAGACCCGAGCCATCACCGCGTTGGCAAAGAGAGCCCCCAAGGTTATCATGATGAACCACTTTCCGACAACAGAGCCTAGCCTGAGGGCACCGTATCGAAGCCCAGTCGTCTCTCGCTCTCCGCCCGCCGTAAAGTAGAAGTAGGCCAAACTCCCCAACGTGCCCACTACCAGGATCAAGTTATCTATCGCCGATCCCCCCTCTCCTTTCCCCGGAAGGAGAGGGAGCATAGTATCCCGCACTTGGTAAAGGAGGGAACCGACCAAAGCCCCTCCGATGGCCAAGGCAGCGCCTACCCCGAAGAGGAAACCTACCGAGATATTCCCCAACCAAGCGGTAGAGATCCTCCCTTTGGCCAGAAGAAGTAAACCTAAGAGGAGAGGAATGAGAAGGTGCCAATAGGCCACAGGGTCTCGGGCTAGGGGGGTAAATAGGCGAGGCAATAGCACATCTTGGATGGCTACCACGATGGCATAGCCTAGAGCCGACCCGATGAAGAGATGCTCCGCCAAGCGGTATAGAGGGTTGTCAGAGATCAGGTAGCTGAAAACCATCAAGGTGAGAAGAGCGGCCACCCAAGTGCCTAAGAGTTCCCTCATCCCCTTCCCCCTAACCTCTCTACCAGATGGGCGAAATTCCCCAAGAGGATGAAAAGGGCGATCACTAGGTGGGCGGCTGCCTGAGGGAGCATCCTAGAGAGGGCTACCCCAGGATGCTGGTTTAGCCTTTCATACTCCGCCGCCCCCACCAGTCCACTGAGAAGCCCCTCTAGTTGGCCGGAGCGGTAGTAAGGACGAGCCGCAGGGTCCACCTGGGCGCTCACCCCGGCCACCATCGCCACCTTGTAAGGGGCCTGTACCTGCTCCACCCAACGGCGAAGGAGTTCCTGACTTCCCGCCAATACTATGATTAGATCCACATCCTCTAAGCCCCTAACCGCTGCACCTAGGGGGTAAGGAGAGAGGCGAGGTCCGAGGCCCTCCGCTATAAAGCGGGCCCCTACCTCGTTCCCTGCCACGTACCCCAGATTGATGTAATCCTGAACATAGCCTTCATGATCACTGACCACGCTTTCTAAGGCGCGGTCGGCCAAAGCCTGACCCTCGGGGGTGAGGCTCAAGTTCACGATCTTGACTCCTCGCTGCATAAGGTGATCCAGAACTGCACTAACCTGGGGAGTGATCTCCGCTGCCGTTCCGGGATCGTAATCGTGGGAGAGAAGCGCCACCGAGCCCTCTTCCAGGCTCTCGATGGCTTCATAAAAATCGGCCGTAGCCTGGGTGAGAGGGAGGTTTATGTTCTCGCTCGCTAGGAGGATCCCCACCACCACCGCTGCGGCCAAGATCAGGTAAAAGAGCCAAGAGATTACCTTTGTCATCGGCGCTCTGGCCCGCTCCTCCGTTGCCACAGGGGCCAAAGGTTGACCGACGACACCCTCAAATCTAGCCGCCTGGTCCGCCCCGGCCAAGGGAGGGGAAGCCACCTCCCCGAGCCGATGGGGGATAGCGAAGATGGGCTCCACTCTCAAAGCCCCCGTTATCCCCACCAGCAAACCCTCCTTCTCCCGGGGCTCAAGGGGAATCTCTTCAACTAAGCCTTCTAAAGCCTCAAGCCAAGGAGCGGTCTCCTCCTCACCGGGCACCTCTTCCTCCGCGACCACCCTCACCTCATCGGCTGGAGCGCCCAACTCCCGAAGCCACTCCGGCTCCTCCTCTACCCCCTCCAGAACCTCTTCCGGCTCCCAAGGCGCCTCCTCCAGTCCTTGGAGCCATTCGGGCTCCTCGGATGGTTCCTCAGGCCGGAGCCCCTCATCGATCGAAGGGGCCAAAAGAGAGGCCTTACACCTCACACAAGAGAAGACCCCCGGGGGGTTGAGATGGCCACATCGAGAACACTTTTGCCCTGAAGAGGGAGGCAAGGGTTCCCCACAATTGTTGCAGAACGTGCTTCCCTCTCGATTCGATGTTCCGCAATGAGGACAATAGAGCATCGGGTCTACTCGCTATAGGGGCGGTCAAACCCCACTAGAACTCGCACGCCGGTGGCCAGACTCCCTAAGGCTACGCCGATCAGTATACCCCTGGCGCCGGCTGTACTCGGCACCCCAAGCACCCAATCCTTCAAGGCGGGCAGTTGCTCCCAGACATACCGAGCCAAAGGAGCCTGGCCCACTAAAACCACTAAGCAGGCCACAACCAAAAGAAAACTCTCGAAGTTGCGCACCCGGAGGGCCCGATAGCCGGCAGAGGCTATATAGAAAGCCAAAAGGGAGAAGATGCTCGCCTGCAGAGGAGTTTGAACATAATCGAAAAGAGCTCTTACCAAGGGTGCTCGGTAACCCTGGACACTGGTGAGGCCACCGAAGAGAACGGTTCCCGCCACCATCAACAAGGCGATGCTGTACAGCCATCCCTCTCGGCGCTGGATGACTTTCCGAAGATGAAAGCTCAGGACATTGAGGAAACCCAAGATGAGAGCGAAGGCGGCGATGATCACCACCCAGTTGATCAAGGTAACTCCTAGGGCGTTGAGATAAAAGTTATCGAAGAAGAAATCTACCAGTACTAGGAAACCTGCCGCCATAGCGATAGCAGCGGGCAAAACCCTCTTCATCGATCTCTCCTGGTGGCTATAAGAGTAAAGTTCGTATGAGCACCCCTAATATGATAGCCAAGATGATCGCCGAGCGGAGCCAATCTTGGGCTAAGAGGCTCCCCAGATGGCTGGGCTTAGAAGAGAGATAGGCCCCCCCAGCGTATATCTCCTCCCCCAAGAGGGCCTCATCCATGGAGATGTATACGAGGGGCAAGGTCTCCGGGGATGAGGCGCCGCCTACCTGCTGGATCCCTTTCCTGGCTCCGTTCTCACCCATGAGAAGGAACTCGTCGCCAAACCCTCCTATCATGGCGTTGGCTACTACATCCTCCCGCTCCAGGATCCCCATCACCCCCGCGGCGTAGGCTATCGCATCCGGGGCGATATAACGCAGATGTTCGGGCTTGTATCCTTGAGGGTACCCACGCCTCTCATAGGCCCGTCGCAAGGTATCCTGAGCGATAGGTAGAAGAGAGGGGTCGGATACGGTGATCACCAGTTTGAGACCCGTGGCCACCGCCTGCTCGGCTAACCTTTCCAAGGCCATGAGCCCAGCCATCGTATCGGCGGTAGATGCCCCCCCGATACCCCTGGTCCCCATCGACACGTGCAACGTCCGACCCGTCTCTACAGCCCGCCCTACGAAGCCATCCAAAACGGCGAAACCGGGGAGAGGACGTAAGGTGGGCCGAAAACCAAAGCGCACCCTCTTATCGGCGAAGAGTAGGAAGAAGAGAAACACCAGGAGGACAACTAACATCAAGGCCGCCAGGGGTTCGATCCCTGAAGCCTCGAGGAGATTGAGTAGAACCCCCATAGTCCGCTATCTCCGCAGCCCTTCCAGACGGGAGAGGATCGTCTCCACGTTCTTTCGATCCTCTAAGAGTAGAGCATACTCCCTCACCACCCCTCCTAGGAACGGCTCTAAGGTTGGCTGGGAGAAGAGAAGAAACTGGCTAGCCAGGAAGGATAGAGGTTTGTGAGCCTCCAAGAAGAGGATGGCTGGGGCCACCATGCCCCATTCATTCACCCGGCGAACGAGCCCTTCAATCAATTCCTCCCGCTGTCTAACGCTCAGCATCAGGCCTCCAAAAGATGCCCTAGTATAACACGCCTCTTAGGCCCTGACAAGGGGCATGCGTATTACGATCGCGTCACATTTGGTCGGGATTTTCTGTCCTTACAGGATCCCGTGGGAAAGGCGTCTACCTTACAGGGGTGCTCACCTTTCCCCTTCCTCAACTCATAACCTCCCACAGCCAGTCTTGGCCTTGCTTCCTCGCATTCTCCTTCACCATCCACAACCGGTTGAAGTTCTCCGCTCCTTGATCGGTCTTGAAGCCATCCATAGGCTTGGTCCTCCTTCGATACTCCCTAATGGCTCTCTCCATCCGGGAGGTGGTAAGAGGGACCCCTTCCCCTGGACTCCTGAGATATTCTATCCCTTTCTTGATCTTAGGCCTCCTTACAGGATCCCGTGGGAAAAGGTGTCGAGCCAGAAGGCCATCCTCTTTGGCTAAAGCTCTAAAGCGGGCTTGAGCTTCCTTTTCGCTAGGAGAGGTGAGTACCTTCCTCACCATCTCCATCAGCTGGCTTCTCCTTTCAGCCTCTCTCCCGTGGGGATATCTCCTCTCCAACAGCGATTGAGCATTCCTTAGGATGTGCCAGATACACCTTTGTATCCTCACCCCCGAGTAGGCTATCTCTACTCCTGCCTCAATGGCTAAGTCTCCATCACAGACCACCCATCTCACTCCATTATCGGGGGATACCTCGCTATCCCAAAGTTCATCCAAGAGAGCCACCCAGGCCTCCTCATCCCGGCTCTCACTCACCCTCATAGCTAGCCACTCTCCTCGTTCTGCATCCTGGGCGGCCAGGGTGTACCTCTTCTCTCCCCTCACTCGATGTGTGACCTCATCTAAGACCACCATCCTTACCTTTCCCATCCCTCGGGATCCCTGTGGGACGGGATCCTGTAAGGAGTGCTGAGGCGCTTCTTTTCGCTCCCTCACCCTCTCCCCTACCCTCTGCAAGGCCCGCCAGGAGGTCATGGGGGCTATGCTAGATTGGATGCGCCGAGCCAATATCTCCACCACCTTCCGATGGGAGACCCCGTTCATATAGAGCTCCGTTACCTCTTTATCCATCTCTATCCAGTAACGAGCGCGGCGTTCTAAGATGCCCCACTCTACCCTTATGCTCTTGCCACATCCTTTGCACTCCACTTGGGGTACCCAGAGGGTGATAACCCCTTCCCCTACTACTAAGTTGCGCCGGTAGTGACCATTGCGTCGCATTTGGGAGAGCAACCGAGAACCGCAATCGTGGCAGAGCCAGGGAGAGAGTCTCTCCCCTTCTCTCCTTTGCCATCGGGGGCCTAATACCCTCTCCACCGTCAACTCCAGGGCCTCCTCGATGGCTTCCCTCTTCAACTCCCTTAGAACCCGACGCTCTTCCTCCTCCAAAACTCGCAGCCGTTCCCCTCGGCTCTTGGCCTCTAGAAGCTTCCGTGCTAAACTCTTGACGTGGTGTTTCAGGATCATGGGTGCTCACCTCCTGGTGTATCCAGGCTTTCAAACAAAACCAGGATACCACATCAGGGTTAGGTGAGCACTCTCTTATCCCCGAAAATCCCGATTATTTAATACGCTACTGTATTACTCTACAAAGTCAATCCCATGATGCACATCTGGTATTTGGCCTCTCTGGACAAACTGGACGTTATCTAGTAAAATGCTGAAAGCGATTGGAATGAAGGGAGGAAGAAGATGTCCCTCATAAAGTTCGTCAGGAACTATAACGATTTGAGCACCGACAACGGCTTTCAGTTCGAGTTCTTTTGTGACCGACGTGGCCATCAATGAGGCTACGGAGAAGACCGCACTGGGGAGTGTAAGCAGGGGATAATGAGAGGTTAGGCGAAAAGGGGTTATTATATGCCACAAGAGAGCAAACCGCTGATGGAGTGTTCGCTAGAGTATCTTCTAACCGACATGGCCGGGCAAGAAACCTCAAGCGGCGAAGGTCTCGCTAGGCTTGAAGAAGAGAACCTGGCTATCCTTCCAAGGTTTGGCGAAGCGTTGTTTCTTTCGTATCGTGATATTCTTGACATCTCCGAAGGTGTCTATAAGGTTCGCATTGCCCTGAATTCGAAGGAGAATCTTCTTCTTTCTAATCTTGGCTACCGTTATGAAGACTTCTTGAGAGTCCTGAGTAAACTCCGAAATGGAGTCCTTTTGGAGGATATGCTCATGCAGGAAAATCTCAGGAGATCTGGTGTGGAGGCGGAGTTTGTTTACTGGGACGAAAGCGGCAAAGAAAGCGGAAGAGGGAAGTGCGAACCACGCTTATACGAAACCGCAATCGTAGTGATACCTGAAAGGGGAGGTCTAACAAGAGTTCCTTATAGCGACCTTTTGGAAATCTCTGAAGAGGATTATGATTTGATCTTAACTACGGAATATGGCCAAAAGATAGTCCTTTCAAAGCTGGGGAATCAGTTTGACCCTTTCGCCAAGGCGCTATCCGCATTGAATAACGAACTTCAACTCAAAGTTCAATCTTCCCTCAAAGAACTTCTGCCCGGGTTTGACCCACTGGTAATAAGAAAAGCGGCCAGATTTATGAAGGAGGGTAGAGCAGCCAAAAGAAGCGATATAGAATCGATATCTCCTGACCTCTGGATAGAATTAGAAAAGAGGTTAGAAGTTGCGGGGATAAAGGAAGAATACGATTTCTTGAAAGCCCTAGCACAACGAGAGAAAATCTGCGTTGGCTTGAAACGGGGGCTCTTGGGGGACCTCACCGGTGAATACATTTGGTTCTTAATTCCGATCTACAACGTGACCCGAGGCGAGCCCGGTAATGCGATAGTAATGGAAGCAACGGGCGGCGAAGGTGGGGGAAAGGCGACCTATTTCTTCAGAATAGTGAGCAGGAAGGATTACCCAGAGTTCAAGGACATAGAGAAGTTGCACAAGGAAGCGGACGACCTCATCAAAAGAATAAACCGGTGCATGCTGGATATTAACTTCAGGCGAGAGCCGATCTATTTGCCGGACGAAAAGTTGGAAGAGCCGCAATACCTCAAGTATAAATTTGCGGCGCAGAGGTTGCCCGGGCTTCAAACTCTCCGCCATCTCTTCATTGGCAGGGTGATCCATGCTTCGCCCGAACAGTGGAAGGAGGATGTTATGAATTTGCTGAAGTTCAATGTGAGCACAAAAGACGATACAACAAAGTGGACAAGGAAGGGTTAGAAATATGCCAGGATATAAACACCCCTGTCGATATTGCGGCAAGTTGATTCCGCCAGATTCAAACGTGTGCCCCTTATGCGGGAAGGTAAACCCGTTGGGGCCGTTACGCTGTCCCAAGTGTCGTAGTCCCATTGAGAAAGGGTGGGAAAAGTGTAGTAATTGTGGGCTCCTTTTAAGGGTGGAATGTCCGAAATGCGGGAAATTAACTTTCTTTGGAGATTACTGCGAGCATTGTGACAGCAGGTTGGTGGTCGTTTGTCCAAAATGTAAGACAGAACAACCACCAATTGGAGAGAAATGTATAAAATGTGGTAAGCCGTTAAAAGGAGGGCAAAGGATATTAGGGAGGTAAGATAATGACACTACAACCTTTTACCAGAAATTTTGCGGACAATAGCACAGAGGCTGGATTCCAGTTCACCTTCTTCTGCGACATCTGTAACGATGGGTACAAGACCAAGTTTGTAGAGTCCAAGACCTACAAGAAGGGCGGGCTCTTGCGTGGCCTCGGAAGCGCAGTTTCCCTGGGGAGCTCTCTCTTGGGACTATCTGAGATTGAGAGGGCGGTCGAAAGAGGAACAGACATCCTTACCGAACGTTTCGAAGGAATGCCTCCCCAATGGCACAGAGAACATGAAGAGGCGTTTGCGCGAGCCCAGAACGAGGCTAAAGGACATTTTCACCGTTGCCCCAAATGTACCAGATGGGTTTGCGAAAGCGATTGGAACGAGCAGGAGGGGCTCTGTGTTGAGGATGCGCCCCGTGTCAGCGTCGAAGTAGCCGCCGCAAAAGCTAAGGCCACTGAGGAGCAGATATGGGAGAAGGCTGCTGCTACCCAGCTCTTTACCGGCGAGATAGAAAGCAAGCAGACTATCTGTCCCCAGTGTGGCAAACCGGCTGGTGAGGGTAAGTTCTGCACTAACTGCGGCGCGCCCCTCGCATTGATAAAATGTCCAAAGTGTGGTGCTCAAAATCCAGCCGGCACCAATTTCTGTGGCGAGTGTGGAACAACACTAGTGTGAGAGTTCCACCACATCGCTTAACAGAGGATACACGCTGGGGAGTTTCAGCCCTTGCCTTTCAGCAGGTCCTGTATGCTAGAAACAAAGGTCGCTATCTGGCCCCAGTGGAAAGCAGGGTGAAGGGAGCTAAATTCTGCTCCGAATGTGGAGCCCCTCTCCGCCCAGAGAAATCCTGCGCCCAGTGCGGGGGGAAGATACCGACAGGGGCCAAGCTCTGTCCCCAATGCGGTGGTAAGCAATAAAACCCGACTATGACACCAGAACTTGAGGAACTCTACCAAGAGATCATCGGTTGCCAGAAATGCATCCTCTCCCAATCGCGGAGAAACGCCGTGCCGGGCCAGGGGCCCGAGGAGGCAGAGATAGTCTTCATCGGGGAAGCCCCAGGCTTCCATGAGGACCAGCAGGGCCTCCCCTTCGTCGGCTCCGCGGGGAAGTTCCTGGAGGAACTCCTGGCTAGCATCGGCTTTAGGCGAGAGGACGTATATATCTGTAATGTCATTAAGTGCCGTCCCCCGGGGAATCGCGACCCTTTGCCCAACGAGATAGAGGCCTGCCAGCCCTACTTGGATAGGCAACTGGCCTTGATAAGACCCAAGATAGTGGTTACCTTAGGCCGCTTCTCCTTGAGCCGTTTCTTCCCCAACGCCAAGATCTCGACCGTCCATGGGCGGCCCCGTAAGATAGAGGGGATCATCTACTACCCCGTCTATCACCCCGCGGCGGCCTTGCACCAACCCCGCTGGCGGCCGGTTGTAGAGGAGGACTTCAAGCGGATCCCGGAACTCTTGACCAAGATAGAGAGGCTGCCCGACGAAGGGCCCCGGGAGAACGCCGAGCAGTTGAGTCTCTTTTAGTCACCTAGAAGCGATCGACATCGGATGGGGGAGACTAGGCGTTATCCCTCTAATTCGAAGGCATGACAAGGTCACCTTAAAATCTAGCCGCATACCTCTCTAAACGCTTGCCTAGCACCTAGAAATACGCTATAATGAACGATGATGAATAGTGGTGACGCTTCCGGTTTCTCTTCAGAAAGGGGGTGGGAATCAGGTAAGAATCTAGGAATCGAGAATAACAAATCCAAAGGGAGGAGAGGAATGTCTAAGAAGATCATTTACTTGGTTTTGGTAGTAGCGCTGCTCTTCCCCATGGGGCTGAGCGTGGTCACTGCCGCCCCGCTGGGACAGGAGACGATCTATACGGTAGTGTTGGGCGATAACCTGTGGAACCTGTCGGAGAAGTATCTGGGCAGTGGGGCGGCTTACCGGGCCATCGCGCTGGCCACCAACGCCGAGCATGAGGAAGACCCCACCTTCGCCAAGATCGAG
>Ga0209979_1002027_pt1 | contig 20290 bp, 8 predicted proteins | sample AnhtaG_FD_183114 | JGI IMG/M metagenome (GOLD analysis project Ga0209979, IMG submission 183114) | Deep subsurface microbial communities from Anholt, Denmark to uncover new lineages of life (NeLLi) - Anholt_01485 metaG (SPAdes) (version 2) | ecosystem: Environmental > Aquatic > Marine > Oceanic >...
CAGCGATCGCAACGCTGGGCAAAAGTCGGTTGATTGGAAATTACAACCCAAGATGCCCGCATCAAACTGAAACGTCTCTACCCACAAATTAAAATGACATAAGGTACTAGTGGCGATTGACACAAATTTGACACAAATCCAAGTTTGACCTTCATATCTGATGCGATTTTTAGCCCAACACTCACGCTCGAACCGGGTGTCCCCCCGAAAAACTCTATCTTGATAGGTAGGTCAGGCCAAAACTGACGAAGTTTCTGATTTGCTGACCATACCAACTGTACCGAGTGGATTGTCAAAAGCCTTTCTGCACAACAGGCTGGGGAATCAGCAGGCAGTATTGAGACGGCTGCAGAAACTTCCTCGATACTCTAAGCAGCTACGCGGATATACCTGTGATGCAAACCTCCGAGAACGGGAATAGAAATGAGTTTGCTTGGGCCAGAAATCCGTGGTTGTTTTGTTTGTGAAATAGGTGTGTCACCATCGAGGCCCTGGTGAGGTCGTTCAACGTGATAGTACTCTTCGATGAATTCTCGAAGCAGCCGCTCAAGATGCCCCTGACCAAGCACTATCACATGATTGAGCATCTCTCACCGTAGCGTTCCGATGAATCTCTCTACGAATGGATTTTGCCAAGGACTTCGGTATGCTGTGCGAACTTCCTCTATGCCACAGCTGTCCAGAAAAGCTCGTACGCCGTTGCCATAGATGCCGTCATTGTCTCGGAAGAGATATTTTGGCTGTAGACCAAACGGCATAGATTCACGAAGTTGCTGGATTACCCACTTCATCAATGGATTTCTTGTTATAGCAAAGTGTATAACTTTGCGCCGACCATGGTCAAAGACAAGGAAAACATACAATGTGGTGAAGTTGATAGTCGTAACTGTGAAGAAATCGATTGCCCAAGATATATCCAGGTGGTTACGCAAAAATGGCAGCCATGTAGTTGATCTCTTGCGAGGTTTTCGCGGCTTGTTCATGTATTTGCGAATTGTATCCTCGCATGGTGGATCGTACTGGAGAAGGATAAGTGTGTCCTTGATCCTTTCGGGGCTCCATAAGGGATTCTCTTTGCTTAGCTTGTAAATCAGGTTCTGCATCTCCTTGGAAATCGGAGGCCGACCACCTTTTCTACGCGACTTCCATCGCCAGAAATAGCGGAAAGCTGTAGTATGCCATTTCTTGACTGTAGCTGGCTGCATGAGGCAAGCAAGGTCTTCCCACTCATCCAGGAACTTTGAGAGCACAACCCATAAGAGGCGAAAACTTGCAGTAAATCGTGGCTGTCGACGTTTCTTCGAATTGATCTGATGCTTACAAGCAGCGAGTTGGCTTTCGACTGCCAGCAGTTTGGCAGCTAGTACCGCCCCGGAACAAAGGATAGCCCGCAGGAAAGTCAGACCATATCGAAACGCCTCGCAAGCACAAACAAGAAGGTTACAGAGGTTCGTCAGAAGGTTCTTTGTGGCATTCATGCCGCCAAGATAATACAATTAGTTGCACGAAGCAAGTTTACGTAAGTTCTTTAATGACAAGGTGGACGAGGTTATTCGGGTGGACAGGTATTGAGAGGCTGGAGATCAGGGACTGACAGCCCAGAGGGGTCTCAGATAATCTTTGCAACGGTCGTTCCATATCAGGGTGATGGTGCGACAGAAGACAAAAAGACCTTGTTATAGAGAAAACGACAAAGTATTTGATTATAAGGGCCTTGTTTGTTACACTACTCTAAGTGCTAATTGGAGTGTTACCGCCGTTATAATAAATCATTCCGGAGGTAGCCTATGTCAACGATCACAAAAAGAGAACTTATCGACAGAATTGCTGAAAATACTCAGGCTAAGCGTGCGTTGGTTAAAGCTACAGTTCAGAATTTCTTCGACGAGGTCATCGTTGAACTTGCCAAGGGCAACCGCTTGGAGTTCCGCGATTTCGGTGTTTTTGAGACCAAGACACGGGCAGCCAGAACAGCACAGAATCCAAAGACTATGGAACGAATCCAAGTCTCAGCCAAACGGACAGTGAAGTTCAAAATGGGTCGGCTGATGAAGGAGAAATTGGCAGCCGAAGTCATCACCACTCGGTGATGCGTATTAACCCCTCTATGCAAGAAGGAGAGACACATGCAAGTCAAGTTCAACTGGAGAACTGTTTTCGCCGTGGCTGTCATCAATCTTCAATTGACAACCGGAGTGGGATTTTGCTCTGTTGGAACTGAGGCTATCCGTGCTCGAACATACATGGATCTTGATTTTGACTGGCGATTCAGTAACGGTGATTTCCCCACGGCTTACAGTTTCCGGTTTGATGATTCGTCATGGCGCATGGTGAACGTACCTCATGACTGGAGTATTGAAGGACCGTTTGGTCCTCAGTATGCCAGTGGCACCGGATATTCACCAGGAGGAATCGGCTGGTACCGCAAGCATTTCAGGCTGGACTCATCGCTAAAGGGCAAACACGTAACCGTAGAGTTTGATGGTGTCTATTGTAACTCAGAAGTCTGGATCAACGGCCAGTTCGTGGGCCGGCGTCCATACGGATATTCAAGTTTTCAGTACGACCTAACACCTCATGTGCGGTTTGGCAACGAAGACAACTTATTGACGGTTCGTGTCGACCATTCCAAGGTTGCCGACTCGCGATGGTACACCGGCTCAGGCATCTATCGGCATGTACGCCTGTGCATCACTGACAAGCTTCACATCGCGCATTGGGGCACGTTCGTAACCACACCCGAGGTTAGGGATGAACAAGCAACGGTCAAGGTCCAGACAGAGATCGAGAATACTTATGAGCGAGACAAGACTTTTACCCTCAAGCTGGATATCCTGGCAACGGACGGTCGTGTGGTTGCCAGTCGCACACACTCTGGCACAATCCAGAGTAAGGCCAGGGAAACAGTTGTGTCGAACCTGACTGTCGAGAATCCTCAGAGATGGTCGATTAAGAGCCCCACATTGTATCAACTGAAGAGCGTGATTCAGGTGAACTCGCAAGCGGTAGACGAGTCTGTCACGACATTTGGGATTCGTACACTAACATTCGATCCTGATAATGGTTTCTTTCTAAACGATCAATCAGTCAAGCTCAAGGGGGTATGTATTCACCATGATGCGGGCTGTCTGGGGGCGGCAGTTCCCAACAAGGTGCTTGAACGCCGCCTGCGCCTGTTGAAGGAACTCGGGTGCAACGCCATTCGGACTAGTCACAATCCGCCCGCGCCGGAGCTCCTGGACATTTGTGACAGCATAGGCCTTCTTGTCCAGGACGAGGCTTTTGACGAGTTCACGCCACCAAAGAACAAGTGGGTTGACGGACGGAATGTGGGGATACCTGCAAGGTTCGGTTATGGCGAGTATTTTGACGTATGGGCAGTTCGGGATATGCAGGACCTAGTGCGGCGGGACCGGAATCACCCGTGTGTGATCATGTGGAGTATTGGCAATGAGGTTGACTTCGCAAACGATCCCTTCTCACATCCGGTACTTGGGTGGGGCTATCGCCCCTACTATCCCCCGGCCGAGAATCTTGTCACATACGGAACCCGACTGGTAAAGGCCGTTAAGGAGGCTGACTCCACACGGCCGGTCACAGCGGGCTTGGCCAATATGCGCATGTCGAACGCCGTTGCTTTTCCTGAGGTGCTGGACGTCGTCGGCTACAACTATCGGGAGAGTCGCTACGAGGCCGATCATAGAACCTATCCGAAACGCTTCATTTATGGCAGTGAGAACGGAGATGGTTACGACGCTTGGTTGGCGGTGCGCGATAACAAGTACGTGGCCGGTCAGTTCCTCTGGACCGGGATCGACTATCTCGGTGAGGCGGGGCGGTGGCCAAGTCGAGTGTTTGGGGGTGGCGTGTTCGATCTGGCCATGTTTAAGAAACCCATTGGCTGGTGGCGGCAAAGCCTGTGGAGCGATGAGCCGATGGTTTACGTCTGTGTAAGCCCAGGCCAAGAGCATTGGAACTTCTCGTCAGGTTCCACGCTTGAACTGTTGTGCGCCACCAATTGCACCGAGGTACTTCTCAAGCTCAATGGTCGCGAGCTGGACACGATGAAACGCTCCGAGGCGAAAGAAGGGTGGCTCCGTCTGAAAGTCTCATATGAGCCGGGAATCCTTCAGGCCATCGGACGTGATGGGCATAAGATACTTTGTGAATTCACTCTCAGGACGGCGCAAGCACCGAAACGGATCAAGCTGGTATCTGACACAGTGGATCTGAAGGCCGATGGCAAAGATATCTGCCATATTGAATTCTACATTGTTGACGAGAATGACATCCGCGTGCCAGATGCGTCCAATGAAGTGACGTTCATTGTAGCCGGACCGGGCCAAGTTATTGGTATCGACAACGGCCGACGAGATGGTGCCGTTGACTACAAAGATCTTAGACACGAGGCCTTTATGGGACGAGGGCTTGCCATTGTGCAATCCGAAAGGACGGCTGGAACGCTCACGATCAAGGCCACATCACCGGGCCTGGAGCCGGCAACTATCACTCTCAGCGTGCACTAAACCCGTCCAAAGAAAGCCAGACTGGTTCCCCCCTCGCTTCGAGGCAGGGAAGACGGTTGGCAAGAACCATCATCGCAGACCAAAAGATTTAAATTAGTAATGCTCGTATTCTCTCCTACTCACTTCTTGCCTTCCAGCCTATATGCTTTCGGGCCATACTGCCTCAGAAGGTTATCCAACTCCGCTTGAGTGATTTGAATCATGCTGCAGTGCTTGGCCCCGTCAGGTGTGCTTACCGGGATCTTCGTGTAGTGAACAAAATCATTCGTTTCCCAAGCCTCTAAAGGGCTGCGAAAGGGGTCCCCATAGATGTACCATTTGTCTGCTCCGATCAATCGGATCACCTCGGGACCTTCTGTTGGCCTTGTCTGATCTGGAAATACATCCTTGCCGTAACCGTCTTTCCCAAAGCCTTCCTTCTTTGGGTCAAGACTTGTTGATGTCGATAGTCGATTACCCATCCGATCATCCACATCGCCTGGCTTGTGGAATCCATAGTACGTCCCATTGTGCTCGACAATTGTCAGATCAATATTATGAATCCCGATGTCATAGTAAACCGCGGATCGTGCTGGCGTGATGTCCTTCCAATCCTTCGTAGTCACGTAGTGGATCGCATTGTGGCCGTTATGGATGGAGGCCCAGAACACATAAAACAACTCTTCTGAGGCACAATAGAAGTACTCTGGGGCCCAGGCGCGTTTCTTTGCATCATCGACGACTTTGATGGAGCCGCCAGTCCAATGGATCAGGTCAGTAGACTCCCAACGAAAGATTATGGGATGGTCCCATCCTTTTGTATGAACCAGATGGAATTTGCCCTTGACTCTATTAAGGAATGGATCGCGCAATCTCACCTTTGCATCAAAGACAGGCTTTCCGTCATTCAGAGCCGTCCAGTTCCGTGCGTCTCGGCTTACGGCGTAGAACAGCTTTTCCTCCGGCCCAAAATAAGCCATCAGATAAGCAGAATATCTCTCAACGTTTGCCGGGCATGATATCCTAGTCCGGTTCACTGATGGCATCCTTTTGATGATACCAAGCTTCCAGGGAAGATTCGGATATGGGCCTTTGTATTCGTTTCTTAGCAGACCCTGGATGACTATCTGAGGATTATCTGCATCATATTCTAGATTTTGGTCGTAGCCGCTTCGGAGAATCTCTCCATGCGAAACCATGTTGGTCCATTTCTCAAGGTTTCCTTCAACATGCAATTGAGCACCTGCTGCAAATGAATCAAACACTTTTTTCCAAGGACCTTCTAAGTGTTCAGCACGAGCAAATCTAAATAAGCGTTCGTTACTCTTCGCTATTTCGTAAATCATGTGGTATTCATCCAGTCCTTTGACCTTATATATATGCACCGCCTCATGCACTCCTGAGAATACCTTCTTGCCAGAGCCCCAGCCCTTAGGAAAATCCTCAAGAACTGTTGTTCTAACATAGACATCACGGTGGGCTCGTGTGTAGAAAAGGTATGCTTTGTTTTTATCGCAAATGATCCAGAAATCTATCCACTTCGCCTTATCATCTTTTTTCAATAGAGGCGTTGGCTTAGTCCATAATTTAGGCTGGTCAATCATCTTGGTGATGGAATAGACTGGTTGGTAATTCGAGTCCTTGGTCTGGTAAACCATATACCAGAGACCTTGCGGCTGGAAAAAGAACACCTGGGGTGCGCACGCATACCGACTTTTCTGTCCCCTGATCTGCTTTAGTTCATGGCGAGGAGCTGATTGGAGCCTGTTGAAACTCTCTGCGGTGACGTAACCGGTTGTATACTTGCCTTTCCCTCTTGCTGTATAAAACACGTGCCAACGTCCTTCATAGAATACAACTGAAGGATCCTTCACAGCCGTCTCATCAAAAGTGCCAGCGGCTCCAGAAATCAGGACCGGTCGCAAAACTCGCCACGAGATCTTCACGTCTTGTTCTAATCCGACAACTGCTTTTGCAGGTAGCACAAAGAGCGTTATAAGGAGTAGGATTTCTGCGAATTTACGCATTGTCATAATCATCTACTTTTTAATATTCCAATGCTACCGTTCAAACAGAAGTCTTAGTCAACTGCTATAAGTATCGGGCTAAGAGTGTTTTGCCGACTTCTAATGTGACTTTTATCTTCATCTATCGGCAGCGATTATAATCCATTCTCCATCGATCGACAACCTGTGCGCCTGTCAAGCGGACATCGGATCGCCACAATTGGTTGTTTTGTGACGTCACATTTATCATTAGCCCTACTGATTATGGAAGCCTCAGATCTGTCTGAAGCTTTTGGACCCGTCCTACCAGCCAATCAGGCCCAGTGATAACGAACTAACCCCCCCCAAGAATGGCCCCATTTTTGCGAGTTGACGACTACAACCGCGATACAACCCAACAAGCCGTTATCTGCCAATTCAGCAAAAATACCCTCTCCATAACTGCTGTATTATAAGTGGGTTATGAAAATGCGAAAATTTAGCGCCGGATTCAATGTCCTTTTTCAAAAATGGTATCTGTTAAAAACAGCTGTCACCCAAAAGTTACCGATTAGCTGCAAAAAAAACCTGGAGATACTGTGGCCTGCGAAGCGCAACAATTCTTGCTGTCGTGGTCTGGCCTCTGGTCTGCGTACCCCAGAACGAATTACTAACCTCACCTTTTTCCGGCTTTGTTGGGTACTGGCCAGCCGCGGTGGATGCGTTTGAGGTCTTCGATGCCCTCATATGTCTGCGGAGCCGGCTGCCGCCACTGAGTGAAGTCCCGGAAGAGTTTTAGTGTCTCAATACTCCATTTCCAGGTCTCCGCATGGCCATCGGCAAACCCAAAACTGCTGCGAGCACCGTGCCAGACCACCAAGGGATCCGACCAATTGGTTGCCTGAGCGGCTCCGCTTGGATCGATCACCCAGGCGTTGATATTGTAGCCTCGTGGGTCGTTCTCTTCGAGCAGCACGTACGCCTGCGCCGGATTCGCGATCTGGGACAGGTGTAGCACATTGCTCCAGTTGGCGAAGCCTCCCGGTCTGTCCGTGGACCACCAGCCGCTCAGGCTGTCCGGCATGGAATAGCTGCGGAAGTTCTTGCCCAAGCTCTGGTCACTCGGGCAGTGGTAGCAAGCCACACTCTTGGTGTACGGGTAGAGTACTCCTCTCTTTATGCCTTCGTGTCGTTCCTCGCGCGTGGCGTTGAAGTAGTCACTCACTGCAGAGTTACCATTGACCTGCCACGGCGCCCAGGCCCAATCGTACGGCTTGCCCCAGTTACTGCCATTGTAGTTCCACGAACCACACAACTTGTCGTCATTATCCACAGCATAGGTATACCAGGCTGTCGTCAATGTCCGCAAGTTGGCCTGGCACTTCACTGTCTTGCCTGCCTCTTTAGCCCTCATCAGCGCGGGCATGAGAATGGCCATCAACACCGCGATCACAGAAATTACAACCAGCAATTCAATCAGCGTAAACGCGACACGATGCATACGGAAGCGTGGTTCAACCATCCTACCCCGTGCATTGTCAGAGTTCAAGTGTCATTGGTGTACATCGAAAAGAATAGGCCCCACTGTTTCAGTTTACTCTGGCAAGCAACACTCATGGGCGGTTTGCCACCAATACCCATTATCACGCCCCTCACCGCTAAAGAAATAGCCGTCGTTGGACCCGCTGCGGCCGTTGTGCCTACCGAAAATTCCGTCCTTGTTTATTTACAAGGGTTTACGTAGAATCATGAACTCTCGTGAAACTGCCCCAAATGATACCATAATGAACAAGAGTTGGCCAACATGAACAGGACTGTATGAAGGGATAATACGGGGAGGTCGTAGGTTCGAAACGCTCCCCCGCTATGAACCTACGACCACGGTTGCATAGGAACGGCAAAGCACTCTTTGTCCGTCGATTGGAGATTATAGCAGAAAGTGGGTAAAATGGCGAGCGAGGAGCCCAAGGGCTTGAAAATACTTGCCATAATATCACCTCACTTGAGTTTATTGTTCCAATAGAGCGTTGACTTTATTTAGAATACTTTGTTCTTAACCGAAGGTATATCACTTTCAATTGGAGACACATTATCTTTATTCTAAGATACAACGCAATTATACATTTAATGAAGTATTCACCCTCGAAGGAAAAGACATCGAAACAGAATTCAAGCGTTTTGAGGCAGTGGGCTGGCGAAGCAATTAAACGGACTATAGGCAGACGCCCCCCATTTCAAATTTCCCCTGTGGCGGCCGCACACCGGACAAACACGCCGCGTTTGGCCTCGCTTAGCAGAATAATGAAAAGGCTGATAAGCAATCCTAACAGCCCCAACACTAAAGTGAGCGCTACAAGTAGCAGAGCATAACTGATAACACGTTTTGCTGAAGTCGGTTGTCTGTTTTCGGGTTGCGGCCATATCTTCAGGATTCCTGCTATCACACACAGTCCTGCGATGATGCTGATAGTTCCGTAAAGGTTGCGAATTGTACTTAGCGGCACAGCCCAGATGCTTAGCTCCGCTTCACCCGACGGCCGGGCAAAATCGAGCCGAACCTCCGTCTCCGGAAGGGTCACCGGCAGCGAATAGATGCCCTTGGCTGTGTAAAGTGGTACATCTGCAGGGCCTGATCCCGCTTCATCAAGCTGATTCAACACGAGTCCCGCCGCTTCTTCTGCCTCCGCTCTTAGTCCGGGCCCCGCCACTCTCGGCTGTCTTCTGGGCTGCTGTGCTGAAGAGCTTGCTCGCCTGCCAAATATGTCGTATCCATACTCGGCGTATCGATCCCCGGCAACAACTTGCCCTTCTTGTGGTTGGGCTTGCGGTTGAGCCTGGGAACGAAGGGCTTGCACCTTGTCCGAACTGGCCTGGAAATGTCTGCGCAGTCGGCTGTCCTTTAGCTCTTCCAATTGCCCCTTGATCTGCGCCTGTTGCTGGTCGATTTTCGCTGCAGTTTCACGTGCAAGCTGATCCAATGTCCTGTCCATTTCCACATCTTTGTCTCTGAACTCGACCATCAACTCACCGGCCTTCGTGCCACCGGCTCCAATTGCGTCTTCCTTCACGATTTCATGGGTCACGGTTGGCCCCAGCTTCTTCTGCTGCTCGAGTAACTTCAACTGCCGCTGTGATATTTCAAGCTCTTGCTCCAGCCGGGCAATCTGTTGCTCTTCGCTCTTGCTGAGAAATCCGGGCTTCTCCAGCAGAGTCTCGTTCCGCACAATATCAGCCACGCCAGCATTTGAAGCGTTCACATTGAGAAAGGCATTCAAGTCACGACGAGCCTGCTCTTGCTGTTTCTGGACAAAAAGAGTGTTACTGCCCACGAGTCCAGCCTGTTGTTGCTTCTGTCCGCTGAGCTTCGTCTTCAGACGTTGGTAGTCTCCCCCGCTGACCTGGTTGCGACGGGCGGCCAGATATGACTCGGCCTGTCCGATCTCGTTGGCGAGCTTTCTGTTGAACACTTCCCAGTTTCTTTTGGCCATTTGTTCTCTCTGAAAAGACAACCCTGCAACATCGCGGTACGTTTTCTCGAGTCTCTTTAGCTGCTCAAGCTTCGCTTCGATGCCGAGACTCAGCACTTCCACGGTACCAGCAACCGGCGACATGTTACCGCCAGGACACATGTAGCGATAACCCCCCGGCAGTCGCAGCGACCACGTCGTCTGCATAACTGGAATTCCGGCAATCGATATGCTCGGCAGTTTGAGCTTTGTGATCTCATTCAGTGGAACAACCAACGGCTTAACTCCATCGTCTGCAAAGTAGAGATACACATCGAAGGGGAGGCCGCCCGGAGACGTCTTCACCAGTGGTATCAAAACATCTGCCTCCGAGGAATCCTCTGCCACAACCGGCTTGACCGGCTGAGAGGCCACGTTCGCGCTCCACAGACGTAAACCTTGCGGTATTTTGACCCGCAGGAATTGCTGGCTGCGATTCTGCAGCGCCACTTTTACCTCGTAGCGACATCGGCCGTTGCGGTCAACGACGGTGGTTAACTCCAGCAAATCAACCACCGCCTGAATCCGGGTCGCCATTTTGGCCGACTTGAATTCGAGATTCAACAGCCAGTTATCCTCAAAAGACTGGAAAACATACTGAAGTGATTCTCTCATCTGCCGGGGCATCAGTTTCTGCTGTTCACTTACCGCAAGGTCGGACAAATTGGTGCTGTCTTTCACGTTTGTTTCGTGCCGTGAAATATTCTGCACGGCGACGATTGCGCGATAGCCCGCTAGGGCCTCGGTCTGTAGCGGTGGGATCTGCAGCACGGTGGTGGACGGGTCAATCGGCAATGCGAAGTTTACCACGACGTCCACGATGCCGGTGACCTCGTTCACTAATTCGATGGTCCATCTTGTTTGACCGTTGCCGGCATCAGATTGCGTGACGCTTCGCATCGCTTGAGATTCGACGCTGATGAGTCGCGTGTGTTCACTCGGCAGCCGGAAACTGAGATGGTCCACAGGCGAGCCGGTTATATTGTAGCGCAACCTGTATGTATAAACCGCCGCGGTCGCTCTGACGGCCAGACCCGCAAAAACCTCCGCTCGTATCGCTGTGGGAAGACGACGGATTGCCAGTTGCAGCGAGGGATTGGCGACTTCGTATCCGTAAGCAAATTGCACCGAATTGATTTGCCTGGCGTCGAGCCAATCCTTTAACGTCTGAGGCGAAATGGATTTGAGGTTCTCGCTGGCCGCTGTTTCGGCTTCCAGCGACACCGCCACTTGCACGGCAAGCCGGCCTGTCTGTTCGGCCAGCGGTTGTCCTTGCTGATCAAGATACATAATTGCAGGCACGTCGAAAGACTCAAACCCCAGGTCCCTGCGGACCAGCACCAGGGCGACCTGAGTCTCATGCTGACCCTGGTGGAACATGATGTGAAGGAATTTACCTTTTTCGCTCGAACGTTCGTAAAAGTTCGCGACCGCGGGCCCGACCGCACTGAGCAGTTCATAGCCCTGGGGCAGGACAAAGCTCGCTCCGAATAGTTTGCCCTGCTCGGTTTTGAGATTGGCCTGGACGAGCAGCTCTGCACGGTCGGTGTTGATTCGCACCAGTTGATTGAGATGGATCCTGGGACTGGCCGCCAATCGAGACAGTTGCACGAACAATGCAAACGGCCTGTAAGACCAGTAATACTTGGCCACAGTCCTGGCTCTGTCCACCGGCAACTCCGTACCTTGCGGCTCTTTGTCCACTGCAATATCTGTTCTGCGCCCACCGGTCACCTGTGCCACTTTAACGCTCATGCCTCCGGCCGAATGCAATGTAACTGTTCCGCTCTCGCGACTGACAGCGCCTGCCCTGACCAGGGGCAATTCAGTGGGCTCCTCAAGTGCCCCCAGCTCACCCAGCCACCGGACCGTCAGCTCATACTGCTTTTGTGTAGCCCGATGCAGACGTACCTCGATCAATCTGAACACTTTTTCCTCGATTGTCTGTTCGCCGACATCTCGAAAATCTCGAACATTCGTCCCTTCCAACGCCGTCAATGTTGTACCCTGCGGCATCAGCAGAGCAAAGCGGTCATATTCACCACTGGAAAAACTGTAAGTGATCTTGCTGACTCCTACGGTTGCCCAGTGATATGCATAGACATCGTGCTGCGCGTTCGCCGACAACGTACGGTCCGTCGCTCCTATGCCCATTTTCGGCTGCCAGCGCAGGTCCAGTTTTTGTATCATTCCCAGGCCAAATGTGTACTCAACAGAGCCGTTTACGATGCGCCTTGCAGGTGCGGCTTCAATTTCGCCAACCTCAAGCTCCAGATCCTTCTCAGGCAAGACAACCGTCATTACATTCCCCGGCAACGGCGGCAAGGAAAAACTCGCGCTGCCTCTTCGTCCCAAGTACTCAGGCTTCATCACGGCCTGAAGCTCCAGTTGCCCGGAGGTTCCACCGGGGACCATTAAGACCATTCCTTTGGGCCCTACCTGCAACTGTGCCGCCTTGCCGCCGAGGGTGGCCTTTGTCACTGCCAGACCTGAGAAAGGCAGGCCAAGCACAACCCAATCTTTGCCGTACGTCCTGATATCAGCGGTCAGCAACAGATTCAGATGCTCTTCTATCACTGTCACCTTGTACTGAACGTCCGACAGAGAAATCTGAGTACCCGGTCGCTGTCGGTCAATGGGATCTTCCAGGTGTGCCTGGTTCCACAACTCGATGAAATGTGTGTATGGAATGAGAATCTTGTCCGATTGTTCCGCTGTACCAGGCTCCCCCTCATAGGGAATAACTACGGGGGGCAAAACCGCTTTGGCTTCGCGCCGGCTTTGACCGCTGAGCTCGTTGTGCAGAATGTTGTCCCGGTGTTCTACCTGACTGGCCGTGGCTGGGTTGCCCTGCGTCGCCTGAACAGCCACAGCGGCTTGCGCCGTACAACCAACAAGGAACAGTACCAGTAACATAACAATCGTCACCGAGACTGGGCTCACGGCTCTGGGTACGAATACTCTGCTCCACACCCACCGCACGAGCCAAATCAGCACATAAAGCACTGTTAGGGCCCCACTGGCCGTGAACGCGCCGTTGGCGAAATTCGTTGTTGCCGGCAGCCAGATGGCCAGCAAAGAAGCGGCTGACAGAATGGCGATAACCAGAATCGCCTTGACTTTCGCTGCCTGTCGAGCCACAACCATCCCGGCTGCTGCTATCAGCATAAATCCCAGAGCCCACCAGCTTGTCCGCCACGATCGACTTGTCAAGCCAATAATAAGTTCAGCCGTGCCAAGCCCAGTAAATTTGACCTGCGGCCCGGCACCAGGAGTAGGAACTAACTCTACCGGCAAGGTAAAACGCCCTTCTCCAGCCAGTCTCACGCTGCGAACCTTCTGGGTGACCGGCTTGCTTTCTTCGGACTTGGCGGCCGGTATAGGCAGTCTGTCAGCAGGTGGGGGCGTGCCGTCCCCTGCTCCGTATCCGCCGGCTCCTCCCATCCCGGCTGCTTGTGTCCGTGCCCTCAGATCTGCTCTTTCATTTTGACGATAGGATTTGCTGGCTCTAAAGTTGTCAACCAGCAACGAACTGGCAAAAACATTCTTGATTAGGAAATTGCAGAGCCGTACATAGGCCGGCATCTGTCCGACCAGGTCGGACGTTTGCATTTTTGTTTCCTGCGTGGTGATCCGATAGTGTGGAGGAGGAATGATAGTCCAGCTCATCTCGTTGATCTCCACTCCGGGAAGTTCCACACCGCCCAGTTTCAGTCGCTGGAGGCTTGACTTGCCCGGCTGATATGCGTAGACGATCTTCACTCCAACTGGCTTTCCCAATTGCCCGAGGGCGACCTGGTAATCTCCCTTGGCACCTTGCTGAGGCTTGGCCTGTTTATCGTCGACCCGTAGTGACCAAAGCTCCGCACCATCCGGCAGGTGAATCGTAAGAAACTGCTTGCCGGCGTTGGCGATATTAAATCTCGCTTCGGTTCGCTGCCCACCCCGGACGTCAAGATATGTCGTCAACTCCGCTGAGATCGCCAAGGCCGAAGGAATCTCGTAGTTCGTATGTACGGCTGTTTTCAGCGCGACTGCGGCTCTCGATCCGGTCGCTGTGGTTGCCGCATCCAGCCGAAACGCCGCTAACACTCGGCTGGCTTCAACAGGAAGGGGTGGAAGATCTACGGCATCGATCTCCTTGGCCGCGTCTGCATTAATCGTCAGCGCCAGCTCCTCACTGGCTTGGATCGCCAACTGTTCACTTATCTGACCTTCGCACGTCGGCCGCACGAGCGGGATATTGAAAGCATCCGAAGTCCTCGGGCGCTCGTAGTGAATATCAAGGACTATCTCGCCGACGGTTTTGTGGTCGAGATTCAATAGCCACAGATCGTACCGTTGTGCCAGCTCATCAGATAACGGCAGGCTTTTCTCATCCGGCGTCACAATACTCTTGGAACTGATAGGTACCGGCGCGGATGTGATCTTGATTTCCTGCCCGAGGGATTTGTCGGCTATCAGATACAACCTCCTGGCTGAGGCGCGAGAGATCGTGTACGTGATTCGCCAGTCGCCTGTAAATTCGCGCGGTTCCACGGTGACAAGGCCGACCGCGTCGCCGGACGTTCGAGGCCGGCGCCGGGAAACCTGCAGTTGAATCCGCCCTTCTACTGGCACATTGTAGCTGTAGGCGTATTGAACCGACCTTTCGATTCCCAATGATGCCATTCGACCGACAGGCACGGCTTCAAATGCTTCCGGCACCTCCTGGGGCAACGCATCCAGGTCATCCATCGCTGAAATCAAAACCTCTCCTGAGACGGTCTGGGCTTGGGATTCAATCAGCGGCACTGAAATGGTTCGCTGGGCCGCATCGCTGGGCCAATGCCAGTCGGAGGGCACATGCTGCAATTCGATGGTCACGTTCGCTGCTTTTTCGGGTCGGATCGGTCTAGGCAGCTCGATTTTGAGCAGCCGCTGGTCCGTTAATGCGGCGCCGGATGACGCATCGGCCTGCTCTTGGACGCGATATTCGAACCCTGTCTGTTGTTTGTCAACCTGCACCGTCTTGATCTGCCATTGCGGGGCCAGGCCGTGAAGTACAAAGGACATATCGAAGAGCTCCCGTCCGATAGCCGTGACCTCGAAATCCCCCCTTAGTGTTACCTTCTCCGGTGAAACGGACACCCTTTGCCGCTCTTTGATACTGCGCCGCAACTCTACAGTCGCCAGATCGAGATTCACCGACCAGTGGTCGCCCCAGTGAAAATACAAACGTCCGGCCGGAGCGCTGCCCATACCGGGCACGGAAGCTACTGCTGAGACGTCCTCCCGGTGTGCGTCGGTCAGCTTTTCCCCTCGCACGCTGAGCCCTTCATCGGTGTTCACCATCACGTACCCTCGCTGGTAAGATGCACCCACAAGAATCACACGCGGTGCGTACCACGTGTCATCTTTACGGACCGCCAAGGCTTTGATATGCAGTGTCGTCGCGCCGACTTTCTCGGAGCGCAGACGCACGGTGAGCGTTTTAACCTCTTGCGGCTCTTCGGCGGTATCGACGGACCACCGGACTAAACTCGGACACGTAACCTCTGTGATGGTCCATTCCAGGGGCAGTTGAAACTGCAGTTCCCGGACCCCGCGGCGTAATACATGCAACGTATAAAGGCAGCCCAATACCTGGTGTGAGCCGGTCAGATGCACCGTTGCCGCCGACTCACCTAACAAAAGCACGCGATCGTCCTGCCGGCGGCCGTTGCCCAGGAAAGCGACTGTCACCTTACCCTGTCCCCCGAGAGTCAGCTCGGCATTCGTCCGGTCGGATGGCCTGTCATAAGACGACTTCGATAAAGGCACGGTCGCATGTATTTCGAGATCCCCCGGCGCGCTTAACGTCATATTTCCAGCCACGGCCGCGGGCAAGAAGATGCCAAATTGCATGCCACCGCTCGAAAGCTCCTTTAGTTTTGTCGTGCCTGCAACCTCGAGCCGGTGGCCTCCTTTATTCGTGATGATCAGAGTCAGCTTGCCTTGTTCATCATACCCCAGCGGTGCGGGCCTGCCATCAAGAAGCACACGCGTCAGTCCGATTTGAGCAAAACCGAGCGGAACGGCGACCGGGCCTTTGCCTAAAGACACAACTTCCAATTCACCTGTCAAAGTCAGTTTGTCCCCTTCAACCTCTGCGGCATACTGCCCCTGCAGCACCTGGCCCAGTTCAATGGTGGCAGAATCCCGCGCGTTAGCTTCGGCTGCGGCCAGCAACGCTTCAAATTCCTCACGGTCCATCAACACCGCTTTGTCTGCCGGTTCAATTAAATAAGCCAAATCTTCGTAGGGAACATAAATGTCCGGCCTAAGCTCTTCGGCTCGTGCCGAAAAAACCAAACAGCAGACCACCATGATGACTGCCACACAGCACATCAGGGTACCAGGGTACCCGGTCATCAGGTTTCCTAATTTCCTGACTCGCCGATTGCCTGATTCTCTGTTCCTCGACCATCGTACACAATATTCCATGAGGCTACTCCTCGTCTTGTTTTGACTGCTTCTGTTTTTTGTCCGGGACCTTGGGTTCGTGATGAATTCCCTTCTCCTTTTGCTGCCTTTGGGCTTTCTCTTCGCGTTTCTTTTGCAAAGCCTGTTGCCGCTTGACGATCCAGCTTTGCCGCAATTCCGGAAATCTTGAATACATCCATTGGGCTACCCACAGCAGCAGGATGAGAATTGCTGCAAATACACCAACATATAGGATTCGATTTACCAGCAGCGGCACAAACAGATGAACAACACCGGCCACTAATGCTGCCGCCAGGATAACAAGAACTCGATGGAACCCGTTCAGCTTGAGCATCAGCACGCCGGCCACAATTATCAGCGCCCAGACAACGATACTGACAACTTCCTTGCCGGCCACGATTGCTGAGAGCTTGCCCGGCGCCCCCTGACGGTTAAAGTTGAAAGCCTGACCTTGACCGGCCAGCTTGAATTTGACTTCGCTGGGTTGACTCGTGCTTAGTCTTTGCAGGATATACTGGCTGGTACTGGACCCGACCTGTGAAAAAATCTTGTCATGCCACAGAAGGCAATAATCCTCCGGTATCCACAACCGCCAGAGTGTCTGCTGCACCGGAATGTCGTCGGACAGGGCCGGCGCAGCCAGATTGGTTGCCGAAACGTCTTTCAGACCATACGAAATTTCAAGGACGAATCTCGAAATCTGTCCTGCCGACGGCGGTAAACGTACAATAAGCTCATCAGAAGAAGCGCCCGTCTCTATAGGCGTCTCATTACCGTTCAACAGCACTGCAGTAAGTTCCGCCTTTGGAGGCAGTGTGATGGGCAGCCTATCGCCTTGGCTGGTCGCCACCAGGTAGCTCGCATGTGTGTTGAGAATGCCGTCACGAGCGAGCACCTGCTCAATGATCGCCCCGCTGACTATCGTTGTGAACACGGTTGCCTCCTTTTGTGCAACCACGGGAAATGAGAGTTCAAACGGCGGAGTGTTATACTTGAATGCAAGGGTGGCAACTCTCCGATGAGCCTGATAGGGTAGGTCGGCGGAACTGCCAGCGTCAGCTGGTATGAGGTTCTCGATGATCGGCTCACCGATGGCAAGTGTATCTGCCTTGGCTATGGCGATGTGGCCGTTTTGATCCGAGAGCTTGCCTGCGGCCAGGATTGGTTCAACCTTGACCTTCGTGCCTCCTCCCGCCTGGCCGGCTTGGAAAGGTTGACGCAAATGTACATTAAGTTGGTAACTGTCGGTCACATCTGATTGCAGCGCGATCTTGTAATATACCCAGTTCACGCCTTCGGTATTAGGGTCGGCAACCTCGCTGCGCTGTTCGAGGGGCAGCTCGTCGATGCGGGGCTTTTCCTTAATGTTAGCTCCGGTGATCTGCACCTCAGAATCATCCAGTGCCGCCGGCATTTTCAAATAGAAAGTGTTGAGCGGGGCATAGCGAACCCGATACTGTATTACCGCTTCTTGCTCGATCGAGCCGGGCTGAATGTTCACGAGCCGATGAACAGTAGCCGATATCTGGGCAGGCTTGAGAGCGATCTTGAATGTTGCCCCTGCACTCTTATCCTGATCCACGGCACGAAACTCGAAGGCCATCGCCGACGACAGCCCTGACATTGTTATCCAGCTCTTTGCCTGCTTGAGTGGAATGGCCTGCAGTTGTTGCACCTGCTGCACCTGGGCTTGGAGTTGATCAGCCAGCAGCAATATAAGCTGGCCCTGGCATAACTGCAAATCTTTCACATCGGGCAGCGGAAGGACAAAATTCACTGGCTCCTGCGGTTCTGTCCGTTCCGTGCGTGCCGCCAACGTCAGTTCAAACTCTCCGATCTTTTCTCTTCTGAGCAGGATATGAAGTGTGCGCGTGTCGCCTTCGCCCATGAACTGATAATCGTCCACGAGGTCGTCAGGACCGACCGTTTCAATATCCCACGGCTCCGGCAGATTCATATTCAATTCGAAAATGCCCGTGCGTTCCACCTTATAGCGAATCTTTCCGTGCAACCGGAGCCGATCGCTGTCAACTCCCAACATCCAACGCTGATCGACCGTAATTCTCGGCGAGGTCGTTTCGATCATCATTGTCGCGCCATAGTCGGATGTGATGAATCGGTACGCTGTCACGCGCGGCTGGTTCTGCAGATGGCTCGGCAATTGTCCCGTATCGACTCGGGCGAGGTTTTTAGCATCCTCAAGCTGGACGGAACGACGCGGCGAATAGGTGATCCCAATCAGGCCGCTTCGCCTCAAGACCTGCTCCGTAATAATCGGAGCCAGCAGAATCCGTGCCTGTGCTTCCTGAAGGAAACGTTCCATCTTAACTGTGAGGGCGTATTTTTCTTTCGCCGCGGAGAAGAGTTTCACTTTAAGCGATTGCCTGTCGGCCGCTTGATCTGATATCTCTATGTCCCACTTGGCTATGTTCACTCCGCCGACATTGGTAACGCGGAACTCACTCGGCAACTGGACAGTAAACGAATCGATCCCTCCCCGATGGATATTGTAATTCAATGTGATTTCATGACTGATCAGAGCCTCAGCGATATTTATGTGTTGGAATTGTTCGCAGATAATCACCGGCTCTAGTTCGGCTGCGGCTTCGGTCTTGGGCTTCCAGCTCAAGCTGATGTCCTTCGCGGAGCCAAGAAACGCCTGGAGCCGGGTGGCCTTGGCGCCCTCGACCTCCACCTGCGATGTGGTCGCGGCCAACATCGGCTGCACATCAACCTTCAGATTCTCTTCCGGGATCAGCAGCTCCAGCGTGGTGATGGCGGCCGAAGGGATACAGTACTGTAAGACCGCCAAACCCGGCTGTGTTTCGAGCTGGCGGACAAAGTCCAGGGCCAGTACGTACCGCCCCTTGCCTTTGGTCACGAAAATGTACTCGCCGTTTACAACGCGCAATAAGGGCACGATTTTTGTGTTTTCCGTCTTGAGTATTGTTGCTTCTGAGACGGCCACTTCGCCTAGACCGAGGGGTACCTGTACCCAGCCATCATTCAAAATATCGATCGTGAGTTCAAGCCGCAGGATCGCAATTTCCTCCTTGACGTCCCCGCGAAACCGGGCCGTGCTTATCAGATACTCGAAGGGAGCTTCCGATACAACCACCGGCTTGCCTTGCGCCGTCCGCCAAAGCCTTTGGAACTCCTTGTACGGCAGGAACACCCCTTGCTGCTCCTTTTCGAAAACACCCTTAAGCTCTTTATAGGGCACATAGACTTTGGCCGGGGGGCTGCTTTGCTTTTCCCCTTCGTTCGCAGCGGTCTTGCCTGCAGAGGCCAGCACGGAACTAATACTGCACAGGACAGCGAGAATGTTGGAACATCGACTATTCATGACGTGTTCTCCTTGTAGAGAAGGATTTTGATAACGTCCGCAAAATTGTATTTAGCGTCTCGATAATAACACCGTTCGGATAAATACAAATCTCTCGACCACACACTTCATCTCTATGAGTTATAGACTATTATACTCAAGTGACGGTTGACAGAAAAGTAAAATGCATGTAAAAAAAAGTAAGCCTTTCCACAGAGCCTTTTCAATGTATCAACTCCTCTTTTGCTTACGGTTAAGACCATCAGACGCAAGCTGGTCGATATTGGGGGTGAGCTCGGGGTTGCCGCCGTTGAAGCCGGGTTCAGCCCAGCCCATATCGTCGCTGAGAATGAAGACGATGTTGGGTCTCGAACCGGGGAGTTTCTTGCTAATTCGGTTCTTTGTTGCATTGTCGTTTACTGAACAGCCGGCAAATAAGGCCGTCGCTGTAGCCGCTGTGGCTTTCAAGAACTGTCTTCTGTTCATCTTGCCTTCCCGGAAAAA
>Ga0209979_1002028_pt1 | contig 20282 bp, 14 predicted proteins | sample AnhtaG_FD_183114 | JGI IMG/M metagenome (GOLD analysis project Ga0209979, IMG submission 183114) | Deep subsurface microbial communities from Anholt, Denmark to uncover new lineages of life (NeLLi) - Anholt_01485 metaG (SPAdes) (version 2) | ecosystem: Environmental > Aquatic > Marine > Oceanic...
CGACCGAGAGGACCCCATCGAAGCCGGCGTCTTTGAGCGCGCCGATGATCTCAGGCCACTCGAGGATGCCCTCGCCCGGGAGTGCAAACTTGAACTGCTCGCCGCCCCCCATGTCGAATGCGTCCACGCGCGCCACTTCGTCCTGGTTCAGCGGACCGACGACGGCATCCCTCGCCAGCACGTGCACGATCTTGTCTCCGAATCTCTTAATGAAATCAATGGGAGACTCGCGGTGGTATGGGAAGGCACTCGGATCGAAGTTGATCAACAGGTCGTCTCGTCCCAGCTCGTCAAAGAGCCGCTGCGTGCTGGCAATATTGCCCACGAGGTAGATAAAGACGGGCTGAATGCCCAGCTTGACGCCGACTTCCTCCGCGTACCGGAGCAAGTCCGTGTAGACGGCGACGATCGCCCGATAGCCGTCATCAGGCGACATCCCCTCCGGCAGGCGACCGCTGACGGTGTGAACGAATGCGACATCCACATGCTTGGCGATGTCCATCACTCGCATCGTATGGGTTGCAGCCGTTACTATATCTGCGGTAGCTTTAGCGACGTATTCTACATGGCACTCTATCGCCGATAGCTGTAGGCCGAGGTCGCGCATGGCGAGCACCACCTCCTCGGCCTCGAAGTTGCTGAACGGGCCCAGATCTGCGAGGTTTGAGTCCCGAACAGCCCGGCACGCTCCCAGCTCAACGTGCGTGTAACCGATAGTGGAGACGGTTTTGCCGGCGTCGAAGAAGTTCTTGGCACGAAAGCCGGTGACACTCAGTAGAATACCAGCGTCCATCGGCGCTCTCCCGGTTTGCTGACGGTTCGTTTGACATATTGTTCGCACCGATGTGGCCGAATCCCTTTGATGCTGGCAACTGGCACGGGGGAGTGGGCTGTGGTCAGTCCCACAATGGCCGGCGGTCGCTGCACTGCTGCAAGAGGAGTTCACGCACCGGCATGCGAAATATAACGGGAAGGGGGCTGCTGGGTACCAGGGACAGCTTGCGAGCCCTGTTTCTCCTGACCCCTGCCGTTCGCCCGCGATTATTGCGACAAGAGGGAGGCGCCATCGTGCCCCGCACAGCCTCGTGCTCAATCCTGGTTTGCCTCACGATAGCCGTTACGGCGGGTGCTGCGGCTGCATTCGCGCAGTCGTTCGCCATCGAGTCGGCGGTTCCAACGACGCTCAGCCTGGAGCGCACGGACAGCGGTGCGTATCGGCTGAGTCACATGGGGAAGCAGCAGACGGATATTACGATCACCGGCATCGTGGAGAGCGGCACTGTCGTGTACGTGGTGGACGAGACCGGTCGGCCGGCGCAGAAAGTCGAGGCGACGCTGGAGAAGCAGAAGCTCGTTTTCAGTGCGGCTGCCGGGGCCGCCTATCTCATCGGCTTGCCCGACGCCGTGCTCGCGCCCTCAATGACGGTGGAAGTGGAAGATGAGCCGATTCTTGCGGCGCGCGGCGCGAAGCGCGTGGTCGTGCGCGTGCGCAACAACTACTTCGCCGCCCTCAGTGGGAGCGCTCAGGTGGATGCTCCGGGGGAGTACAAGGTTACGCCGGGTCGCAAGCGCGGCTTTCGCGTGCGCAGCCGTCGGGAGGCTCGGCTGAGCTTTCGGCTCAGCAAGAGTGCTCTCGGCCTGGCGGATCTGCTTCGAGGTGCGGACGATATCGGCATCATCGTCGCCGACAACAAAGGGCACAAGCTCGAGCGCCGCTTCACGTTGCGCATCGAGGACAATCCTCTACAGCAAGGCGTGGTACTGGAGACGGAGAACATCGCCGCAGAAGCCACCGAAGGCGTCGCCGTCCAGATCCGCACGGACAAGGTGAACGTCTCCGGCGACACATTCTCCGGCTGGAACGACAAGGACCATTGGCTCGCCTGGCACGTGCGAATCCCCCACCGCGGCAAGTACGCCGTCGTGTTTCGATACTGCGTTGATCAGGCGACCGCGCATCGCGACTTCCAGCTCGACGGCGCGTATCCCCACGACGCGTTCAAGGACATCGCACTTTCCCCGACCGGCGGCTGGTCCAACACGACCAATGACTGGCGTCACTTCATCGTTCGCGATGCACGGGGCAATCCCGTCCTCATCGATATCAATGCCGGCGAGCATTCGATCCGGATGAACCCCATTTTCGGCGACGGCGGCTGCAATCTGGACTACATCATGTTTCTGCCGGAGGACGAAGCCCCGCGGTGACTGCCCCGGGCGCAGGCATCTGCGCGCAGCTCGCAACGAAGCGAATAAGACCATTCGCAGGAGCTCATATTTATATGATTGTTCCACATATATGATTGAGGTAGAAGTACTTTTCGAGAAGGCTATGACTTTCCCGTGCTCGTGGCGCTTGACCCCGTTTGAGCCCTGTGGCTATAATCTCCGCGCAACCTCGTCTCGGTGACTCCCATGCCCAGCAAGGCACCGCGTTGGGACATTGTCGTGGTAGGCGCTGGCCATGCCGGATGCGAAGCGGCGCTGGCGGCGGCGCGGCTTGGCGCCGAGACACTGCTTCTCACCATGAATCTGGATGCCATCGCGTGCATGCCGTGCAACTGCAGCATCGGTGGCCCGGCGAAAGCACACCTGGTGCGCGAGATCGACGCTCTCGGCGGCGAGATGGCCCGCAACATCGACAAGAGCTTCACGCACATCCGCATGCTCAACGTGAGCAAGGGCGCCGCCGTCCAAGCCCTCAGGGCGCAGGCCGATAAGAAGGCCTATCAACTCGGCATGAAGCGCGTGCTGGAGGAGCAAGATCGCCTGCATCTCAGAGAGGCCCCGGTGACCGGTGTGCGCGTGGACGACGGCCGCGTGCGCGGCGTGACAACCCAGGGGAACGTGCAGTTCGATGCTGACGCGGTTATCCTGTGCGCTGGCACCTTCCTGAACGGCCTGATTCATATTGGTGAGCACTCGTTCGCCGGGGGCAGAGCCGGCGAGTTCCCCGCCGTCGGACTGTCAGAGTCCCTCGGTCAGATAGGCCTTGAGCTCGGTCGGCTCAAGACGGGGACGGTGCCGCGGGTTCACCTCGATTCGATCGACTTCGACGCAGTAACGCCGCAGCCGAGCGAAGAGGTCCCGTTTTACTTCGCCTTTGACAGCGTCCCTGAACCGAACCGGCCTGTTCTGATGTGCTGGCGCACCGACACCACTGGAGCAACTCACAAGATAATACGCGATAACTTGGACAAATCGGCACTCTATAGCGGACGTATTGAGGGCATCGGGCCGCGCTATTGCCCATCGATCGAAGTGAAGATCCTCGAGTTTCCGGACAAGCCGTCCCATCCCGTCTTTCTAGAACAAGAGGGCTTCGACACCAAGGAGGTGTACGTGCAAGGGACATCGAACAGTCTGCCGGAGGACGTGCAGCTTCGCATGCTACGGAGCATACCGGGTCTTCAGCACACGGAAATGATGCGCCCTGGGTACGCCGTCGAATACGACTTCCTGCCGCCCACTCAATTGCGCTCTTCGCTGGAAACGCGGTGCGTTAACGGGCTCTTCTGCGCCGGACAGATCAATGGCACCTCTGGCTACGAGGAGGCAGCCGCACAAGGGCTTATCGCCGGCATGAACGCCGTCCGAGCGCTTACCCACGAGCCGCTTATCGTACTGCAGCGGAGCGAGGCCTACGTCGGCGTGCTCATAGATGACTTGGTGACGAAAGGGACGGACGAGCCGTATCGGATGTTGACGTCTCGCTGCGAATTCCGCCTCATGCTCCCTCAGGCCAGTGCAGATCAGCGGCTGACGCCCCTGGGTTTCCGTGCCGGGCTCATCCGCGCACCTCGAGCCGCGGGGCTTGCCCGGAAGCTCGCGGCCGTCGCCGGCGCCTCGACGGCAGCGCGCGACGGCGACGACGCGCGAGACATCGATCCCATCTGGCAGAGCGTCCACACGCCGCGTATGCGGTCGCAGGATGTCAGCGCTGACCCGTCGATAATGGCCGAGGTGGCCATGCGGTCGAGGTATGCCGGGTACATCGCGCGCGAGCGCATGCACGCAGAACGCCTGCGTCGCATAGGTGGTGTCAAGATACCCCGGGCCCTGGACTACCACCGCATCCGTGGACTCAGCACAGAGGGTCGTACGAAGCTGTCCGCGCGCAGACCTGAATCTCTCGACCAAGCATGCCGCATCCCAGGGGTGCCGGTGGCCGATATCGCCCTGGTGCAGGTGGCTCTTCGCCGCCAACGGCATGAGACGGGCCAGCGAATTCAATCTACGCCTATTGACAAGGATTGAGGAAAAGGCTATACAGACTTATAATCCAGTGTCTCTGGGGATGTTTCACGTGAAACATTCCGCCGGGCCAACCACATCGGTCGGAAGTCAACTGGCGCTCGTCCGTGCGTGGCTCCCGCTCTCGTCTGCGGAGGAGCGAGCGATCCGCTCCTTCCATGAGCAGGTGCAGCGCCTGGCTGCTACGGCACGGCTAACGGGAACTGGCTTGGTGGCCAGCTTCTTCCAGAGCCACATTCTCCCGGCACTATGCGCCTGGCGACTGATCCGCCCGCATCAAGGTGCACGAATAGCTGACGTGGGCGCTGGCGCCGGATCCTTCGCGGTCACCGCCGCGTCTGTCTACCCGCCGGCTTCCGTGTTCGCCATTGACAGCTCGAGGCGGCATTGCGATTTCATGGATAACGTCGTTGCTGGCCTGTCGATGGAGAATCTCACGGTGCTCTGTGGTCGCGTTGAGCGGCTCAGCCGTCAACCGGAAGTGCAGGAGCGCTTTGACATCGTAGGCTGTCGCGCTGTAGCGAGCGGAACGCGGCCGTACGAGCTTGCCCGCCTCCTGCTGCGCCCGGGGGGATCCCTGCTGCTCTGGCGAACCTATGAGCAACCCACTCAAGCGGGGGTCGTTCCCTTTCGTCGTGTTTGCCAGCTCGATCTGGGCGCATTGAGCCCACGCTTGACGCTGGCACGGTACGACGTGCTTGAATTCATATGATCCTGACTCCCGACGTGGCCGAACGTCGTGCGCCTGGCCTCGTTCGGGCTTGGATGACGGTGCAATGGGCACTTGTCTCGCCGTTATCAATCAAAAGGGTGGCGTCGGTAAGACGACAACGGCCGTCAATGTGGCGGCGGCGGCGGCCTCACGAGGCGTCCGCACCCTGCTTATCGACCTGGACGCCCAGGGCAATGCTACGTCCGGGTTGGGGATAGACCGGTCGGAACTCCGACAGTGCATTTACGACGTGCTTGTCGGCGCGATAGAGGGCGGTGGTGTTCCGGCGGAGGATGTCTTGATCACCTCGTCCGTGCCGCATCTCGATATCATTCCCGCGACTATCAACCTGGCGAGCGCAGATCTGTCCCTGGCGTCACAGATAGCTCGCGAGACGAGGCTCAGGGATTGCATAGAGTCCGTCAGGCGTGATTACGACCTCATACTCATCGATACCGCACCCTCGCTGGGCATTCTTACCATCAACAGCTTGGTGGCCGCGAATGCGGCGCTCATTCCAATCCAGTGCGAGTATTATGCACTCGAAGGCCTGTCGCAACTCATGAGGGTGATCGAGCTCGTTCAGCGCAACCTCAATCCAGCGCTCCGCATACAGGGAGTCGTTCTCACCATGTACGATGGTCGGACAACGCTGAGTCGGGATGTGGCAGCGGAAGTGCGCAAGCACTTCGCGTCCCGGGTCTTCAACACGACCATACCGCGCAACGTACGACTTGCTGAAGCACCGAGCCACGGCGTTCCGGCCACTGTGTACGCACCCGGTTCTTCGGGAGCACGGGCATATGTGGAGCTTTGTCGGGAGGTATTGGATGATGTTCAAAAAGGGACTAGGGCGCGGACTTGAGGCGCTCATACCAGGCGGAGTGGCGGCTGAAACGCATCCGATTGTCGAGTTGCCACCGGATGAAATCGATGCGAATCCCTATCAGCCACGGGCCGAAGTGTCCGAGAACAGCGTGGCGGACCTTGCAGATTCAATAAAGCGGCACGGCATGATCCAACCTCTCCTCGTTCGTCGGAAGGGGGAGCGATACGAACTAGTGGCGGGCGAGCGCCGCTGGCGGGCAGCTCAGATAGTGGCCATGTCCACCGTCCCATGCATCGTCCGCGACGTCTCCGACGATCACGCTCTCCAGCTCACGCTCATCGAGAACCTTCAGCGCGAGGATCTGACAGCCATGGAGGCTGCCCGCGGCTACGACCGCCTGATATCGGAATTCAAGCTCACACAATCAGAGCTCGCACAGCAGTTGGGGAAGAGCCGCGTCGCTATCACCAATGCCTTGCGTCTCCTGACGCTGCCGGCTGAGATACAGGATAGCATCCAGCAAGGTGAGATCGCTGAGGGACACGGGCGAGCCCTGCTCGGTCTGGCGGACGAAGCCCAACTGACTGAGACGTGGCGGCAAGTGGTTGACAAGCAGCTCTCGGTGCGTGAGACGGAGCGACTCGTGCAGGCCAAGTCGGCCCTCCAACTGGCCCACGAGGCCAGACGTTCCCGCAAGGGCGCCGATGCGAAGCCAACGGATCCACATCTCATCGAGGCGGTGGAACGGCTTCAGACGGCTCTCGGGACGAGGGTGCAAATAAGGCCGCGCCGATCGGGCGGCGGCACGATTCTGGTTCACTACCACGACACTGAGGAGATGGCCAGAGTCATAGACGCTATGAGTGGATCCGAGTCCTGGAGTAGCTGACACCTGCGGTTCGCCACGGAATGCGGAATCGGTAGCGACGACACCACCCTAAGCATCTTCCCGTAGGCTCAACCCGCTTTGCTCCGCATCCCCCGGCGTCGCCCTGCGCCGGGGAATGCGGTGGCCTCTACAGAACACGTCTCGCACACGGAGATGTCCGTCGAGGATCACGAGGTCGGCGTCTTTCCCCGCTCGAATGCCGCCCTTCCTCTGTGAGACGCCCATCAGCGCCGCCGGCGTTTCTGACAACATTTGCACTGCATCACGTAAATCAACACCTCCATGACGAATGATATTGCGTAATGCTTTGCCCATTGTCAGCACACTTCCCGCGTATCGTTGGCCGTCGGGGCGATAGGCAACCTCGTCCGTGACGCGGATCTCGCTGCCCAGGAACCGATACGTGCCGGGCGGCAGCCCGGCAGCCGGCATCGCGTCGGTGATGACGCAGGCCTCCCGGGGCCGCTTGTTCTTCAGGACGAGCTGCAATAGCAACGGCGGCAGGTGCTTGCCGTCGGCGATGATCTCCACGGTCAGCTCATCTCTTAGCAGGGCCATTTCCGCGAGGCCAAGTTTCTTTTCCGCCACGTGGCGGTGAAACGTTGACTGGGCGCAGTACACATGCGTGACGAGCCTTGTGCCCGCATCTATGGCAGCAAGCACATCCTCGTGGCTCGCGTCGGAATGGCCGAGAGCAGCGACGATCCCACGTGTCGTGAGCGCCCTGATGAAGTCCATGGCCCCAGGCAGCTCTGGGGCCAGCGACCAGACTTGGATGAAGTCGCCGAACTGCTGCAATGTGGGCTCGTAGTCAGCGCGTGTGGGGGCTGTGATCCAGGTCTCCGGCTGAGCCCCGCGCTCGACGCCGCTGAAATAGGGCCCTTCGACGTACGCCCCGAGCAGCTCCGGATAGCCCGGCTCCTGAGATGACGCGTACTCTCTGAGCCTGCCCAGCACCGCGTGCCGTTCGTGCTGAGGCTTCGCCGCCAGCGCTGCCACCATCGCCGTGGTGCCACCGCGGGCGTGGGTGGCGAGGATGGTGGCCATTCCCTCCGGAGAGGGCGTGTCAAAGCTCTCCCCGCCACCGCCGTGGCAGTGGATATCGACGAAGCCCGGAAGAACGATCAGCCCCCGTGCGTCGATGACTTCGGTGCCATCCGATGGCGCCTGGTCGCCACCCATTATTGCCGCGATCTTCCCGCGCTCAATGACAACGCTGGCTCTTCGTGCCAGCCCATCAGGCAGCATCACATCGCCGCCGGCGATAACCGTGAGACGCTCCACTTCGCTCATCGGACATTGCTTCTCCCTGTCGCTGTTCGGCACGTGCGAGCCTCCGGCCAAAGGCAGACAGCCCGTGCCGGGCGCACGACCCGTCCGTTCTGTTCCGTCTGGTCGCATTGCCGACCTGCACGGAGACGCTGGTCGAAGGGCAGACTGCACTAACGCATGCCAACCAAGGCATCCCTCAGATGCTGTGCTTCAGGTGGGATTATCCGGCTAACAGGATATCGGATCCAAGTTCGCATGGAGGGCGATAGCCACGGGGGGAGAACTGTGGCCCGCGGTGAATTGTGCGCCCGTGGCGGAAGGGCTGGCCCAGTCCCACGGAGCCTCCGTGGTCATCCAGAGAGGGATTCCGCTTCGCGTGCGGAATACTTTCTTGATTTTTCCGTCTTGACTGCTCGATGCGATTTGGTATATATAGCATATTATTCATGGAAACCGCACTGATGCCATGGAGGGGGCGGAACCACGAAAGTGAGCACAGTGGACGAGTCAGGCGACATGGCCCAGTATTTCTTTGGGGCGGTCACGGTTGGCGAACGCGGGCAGATCGTCATACCCGCCGACGCGCGTAAGCAGTGCCACATGGAGGCGGGCGACAAACTACTCGTGTTCTACTATCCGATCTGTCGGGGGCTGGTTATTGCCCGGGTGGATCAAATGAACAAGATCCACGAGGTGCTGCGCGCCATGGTGGACGAGGCCAAAGCGGCGCTCGCAGCGGGGGAGGCGAGCGAGGATGATTGACGCGTGGGCTCGGAGGAGATTGCCGCACATTGCGTCGTGGCCGGTCGGAGACCGAACTGCGTGTTGTACTCGCGATCGCTTCCACTGACTGCATGATCATGCCAAGGTCTTATCTAACAAGTCGTTTATCTTTATGTATATTAACGCTCGCCCCGGTTGCAGCGTCCGGCCCGAGCGTTCACGCCGCCAACGACGGCGAGCGGCCGCTGCTACTCACGCCCCAGCTTGCCGCGATGGGTGCCGTCATGGGAGCGCTGAAGGAGACGCTGCCGGCTGACCTGCTCAGCCGGCTCGGGCCGGAGGGCGTTGCCCCGGGCCAGCCGCTGCCGGCGGGCGGGGAGTTTGTGCTCCCGCTGCCTGCAAGCATCGGTGGCGGTGAGGTGAGGCTCTCGGCGGACGAGGCTCAAGCGTTGGCGGAGATCGGCGGCGCCATAGGCGTTGAGATAGCGGTCCGCGGCGTGCGGGCTGCTAAACGCGGTGTTGCCCTTGCTGATACTGTGAGCTCGACGAGCGTCGATCTCGAAGCCGCCCGTTTCCGACGTGGGCCCGAGGTGAGTTTCATGGTCCCGACCGACGACGGGGCCGAGGAGGTCACCGTCGTTCCCGACACGTTGTCGTCCGCGACGGTTGGCGTTCGGAAGCCCATCTGGGACATGGGCCTGAAGCGCCTGGAGAAGTACATCGCCCGGCGCAACTACGAGGTCGCCAAGAAGGAACTTGCGACGGCCGCGGGTCGTGCAGCAATGGAGGCGTATCAGCTCTGCGTGGAGTTGATGCGCAGCGAACGTCAGGCCCAGGTGGCCGCTGTCTCCCTCACACAGCGCAAGGAGATCCTCCATGTGGCCATGGTCAAATACGCGAATGGGCAAGTGCCGAGGTTTCAGGTGATAGAGGCGGAACGCGATGTGGCGGCGGCAGAGCAGTTGCTGGCAGCGGCGGCGGCGGCCGCCGAGAAGAACGAGATAGCACTGAAGATCCTGCTGCGACTCGATCCTGAGCGCGACATCCGCGTTGAGCCGGGCTCTGTGCTGACGCCGCCCGACCTCGATCTGGAAGAGATGGTGCGACGAGCCGTGGGCGATGTCGAGGGAGTCTCCGCTCGCTCCGACCTCCGCGCCACCGAGGAGCTCGCCAAGCGGGCGGCTGCCGAGATGCACCGACCCCGCGTTGAGAAGGGCCCCACCATAGACCTGCTGGGAAATGTGCTCCGCCAGACGAGCACCGGATTTGCGTCTGAGACCTCGTGGCAGATCGGCTTTGGGGCGACGTGGAATCTATGGGACTCTGGCTCGGCGAGGAAGCAAAAGCGCCAATTGCGCGAGCACTTCGAGGCTGCCGAGCTCAGGGCCGAGCAAGCGGCAGCGCTCGTTGTGCGGCAAGTCATTTCAGCACATATAGAGGTGCAGGCGGACGGCAAGCGAGCGGACGCCGCGCGGGTTGAGGTGCAGTGGGCAGCGGAGGGGTTCCGCATCCAGATGCTGCTATATGAGGAGGGCTTCAACATCGCGGCCGACGTATTGGACGCAGAGGAGCAGCTTACCGTGGCCCGAACTGCCCTGATTGACGCGGAGCAGGATTACAACACTTCGGTAGCCAGGCTGCGCACCGCCATGGGGGACTGGCGCGCGCTGATCGGTTTGGGGGAGAGTCTGTAATGAACCGCAGGGCACTCGCAATCGCCGGCGGGTTGCTGGCGGCCGTTGTCCTGGTGGTCGCGATCCTCTGGGGCCCACGGAGGGCGTCGGACGGTCTGGCAGAGACATCGCGACCGGAGATGGCAGCCAATGCGCGTGACACGGGAGCGGCATCTGCAGCGCCGGCGTCTCCGTCCAAACGACTTCAGGTGGAGGCGGTCCCGGCCACTCTCGAGACGGCGGAGAAGACGCTTCAGGTCACGGGCACGGTGGAGGCGCGTCTCGGCCAAGACGTGACCCCAGAGCTGGGCGGGCGCGTGACCAAGGTATTCGTTGACGAGGGCGACTTCGTGCGCAAGGGCGCCACGCTGGTGCAATTGGACGATGACATCTACCGCGCCCAGCTCCGAGAAGCCGAAGGTGCGTTGAAGGCCGCTCAAGCGCGCCTGCGCCAAGCGGAGCACGGGACCACGCTCACCGACGCCGAGACGGAGGCGCGGATCGCACAGGTCAGGGCTCAGGTGGACGCAGCGCAGTCGGAGCTCGGGAAAGCACGGACCGCCGCGATGCTGCAAGATGAGACCGGCGAGAGCCAGATCGAGCAGGCACGGGCCGGCCTTGAGGGCGCGGAGGCACAGCTCAAGGAGATCAAGCGAGGGGCTCGCGAACAGGAGCTGCGCCGCGCCGAGGCAACGGTGGATCAGGCGCGGGCCGTGGTTGACAAGATGGAGAAGGGCGTGGAGCAGCGGCGCCGCCTTGTGCAAGCAGGAGCCATATCTCTCGAAGAGTTCATTACGTACCTGACGGAATATAGGGTTCGCAAATCACAGTACGACTCAGCCAAGCAGGCGCTGGATCTGCTCGAGGAGGGGGCCACGGCGGAGCAGATCGCGGCGGCCGAAGCGCAAGTTCGGGCTGCACGCGAGCTCCTGAAGCAGGCCGTATCGCGACGGGCACAGACGGACATCCGGCGGCGAGAGACCGAAGCGGCGGAGGCGCGAGTGACGCAGGTCAAAGAGACGCTCGCGATTGCTCTGGCGAACGCGAGGCAGGTACAGGTGCGCGAGGAGGATGTGCAGGCGGCGCAGGGGGCCGTGCAGCAGGCACAGGCGCAGATCGACCTGATACGCCTGCGGATCGACAGAACGGCCATCAGAGCGCCGCTGACCGGCGTTGTGTCGGAGCGGAACGTGGAACCCGGAGACCTTGTCGGCCCCACCAGCATGGCCGCCTTGCCCGGGATCGGCGCTGCATCCTTGGCCCGCACACCCGGCGCCTCCACCCGCAGCGGTCTGATACGCATCGTGGACATCAGCAGTGTGGACATCCAGGCCAAGGTGAGCGAGAAGTCCATTAGCGAAGTGACGTTGGGCCAGAGCGCCAATGTGCGCGTCGATGCCATTCCAGGCAGGACGTTCACGGGGCGCGTGAGCGAAGTTGATGTGGAGTCGTTGCCGGGGCAGCGATCATTTTACGTCACGGTTCGCGTGCTCAACCCTGCGAGTCTCCTGCGGCCGGGGATGTTTGCCCGGGTGAGTCTCATACTGCGGAGGGTGCAAGACGCGGTTATGGTTCCCACCGATGCCATTGTGCGACGGGACGGGCGCACTGTGCTGTATGTGGTCGGGGAGGATGGTGCGGCACACGAGCGGGCGGTTCAGACGGGTATAGAGAAGGGTCCAAAGACTCAAATCGTCGGAGATGTGCGACCCGGGGAGCTGGTCGTCGTCGCCGGCCAGGACCTGTTGCGCGACCGTGTTGCCATCCGTGTGAATCGTCAGTGAAGGCCACTGTATCAGTGTTGGCCGGTCAGACGTGGGGCCACTTCCAGGCGGCTCGTCATATACACCCCATCACAACGCATCACTTGGTGAGATAGCACCGTGTGGTTGACCGCTTCATCAATTCGACGGCCCGTGCTGATCCTCATGGTGATCAGCGCGCTGCTCGTGCTCGGCCTGGTCGGTCGAAGCCGAATGCCCGTTGAGCTGTTCCCGAAGATCGAGCTTCCCTTCATCACGATCGTGACCGTGTACCCGGGCGCCGGGCCCGCCGAGATGGAGGAGCTGGTCACCGAGCCCATCGAGGACGCTGTCAGCATCGTTCCCGATATCGACGCTATCCGCTCCACCTCCCAGGAGGGGATCTCGACCGTCCTCGTCGAGTTCTACTTCCGCACAGACCTGGACGTTGCCGCCGCCGACCTGCGGGATCAAATCGACATCGTTCAGCGGGACTTGCCCGACGACGCCGAGCGGCCGATCCTCATCAAGGCCAACGTCGCCGCGTTCCCCGTCATGACCCTCGCCGCCTTCAGCGATCGGCCCGCGCGGGAGCTGCGGAAGATCGCCGAAACCGATATTAAGGATCGACTCAGCTCCCTGCCCGGCGTTGCGGCCGTGGGCATCGCCGGCGGCGAGGTGCGTGAGATACAGGTTGCCGTAGACAAGGACAGACTCGATGCGTTGGGCATCTCTATCTCGCAGCTCTCGCAGTTGCTCGCGGCGCAGAATCTCAACCTCCCCAGCGGCAGCATCAAGGAGGGACGGCAGGACATCAGCGTGCGGCTGATGGGCCGCTTTGAGAGCGTTGAGGAGCTGCGCGACGTCGTGCTGCCGACGCCGGTCGGGAAGATACGGCTCGGCGAGATCGCCGACGTCGAGGACAGCGTTGCCGACCGCACCGACATGAGCCGCCTGAACAGGCGCCAGAGCGTCGCCATCACCGTTCAGAAGCAATCGGACGCCAACACGGTGCAGGCGGCCGATGCCATCAGGCGCGAGCTGAAGCGGCTGGAGCAGGAGCTGCCCGAGGACGTCGAACTCGTCGTCGCCCGCGACCAGTCAGAGTTCGTGCGCGACGCCCTGTACGACGTGCAAGAGGCTCTCATCCTCGGGGCCCTCCTCGCCGCGCTCATTGTCTTTGTCTTCCTCCACCATATCCGAGGCACGTTCATCGTGGCGCTCGCAATCCCGACGTCCATGATCGCCACGTTCTTGCCCATCTCCTTCTTCGGTTTCACGCTGAACATGATGGTCATGTTGGGCCTGGCCCTGAGCGTGGGAATACTGGTGGACGACTCCATCGTGGTGCTGGAGAACATCACCCGCCACCTCCGGCTGGGCGAGCAGCCGGACGTTGCGGCGCTCAACGGCCGCAGCGAAATCGGCTTCGCCGCCATTGCCATCACGCTCGTTGACGTGGTCGTGTTCGTGCCCGTGGCTTTCATGGGCGGAATCGTCGGACAGTTTTTCTTCGCCTTCGGCATCACGGTCGTTGTGGCGACCCTGTTCTCCCTCTTCATGTCGTTTACGCTGACCCCTATGCTGGCATCGAAGTTCTTCACCAGGATCGAGGCAACAGGCAGCTCGAATCCGGGCGCGTTGGCCAGTCGAGGTCCGATCCGCTGGATCAACGCAGTTGCGGGCAGGTTCTTTGCGGCTTTCGACCAGGCTTACGGCGCTCTGGAGCGCGCGTACCGCCGCATTCTCCAGTGGCCCGTGCGCAGCCGCTTCGCCGTGCGCATGATGCTCATCTTCGCCGGATTCGGCCTGCTCGTTCTGGTGGTTGGAGGGTTCTTCGCTGCCGGTCTGGTGAAAGGAGAATTCATGCCGTCGGTGGATGAAGGGCGCGTGGGGGTGGAGCTGGAGACGCCCCCGGGAACGCGCCTGGAGGCTACCAATCGCATCGCCGCCGAAGTCGAAGACATCGTGTTGGATCGCCGCAAGTATCCTGAGGTGGAGACCGTAGACGCGGTCGTCGGCGCCTTCGCCGGCGCGGTGTTCATTGGCTCGACCAATCGCGGATCCAACTACGCTGGGCTGAGCGTCAAGCTCGTGGATAAGCAAGAGCGGGACCGGTCCGACACGGAGATTGCGCACGCTCTCGCAGAGGAGCTCTCAGCCCTGGCTGGTGCTATGGTGAAGGCGCACACTGTCGGCAGAATGGCGGGCGAGCAGACGCCGATTCAACTGGAGCTCACCGGGGCCACGGACGAGGAGCTGGAGCGCATCGCGGAGCGCCTGGCGGGCGTGGTGCGAGGCGTGGTGGGGCTGGCGGATGCTGACGTCTCGTGGCGGACGGGCCGGCCCGAGGTGCGGGCGCGCATCGACCGGGAGAAGGCAGCCGATTTCGGGCTCACGGCGGTGCAGATTGCCCGGGCGCTGCGCCAGAGCATAGCCGGTGACACGGTGACGACGTACCGCGAGGGTGGCGACGAATACGATGTGCGGGTGCGCCTGCGTGGGCTGGACCGATCGAGCGTCATGGGCATCTCGTCCGTGCTCGTCGGCACTCGTGCGGGTGTGCCGGTGGAGCTGCGCGATGTGGCGGAGGTGTATCAGGCTACCGGATACACCAACCTGGACCGCAAGAACAAGCAGCGGATGGTGGCCGTGACGGCCAACTTGGCCGGGATAGTCCTCGGCGATGCACAGAAGAGGATCACAGAGGCGATCCGCGACGAATGGGGGCTTCAGAAGGCGGCCAAGCTGCGCGGCTTGGCGGCCTTCCTGGCAAGGTTTCGCCCTCCCGAAGGCGCAAAGGACATGAGCTTGGGCAGTGTCCGGATGCACTGGGGCGGCGAGTCGGAGATGCAGGCAGAGAGCATGGGGAGGCTGAACTTCGCCCTCATGCTCGCCGCGCTCTTCGTCTTTATGACCATGGCCGGGCTGTTCAACTCCATGCGCGATCCCCTGGTCATCATGTTCACGCTCCCCATGGCGCTCGTCGGCGCCATCATCGGGCTCGCTCTGACGCAGAACAGCATCAGCATCATCTCCATGATCGGCATCATCATGCTCATGGGCATCGTGGGCAAGAACGCCATTCTCATGGTGGACTACACCCGGACGCTCCGGGAGCGCGGCCATACCCGGGCCGAGGCAGTTCTGGAGGCGGGACCGACGCGGATGCGCCCCATCCTGATGACCACCTTCGCCACCATAGGCGGCGTCCTGCCGACGGCGCTGGCGCTCAGCCGCGGCGCCGAGTGGCGCTCGCCCATGGCCATCGCCGTCATCGGTGGGCTGCTGCTTTCGATGGTGCTGACGCTGCTCATGATTCCCATCATGTATACGGCCGCGGAGGACATCACTGACTTCTTCCGGCGCCTGTGGTCCTGGATCGTCAGAGGCATGTCCTGGGAAGACACCCGCGAAATATGCGCCAAGTAAGGCAGGGTAAAGTGAAAAGGGTAAAGGGTAAAGAAGCACCACTGACGGCGGACCGAGGGCGTCGATCCGGGCGTGCCACGTCGGACGCGAGCCTTGTCCCATCGCTTAACCCTTGACCCTTCACCCTTTTCCCTGCCCCCGCAGGGGGCCCTCATGCGTCTGTTGTTTATCATCATCGATCAGTCCATTGAGCCGGATGTGCTCGAGGTGTTCGAGCAGCACGGCGTCGAGCACTGGACGAGCTGGACGGAGGTGCACGGTGCCGGCAGGGCTGGACGAAAGCAGGGCAGTCCCATCTGGCCGGGCCTCAACACCGTGTTTCTGGTGGCGCTGCAGCAGGAGAAGGTCGAGCCACTGGTGCAGGGCCTCCATGCCACCAGGGACACGTTTCCTCTGCCCCCGGGCATGCGCATCTTCAGCGTGGCGATGGAGGAGTTGTAGACGTACCCCGGTGATCCCCCCCCGTTGTGCCGATCGCCGCTCGCCAGAGCCACTGCACGCCTACGGAGGTATCCGCCTCCGCGCGGCGAAGCGGGCTGCCGACACCACCCCATCACGCAGCCGCCGGGGCCCCCATCTTGGCGGCTCAGGTCGTGTCAGGGAGGGACCTTCGCGATGTTGAGCGGCGTACGCTCGCGCCTATCCGTCATGATGTTCCTGCAGTACGCCATCTGGGGGGCATGGGCTCCCGTGCTGTGGGCCTACCTCGTCGGCCCCACCGATGCCGCCGTGGCGACCCAGCAAGGGGTTGCTGTCGGCCTCGGCTTCTCGCAGACTGGGGCGGGCTTCATCTTCGGCCTGCTGTGGCTCGCCTGTATACTCGCACCCTTCACCGGCGGCCAGATGGCCGACCGCTGGATGCCGACACAGTGGTTCCTGGCGGGGGTGCACGTGGTCGGCGGCGTCATTCTGCTGGTGTTGGCTCGGGAGAAGAGCTTTGCGACCGTAACAGTGGGCATGGCGCTCTACTCACTGCTGTACGCCCCCACCCTGGCCCTTACCAACTCCCTGGCCTTTCACCATCTGAAGTCCGAGAAGGAGTTCGGTGCGATACGCGTGTGGGGCACTATCGGCTGGATCGTCGCTGGACTCGTGCTCACAGGATGGCGCAGCGGGTCGCTACTCCTGCAGCCGCTGCTGGGTGCCTGCGATTCGCTGATGCTCGCGGGGATCTTCAGCCTCATCATGGGAGGATTCTGTTTCACCTTGCCGCACACTCCGCCGGCGCGAGAGGCCCCCGACCCACTGGCCTTTCGCAAGGCGTTCGTGCTGCTGAAGGACAGGAACTTCCTCATCTTCATGCTCATCGCGTTTGTGGTCACCACGGAGCTGCAATTCTACTACGGGCCCACGCCTCAGTTCCTCGAGGGCCCCATGAAGATCTCCAACAAGCTGATACCGGCCACCATGACGGTGGCCCAGATCGCTGAGATCATCGCCATGGCGGTCCTGCTGCCCATCGGCCTCCGAGCCTGGGGCATACGCAAGTGCCTGGCTGTGGGCGTGATCGCCTGGCCGATCCGCTACGTGTTCTTTTCCCTGGGACCCGTCGGGCCACTCGCCATCATGAAGCCGTTGGTCATCGCCTCCATGACGCTCCACGGCCTCGGTTACACGTTCTTCTTCGTCGTCTCCCAGATCTTCGTGGACATGGTCGCGCCGCGCGACATCAGAGCCTCCGCGCAGAGCCTCCTGATGCTCGTGACGCTCGGCGTCGGGAACTGGCTCGGGACGCAGTTCACCGGCTACATTGTCGGCAGGTTCTTGGCGACCGAGAGTCCCTTCGCCTGGACGTACATCTACATGGTCCCGTGCGCGCTCACAGTTGCGTGCGCCATTGCCTTCCTGCTGTTCTTCAAGGATCCGGAGGCCACGGTGGAGGAGAAGGAGGAGGAAGCGGCAGAAAAGACGGCGTAGCCTGCATCCTCGCCACTACGAAAAACAGCGCGCGCCGCTGCCGATGCGGCGAGCCGGTGGAAGACAGGTCGCAGCTTCAGATCATTCCTCCGCATACAGCACCTGTGCCTCCGCCAATACTTCGTCGCGGATGTACTTGTCCACAGACTTGAACGTGTTGATCTCGACGGGGTGTCCTCCGAGGATCCCCGAGAACTCCTCCTCGATGGCGAACAGCTTGAAGAAGCCGACTCTGGCCTCCGGTTTGAACTCCACCAGCACGTCGATGTCGCTCTCGGCCGCGAAGTCGTCCCGCAGGATGGAGCCGAATAGGGCCAGTTTGCGGATCTTGTTCCGCCGGCAGAAACCCGCCATTCGATCACGTGATATCTCAATGCCGCGAAGGATCATGGCAGTCCAGACCTCCACGCCCGAGTAGTCAGTAAAGGATAGTTGGGACAGAGTACACCGAGAGCACCGAGTGAGACAAGTGCCACTGCCTTCAGGCGTCTCGCAGCGCCGTGACCACTTCGGCCAGCGTCTCTTCGGCGCCGACGTTGCCGGGGAAGACGACGTAGGCGAGGCCGGGGAACTTACTCTCGTCGCCGAGGCGCCAGACGGGCACGCCGGCCGCTATCTGGCCCATCACGACGGCCCGCTCTACATGCAGGCCCCTCGTGGCCACATCGTGCGCCGTGATGCCGCCTTTGCCGATGAGGTACCGCGGCGCCACCTCCAGCCGCTGCACTACCTCCACGAGTGCCTCCGAGAGCGCGGCGGCGATGCGGAGAGATTCGGCCGCGTCGTCGCCGCTGATGTGCTCGCGGCTGGTGAACACCACCGCATCGCGGCCGCACGCCAGCGTCTCCGATGCCTCCGCAGCGATCCGGGAGACGGCGGCATCGCGGCGGCTGGGGGCCAGGACCGCGGGCACTTCCAGCTCGAGGGCTTCGATATCCGGCAGCTTCAGCAGCCGCTCCAGTTGTGCCGTGCTGCGCTGTACGTAGGAGCCGACGATAGTCAGCCCGCCGGCGTCCGCACTGCCCCCGCGTAGCTCCTGCGGCGACAGCAAGTGGCGATCGCTCACACCGCCCCGCAGTTTCACGAATGATGCCGCGGTGCGGTACAAGAAGCGCTTTCCCTCCGCCTCCGCCGCCAGCAGGCCGAGGATCACCACCTCCAGGTCCCTATCGGACGCGGCGTTGACGACGACTGGCACGCCGCCCGTGATCCCACGCAGGATGTCGGCCACACGCTCCGGCCCTCCTTCGCGGACGTCCCCGATGCCGATGGACGCAACGTCGTCAGCCCGCCATCGGCCGCCGCTCTTCTCCTCCACCCACTGCCGCAGATTGGAGCTCGTGTAGCCAAAGGACGGATCCTTCGCCAGTTCCGTCTCGGCGGCCGGAATGAGCTCCTCCGCCTGCTGCACGTAGTGCACGTCGTCGATGGTCAGCCGCCCGCCCTCGAGGAAGTACGGCGCGATGAGCAGGCCCTCGAAGGGCCCGAGCGCCTCCGACAGAGCATCGGTCTCGGCGGGGAAGTGGCCTCTGAGAGTGGAATCGCTGCGGCTTAGCACCACCGGGCGACGCCCGGTGGCTTTGGCGGCGGCCGCCAGGTTCGTGGCGATCTCCCGGTTCACTGCCACGGCATGGGACTCGGGAAGCGACCGCGAGTTCGTGAGCACGAAGACGACCGGCTCGCCTGCCTCCAGCTCCCGCTGAAGGGCCGCGACGCTCCACACGGTCAGCACCGGCACGTCGTGCACCGTCTGGCAGCCCGTCGGGTCGTCGTCGATGGCCACCAGCGTCTCGCGCGAGTGCTTCACAGTCGCGCGGATGCGTGCGCGCATGCCCTCCTCCGGCCATTCGGACGGCAGGGAGGCCGTCAACTCAGACCGGCACAGCACCATCGGGATGCCTCCTGTGTGGCGCGGGCTGCCAGGCCGCGATTCGCCAGGCAAGCTGCCTGGCCCACACACTACGCGAGCGAGGTCACCAGGTACTCAAAGGCCCGCGCCGGGATGCCCTCGTCAATGAGCTCCTGCAGCTTCTCGCGCCCGAGTTTGTCCAGCATCCTGTGGAGCGCGTTGACGATCTTGATCGTCGCGCTGAAGCTCTCCACCGGATCGCCCTGCTTGGTCACGACGTCGTACGCGAACCAGCCGTCCCAGCCGAGCTTGTCCAGGTAGAACAGCGTCTCGACGAAGTCCCAGAGGTGCACCGACGCCGGCAGCATGTCCCAGTCCCAGTCGCGCGGGTTGTCGTTGAAGTGCACGTAGAACAGCCGGCCGGCATCCTCCAGCAGGCACACCGACTCGGCCGGCGACTCAGCCGCGGCGAAGGCGTGCCCGAGGTCAAGCGTCACCCCGACGTTGTCCAGGCCCACCTGATTGCACATGTGCAGCGCGCGGCCGCAGTCGGGCAGGATGGTGCGCGTTCGGGGTTCCGCCGACTTGTACTCCATGCTCACCCGCACATCGGAGCGATGCTGTGCGCCCTCCCGCACGCCCTCCACGAACCACCGCCACCGCTGGGTGTAGTCGATCTGGAAGGCGTAGTCGTGGCCGTCGATAAGTGGGCAGCAGGTCACCAGCTTCGCGCCCAGCTCTGCCGCGATGTCCATGGCCGTCCGCATGTCGGCCACGGCGTCTGCGCGAAGCTGCGGATCGGCGGCCGTGAGCGAGCCGCGCCGCCACTTCGGGTCCTGCTTCAGGTTCAGATTCACCGCCGACACCTGCAGGCCCGTCGCACGGATCAGCTCGATGGACTCCTCAACGTCGTCGAACTCAACCGGATAGACGACTTCCAGCCCCTCTATCCCCTCGATCTGCTTCGCCAGCTCAACCTTCTCGGCGAAG
>Ga0209979_1002029_pt1 | contig 20281 bp, 17 predicted proteins | sample AnhtaG_FD_183114 | JGI IMG/M metagenome (GOLD analysis project Ga0209979, IMG submission 183114) | Deep subsurface microbial communities from Anholt, Denmark to uncover new lineages of life (NeLLi) - Anholt_01485 metaG (SPAdes) (version 2) | ecosystem: Environmental > Aquatic > Marine > Oceanic...
CTAATTTCATCACCCTGACTTGCTGGAGTGAGTCCAAAGAAGATACAAAAAGCATTACCAGGCGGCCAATAACCTAAATCACCTTCTGAAACCACTGCCTTCGCGTTCTCCAATCCAACATCAATCGGTATGGAAAAATAAATCTCATCACCCCAGGTATTTACCCTGCCTTCAATGGGAAGTGCATCCCATATTTTTTGAGCAGTTTCGCTATCATTTAACTCAGCGTCAATTTTAATATTTTCAACTTTAATAGTAATATTTTTATTAAACATTTTTAAATCACCCCTTATTTAAGATCATATATTTAAACTCAAACAACATTAACGCTAAAACAAAATATATTTAATTATATTCAGTCTCCCATAATCCACTTAGGTGTAAAAAGACATTATAAAGTTCTTTTTTCATATATCCCAAAACAATATTTAACCATAAAACTATATTGATATATTTATTTTAATTTTTATAAAAAATAGAAATAGCACTTTTTCTAAAATAATAATCCGGAAATAATTTTAACATTGGCAATTTGACTTCCTATATAAAAAATCTTAACAACATAATTAAATTGAGAAATCATTGAACAATAATATTGGGTATGCACTAGTGCTCTATATCTTGCGAGAGAAAAGCCTTCACAGTAATTTCTTAACTTATGTCTTTTTTATATATGAAACGAAAATTCTAACTCTATGAATTATAGATTTATCATATTTGGCTAAAAAGAAAGGAGAATAAAATAAATCCAACAGGTATATATAAAAAAATAAGAAAATAATATTTTTTTAAATAATCCCCATGTATACCATACTTAGGGAAGATTTTATCTTTATTTTTATTTATACTTTCTTTAAAAAAGATTCATAGATTTTAAAACTTCCTTTAACTCTTCTTTTCTTTTATCATCTAAAGATTTAACAGGACATCTACATGGGCCAGCATCAAAGCCGATGAGCTTCAAAGCATCCTTTATTACAACAGGAAAACTTCCTAAACTAAATGCCATACGCAAAGGCACCAGCATCATCTGAGCCTTTTTCGCTTCCTCAAATTTATTCTGAATAAAGGATTCATAAATGCTAACAGCAAGCTTGGGAGCAATATTCGCTGTGGCTGCAATAGCGCCCTTACCTCCATATAAAAGAGTAGCTAAAATAAGAGTATCCCGTCCAGCTAACACGCTGAAATTGTCACTTGTTCTTCTTATATATTCTGTAGTTAATGTCAAATCTCCACTACTATCCTTTATTCCCACAATGTTATCTACATGAGATAGACGAACCACTAAATTAGCTGATATGTTTACCCCTGTTCTTTCCTTATTATTATAAAGCAAAATAGGTAAATTTATGGATTTTGCAATAGCTACAAAATGCTCATATAATTCATCCTCTGATGGGGTTATGAAATAAGGAGTTATAACTGAAACTGCGCTAGCGCCAATTTCCTCAGCCATTTTACTTAGAATAATAGATTCACTAGTAGTTATTGCTCCTGTTCCTACATAAACTGGTACTCTACTTCGAACCTCACTTACCACTATCTCTATAATTCTTTTTTTCTCTTGTTTCTCTAAAGCATAAAACTCTCCTTGACTTCCTATAGTAAAAATACCATGAACACCATTATTAATAAGGTAATTTACGAGTTCCCTAAGTACTTTTTCGTTCACTTGTTTGTCTTTAGTAAAAGGTGTTACTATTGCTGGAATAATTCCTTTTGCTTCAAAAGTCATTTGACTCCCCTCCTTTTTTTATATTGACTTCTCACGAACTGCGAAAACCTTTTCCTATCAATGATTCTCTAGAACAATTATTCTTAATTACAGTTCTCTACTTAAATATTTTCTTTAATAACGATGATAAGCCTATAAAAATATAACTATCTCTAGCCAATTCTGTGGCACTCTTAGCACTTAATTTTTTCACTATTATTTTCATTTTAAACTATTTAGAACATTTTCATTTTTATGCAAATATCATTTTACTCCTTTCCTTTTTTCTCTTACCCTTCTAATGTAATATGTTTATTTGCTTTTAAACACTTACAATATTAGGGATATAGTCCAACTCTTTTGTCCTGGATTTATTCAGATACTCTTCACCACATGTCCATATATCCATTTTATCTGATTAACCCCAATTCAATTCTTCTTTAAGGTCTTGATGTTTTCATTTTACTGATTTACTTTAGTATGGATAGGTTTAAATAAAGTTAGGAATCTACCCTTACTACTTACCAAAATATTTATTTTACAATCTCCCTATAATATTTATTTCAATTTTTTCTTTGACGAAATAATGATATTTTTTCTTATTTAATATAAATTATGTTTCACATAATAATTTTAACTACTTTTTGTCTTACTCTTTTAAGTCTTCGGAATTTATATTCTAAACTTTATTAACGGGCCATGTTAGAGGTTTATTGCTTAATACTTCAATAATACCCTGGGCAGCATGAGTTGCCATCTTAATCATTGACGCATGAGTATGTGCTGCCATATGAGGTGTAACAATCGTATTATTCAGTCTAAAAAGTGGGTTGTCTTTAGCTGGAGGCTCTTTTGTAAATACATCAAGACCAGCTCCAGCTATAAGACCTTTATTAAGTGCTTGAATAAGTTCTTCTTCATTTACGATTGGTCCTCTAGCACAGTTAATTATATATGCTGTTTTTTTCATCATTTTGAACTCTTTTTTTCCGACAATACCCCTTGTTTTATCATTAAGAGGTAGATTTAAGGAAATAAAGTCAGCCTCTTTAAAAACCTTTCCCCAGCTATTAGTAACCTCAATTACAGAATCTACATTATCCTGAGTAATAAAAGGATCATATCCAATAATTTTCATCCCAAAACCTTTTGCAGCTTTTATTGCAACTTTTCTTCCAATCTTACCCAACCCTAAAATACCTAGAGTTTTCCCTTCCAATTCAACACCTATATATTCATTTCTCACTTCAAATTTACCCTCGCGTAAGGCAATATCTGCTTTTCTTATATTTTTAGCTAAAGAAATCATTAATCCCAATACATGTTCGGCAACAGAGACATTACTCGCAATTGGAGCATTAGTAACATAGACTCCATTTTCAGTAGCAGCTTCAATATCTATATTATCTACTCCAACACCATGACGAGCTATAACTTTGAGTTTCTTTCCACACTTAATAACTTCCCGAGGTATCTCAGCAGTCCTAACTAGAATGGCATCTGCGTCAATAACTTCTTTTTTAATATTTTCAATATTATGGTCTTCAAGCTGTTTAACTTCAAAGCCCTTTTCTTCTAACATTTTAACTCCCTCTTTAGCAATTGGTTGTATTATAAGTATCTTAGTCATTGCCAATTCCCCTTTCTTTCCTCTATAATTATAACTAATGTCTATAAATCAATCTGACAAAATACTTTCTACTTTTTATCACAGTTTGTCGTAGTTAACTCAACTTTTTAGACTTTGATGGGTTTTACAATATCGGTTCATAGCCCAATCATCCCCCATAAACTTATAGCGTTTTAACCATTTGAAAAACCAGGTTTTATCTTAACCAAGACTCTGATAGATTTTTTTGCTTCTTAAAAAGTGCCAATAAATTTCCTAAAATTAAAATACAGTCTGAAATTGAAATTAATATTTTTAATGTAAATCTGCCTTTTTATACGAAAATACTAGCAATTTCCCTTACCTTACTCCTAAATTTTTCATATTAGTTTTGAATTAAAGTTTTTTGATTGTCTATATCGTTAGTCAAAATTTATATTCTGACTTTACTCTTCTGTAGGTTTGTTAGGATTATTTCGGGTAATTGTATTATCTTTTATTCACTTAAAAAGAAACTAACCAACTTAAACCAATAATAAAGTATTATACTGAAACACTTAATTTTACAAAGAAATCTTTCCTTTAATCTCTATTTATTGCATACTTTTTTGCCCAACTAACTGCTGTATTAATCATAGTATCAAGATTCTCCCATGGAGTAGTGGTATATGCTGCAGCAGAATTAGTAAAAATAAATCCATTTAGTTTTGAACCTTCTTTCATTATTCTTATTGTCTCCCGTTTAACCTCAATCACTGAACCAGTGGATAATACAGTTTTGGGGTCAAGGTTTCCCATAATGGTCAAATTTGTACATATATCTTTAGCTTTTTTAAAATCTATATCGGGACCACAATGAAAAACATTAGACCCTAATCGACAAATAATATCTAAAATGTGTAATGTGCGCCCTTCATTGTGGTATATCTTAATTGCATTGGGAAACTCATCATTTAGTGATTTAATATAAGGAGTATAAAACTTTTCAAGATGGTCCCTTGAAATCATACTACTTACGTGATCACATATAATGATTCTTTTCATCTTCCCAGAAATTTTCTCGACTGTTTTTATCCAGTCAATTAAAATCTGAACAATAATGTCTAAAAACTTAAGTGTCTGCTTGGGATAATCATATAGATCCATAAAAAAGTCTGTATATCCTCTAATTAACGCAGCTGTCTCAATTGGTCCTTGTATCATCATTACTCCATCTAGATATCCATACTTTTTCTTATATTCTGGTGGCATATTCTCCTTTAAAAATGCATATTGTTCAAGAAATATTGGTGCTACACCGCGATTTGACAGGTTGCCTATACTACGATATTTATTTTCAGCATCTTTCATATTATCTAAAGCTGGCCTAACATATGGAGCATTATTCTCTTGCCAAAAAATCTTGCATCCAAAAAGAGATGATTCTATAATTGACCCAAATTCAGGAAAAATTCCTGGCATAAGCATAACCTCCGGATAACGTTCTTGTAAAGCAATCTGTAAAGCCATTCGCACATGTGGTCTATTATAGTATTCTTTAGCTTTAACTCTATACAAATAAGTTATCCAAGGACAATTATTTAAAAGACTTACTGGAATCATTTCTGGTTTTTTCTGAAATGCAGCAGCTGTATAATCTTCTAATATACTCATATAAATTCCTCCAAATACTATTATTATTGTTTTGGATATTTAATCTATTTCATTATTTATCAATCTCTATTCAAAATTCATGATAGAAACAACAATATCAACTATAGAATAAAAGTAACTAAGCCCATAGGTATATAGATACTCACAGGCATATCCATGGTATTCTGCCCTTCGGGTTAATAAAAGAAATAGCTCCTTCCTTAAGATAGAAGTAGCCATTTTTTTTATTTTTTATTTAATTTAGTTTCATTTTTAGTTTATTAATATATTGGATGACGAAGTTTTTCCTCATTCATACTAATCGCGAGAGTATAGCTTGTAATAAAGCTGTTTATAACCTTCTGTATTAATAGATCTTGGGTTATTACTTGTACAATTATCTTTCATGGCTAGTTCTGCTAAAACTGATATAGATTCTTCCGTAACACCCATAGATTTTATCTCTTCAGCAATATTTAGATCATTAAGTAATTCTCGTGTTCCCTCAATAGACAATCTTGCAGCATCTATTGTAGATAATCCACTTATGTTCTTTCCCATAATTTTTGCAATATCTGCACATTTTTCAGGCGTAGCCATAAAGTTATACTCCATTGAGATTGGTAAAAAAACAGCCATAGTTAAACCATGAGGTGCATTATACTTACCACTGATTGTTTGACCTAAAGAATGTACCATCCCCAAACCAACATTTGCAAACGCTCTAGCGGCTAAGGTGCTTCCAATCATCATATTGGTTCTTACTTCCACATTTTCTCCATTTGCGTATGCCTTTCTGATGCTATTCAAAATTAATTTTATAGCATGATAAGCATTTGCATCACTAATAGGATTTGCACTTTTTGAGATGTATGCTTCTATCGCATGCACAAGAGCATCCATTCCAGTTTCTGCAGTTAATCTTGCTGGGAGAGAAAGGGTTAATAAGGGATCGGTAATTGCTACTACAGGTGCTATCGACCAACCAACTACTAACCTTTTTATATTATTTTTTGTGTCAGTTATCATTGCTGCAGGAGTTACTTCGCTTCCAGTACCAGAAGTAGTAGCAACAGCAATTACTGGTTTACCCTGATTTTTAAAAGGGTCTGGGGATTCATTAAAAGCATCATAATATTTTTCAACAGAGCCTTTATTGCAACTTAATGCTGCAATAACTTTAGCTGCATCCATTGAACTACCACCACCAATACCAATTACTACTTCAGCGTTTGTATCGCGAAGATACTGCGCACCTTTTTCCACGGTGGTATCTTTTGGATTTTGTTCAATTTCATCAAATATCTCAAATTTAATTCCTTCCTTTTTTAAGGGCTTTAAAGCTTTATCAACTACGCCTGCATTTACTACTCCCTTGTCGGTTACAATTAGTACTTTTTCTACCTGCAAATTTTTTACTTCTCTTCCCAAGGCGTCAATAGCTCCTGGTCCTGCTACAATTTTTTTAATAGTTATAATGTCATACATTTAAACATTCTCCTTATTTTTAAATCAGATACACAATATTAATATTTAGGTATTTAAAATAACATATTTATTATCTGTAAATATGAGAAATGCCCCTGCGATATTCTGATATTCAAGTTAATTAATTCAATTAATTCTCCTCTTATAAGTCAAATATTCACCTGGAGTTCTCTTATAAAAAGAACTATTAAAGTTTATAATACTTATTTTTTATTAAAAGCAGGACCAAAAATCAAAGTCAGTTTAATTACATTCTCTGATGTAAATTTTATCTAGAAGAGATATATTTTAAAAAAACCAAGCAAAGGATAAAAGGGTAGTAGGCTCTTATTTGTCATACAATCATTAAATAATTATAAATATTTTTTATAATATAACCACTCGAAATAGCTTTATTCTTTTGTAACAGTTGCTATTTTAGTAAATATATTTATCAAATGCCCCTTATTAATATTTTTAATAAATTCTTCTTATTCAAAAACATAATATTAATTAACTAAGATAAGCAAAATTATCGTCAATGGTAACTTTTAATTCTTTTTTGGGACCAGCTATAATCCATAAATAATATAACTCTGTTCCAGGAGTTGCTACGGTGGGATGATAACCTTCAGGTAAAAAAACTAGATCATTGTTTCTAACCTTATAAATTACATCCATATCTTTTTTATTATAAAATAATTGCAAGCCAAAACCTTTATTATTTGGATTTACTTTAAAAAAATATGCTTCCTTTAAAATAGATTCATTTTCATTAATAACATCATGCTTATGTGGAGGAAAACCGGACCATTTACCGGGTTGATTAATTGTTTCACCGATAATTAATTTGATACCTTCTGAATCAGGACTTTGTATAATTCTAACTTCTCTTTCCCACTCCCTCTCACCAACGATTTTACTTTCAATATCCTCCTTGTTTATACAATAAACCTTCCTTTTTATTTCACAAGGTGTTGTAGCTAAAACAGCTTCAAAATAATTATTAGTATTAATTTCAAATGTAGTTTTAATTGGAATATAGACAGCTTCAGCTTTGTCTGTAAAAACATCTTTTCTTTCAAGAGAATACTTTAATTCGTCTATTTTAATTTCACCCTTTCCTGATAAAATTATCAATAACCCCTCTTCTTCAAAGGTTTGATCCTTAATAACTTCGTTATTTAAGTTGTAACGTTTCAATGCTAAATAACCATTACTACCCTCTTTATATCCGAGAATTTTTTGAATTTTAGCATTTATTTCTACTTTATCAAAATATTTTTTATACATTATTTTTTCACCTCAATTAAGTTATTGACAAAATAAAATACAATCATTCCACCAACCTATTTTTACTAAAAATTAAAAATAAAATATTTGGATAATTTCTTCATAGTTTCTTTGGCTAAAACGCCTTTTATAAATCTTTTTCTAGCCCCAAAATTATTTTAATTTTATATCAATCCTAACCTTATTAATGTATCTTTAGTGGGAACTCCTTGGTTCCAGCCGCGCAATTTATAGTATTCAACCAACTCGTTTGCAAACTCATCAGCTGATATACTTTCACCTTTGCTGCCACCCTCAATGAGAACTTCTGAAAAACGCTTAGGTAACTTATCTTCTTTTTCCGGTTCCATTCCTACTCGAAGATTAAATATTCGGCACAGATTAAAAACCCTCTCTCCAATTTCCATATAATCATCAAGATTTATATTCCAACCAGTGATATAATTAAGACTGCTTATTACTCGCTCTGGAGTTAAAGGCCGTGGAGGAATCATAAAAAACTTACATGTAACCAAGCAATCAGCCATGGTTCCCCAGTAATCTTGCGTTAATTTAACCAGCTTAGCTTTACCTTTTAACGTTATCCTGTCTATGGGTTTGGTAAAACCTAATGCAGGTAAAGCATTTTCTCTTTGAAATGCTTCGTCATGCATACTCTCCATATGATCTGCACCTTTATGGGAAGTAGCATATGATAACCCCTGTCCTTTTTTACCACGTGGGTCATGCATAGCCACTTCCATCCCTTTTACATGTATTGCAAAATTCTCTGCGCCATGACCAACTTTTTCAGCAGCCCGTTTTACACCTTCAGCTAAAAGTTTGCCAATCCCCTTTTTCCGTGCTATGGATTCTAGAACTCTAGTTGTACCTTGCTCATCTCCCCAGGAAACCTTAAATCCTAAATCTTTGTAAGTTAAAATTTCACGATCTAAACATTCTAATAGAAAAGCAACTGATACGCCCGCTGAAATGACGTCCAAACCTAGATGATTACATAACATATTCAGCCGGGCTATAGCATAAGAATCCCCAATTAAAAGGAGTGAACCAAGAGCAGCAACTGCCTCATATTGTGGTCCGCCATAAGCAGAACTTTCTTTTTCTTCCGGGTATAACCGGACTACATTCCGACAGGCTATCGGGCAAGCAAAGCATGTCCTTTGGGCAACCTGAATCTTCTCTTCCATTGCTTCGCCATCAATATTATCAACTAATGCAAAAGTAGACATCTGGAAGTTTTTTGTCGGCATAACTCCATTTTTGTTCACTCCGGCTGTGCTATTCCAAGTTCCAAACCTGCTTAATGTAGCACAGCTACCATCATTTATTAAATCGTGGACGAGTTTATTCCTCAATTTCTCTAGTTTATCAGCATCATAAATTTTTATTTTCTTATTTCCATAGACAACGATCCCTTTAAGATTTTTTGATCCCATTACCGATCCAATTCCAGAACGGCCGGCAACATACCTTAAATCAGAAATAACACATGCATAACGCACCAAATTTTCTCCAGCTTCTCCAATTAATAAGGTACTGCATAATGTATTAATTCCTTTCAGATATCTATCAGCATCTAATATACTTTTACCCCAAATCTTCTTTGCATCTTTAATTTCTACTTTGTCATTTTCAATATTGATATATACTGGATTATCTGATTTACCTTCAATGACTAAGCAATCATATCCAGCCATCTTAAACTTTCTACCCCAATAACCGCCAAAATCTGTATCGCCTAGATATCCTGTCAGAGGGGATTTTGAAACTATACAGGTACGAGCACTACCAGGTAGGCTTGTTCCTTCAAAAGGACCAACTGCAAAAACTATCTTATTTTCTGGTGCAAAACAATTAGTTCCTGCAGGAAGCTCAGAATATAAAATTTTTGCACCAAATCCTTGTCCTCCAACATAACTACGTGCAAAATCCCTAGTAATCGGTTCCTCAATTATTTTCTTTTCAGTAAGATTAACCCGTAAAATTTTACCTGAATAACCATACATTTTTCATTCTCCTTCCTCCCAACATTCTGTCTTTCAAAATAATAAGATAAACATTTCTTTCATTGTAAAACAAAATGCTCTTTGAACTACCCCTATACCAGGTCAAATATATAATTTTCATGTTTATTGATTTACTATATAAATATGAGCCTTGTTATTTCTTTAACTATACTCTAACTATACTCTAATAAATTTTTAAATAACTAATATATTTTAAATATTTTGAACTTTACCTACCCCCCAGTGATAATTGGGAAAATTGTAATCCGACCATTTTTTTCTATTCTAGTAGAAAGGTTTTTTATATTTTTATTCACACTTTCCTCTGAACTTTCTAATACAAAAGAGTAAACCTGGGAAAGTTCTCCCATATATAAAAGTTCATTTTTTACTCCTGGAAGTTTCTCTTCTAGCTCTTCTATAATCTCTTTCAGGGTTGATCCATTACACTCAAATTCTTTTTTACAAGCCCTTAAAATATTAACTGAAAGAAGCTTTACCCATGGCATATTGAATATCATCTTCTTCATATTAAGAATTAGAAACTCGATAAATGTAAGCAAAAGCTCGTGGGTTATCTTTACAACTAAAAATCTCTTATACGGCTATAACCAACTATCTATTCTACAATTTTAAAATTTCCTCTGGCTGTTTCTTGTTCTCGATTTTCTATATATTACTACATCATAATCATATAATCAGTTATTTTATGAGGATTTAAGGAATTTTTTTTGAATTTTTGCAACATATGTGTAGAGAGGGTCGACAAACTGAGTACACCTCGCTTGTAAAACTTGACCCAACAAAAGAAATGCGTCTGTATCTGTAAAACCATAGCTCTCAACCATCCATTTAATCAGCTCTTGAACTGCTATACGAAATGCATCTTCTGCAGGTCGGGCACAACCTATACTTATTATGTAGTCAGGCGTTTCTATTCTAGGCCAGGTCATTCCTTCAGGCTTTTGTACTAATTCAACCTTAAGTTTAAGTATAGCTCTAGTTTCTATGCCCCCTGCACCACAAATCTCCCCATCTCCCATCAATGCATGAACATCACCGATATGAAGCAGTCCACCTTCTACAAAAACTGGTAGAAATAAAGTATTTCCAAAAGTTACTTCTTGGACGTCCATATTACCCCCAAATGGACCGTTATCAGTAGTTGGGTATACACCAACATCTGGTGCAGTACCAACAAGACCAATCATTGGATGAACAGGAATTTTAAGGCTTTCGCTCCAGACAACATGGCCATTTTCTATCCTTACTGTCTTTGAAATGAACTTCCCCCAATCCTTCTTCCTTATCCAATCAGGAAATGGGTTACAATGAGGAATAATAGCTGTATACCCTAAATTTAAAAGATGAATATTTAAAATTTTAACTGCTAGCATATGTCCTGGTTTGGCTCCCTCAATATAGATACAGCCACTTGTCGGATTCACCCACGAGACTTTTTCTGGAGACCATACATCGTATTCACTTTGAAGCCAATCGCCAGTATTTAATTCGGTCTCAACCTGGAAAACTTCACCTGGACTAACATTAAGAGTCACTGGATTAAAGCGACTTATTTCATTATATAGTATATTACGTTTTGCTATTTTCATTTTTTATTCCTCCTTACTAAAAGTCCTAACCGCATGCAAGTGCAAGCAGCTCGTCTTTATTAGTTTTTTCGGGCAAAAATTCTCCTTTTACTTTACCATAATAGAGCACAAGGATACGATCAGATAGAGCCATAATCTCAGGTAGCTCTGACGATATGAAAATAATACAAATCCCTTGAGCAGCAAGTTTAAGCATTAGCTTGTAAATCTCTTCTTTTGCACCAACATCTATGCCTCTGGTAGGTTCGTTCATAATAAAGAGTCTAGGGTGAATTACTAAATTCCTACTCAAGACAACTTTTTGTTGGTTTCCTCCGCTTAGATTAATAACCTTCTGGGTGATACTTGCATACTTTATAGCCAACTTTGATGTGTAAGTTCTAACTAGTTCATATAGTTCTTTAAAGGATATTACCCCGAATCGCGAGATATTATCTATTACACTCAGAACAACATTATTACAAACTGACTGGGATAGAATTAAACCTTCTTGTTTTCGGTCAGAAGGGATATAAGCAATTCCTTTTCTAATCGCATCTATAGGTGAATCAATAGTTACTGATTTATTGTCTAAAAATATTTCACCTTGATTAGGATGTCTGACTCCAAAAATAGTTTCCGCAAGAGCATTTTTGCCAGAACCTTCTAAGCCAAATAATCCGACTATCTCACCTTTTTTCACAAAAAAACTTATATCCTGAAACTCTCTTTCTCTGGACAAATTCCGAATCTCAAACATGATATCTTGGTTAATGGGGACAGTTGATTCCTTTGTGGGAAACATCTTTTCAAATCTTCGTCCAATCATTAAACTAACAACTTGTTTTATCTTAGCTTTGGATGCGATTAAAGTATCTATATAACGGCCGTCACGCAAGACAGTTATACGATCTGCAAGTTTAATTACCTCTTCTATCTTGTGTGATACATAAATGATTGTTACGCCTCTTTTCTTCATGTTAAAAATGATTTTAAACAGTTTTTCGGATTCACGATCTGTAAGGGCAGAATTTGGCTCATCCATTATAACAACTTTCGCTTTATGTAAAAGGATCTTTGCAATTTCGATGAGCTGTTGGCTGGCAATCGGCAAGTACTTAACTGGTTCTTTTAGAACTAGATCAATGCCTAATTCCTTCAACAAATCTGCGCTTTTCTCGTACATGTTTGCCTTGTCAACAAAAATACCGTGCTTCAATGGCTCACATCCTACGAAAATATTCTGGGCTACATCCCTATTCGGAAATAGGTTAAGTTCTTGGTAGACTGTAGCAATCCCAAGTTCCCCTATTTTCTTAGGAGTTACATTACTTATTTCTGAGCCATTAAAATATATACGCCCACTATCTTGTTTTATAATACCTGATAAGATTTTTATTAACGTGGACTTACCGGCACCATTTTCACCGATAATAGCATGAATTTCGCCAGGGATAATTTCAAAAGTTACATTATTAAGAGCTTGGGTTCCACCAAATCTTTTTGAAATATTTTCAATAGAAATAAGTGCCTGTTTAGACATTTTGAATCATGTTCCTCCTTTGGCACCTCAAATATTTAATTAACTATGTCCTTTCCTCAGTTTCAGGATTCTTCATACGTTTTGATTCAACCTCCATCGCGCGAGCATCAAGCTTCCCAGTTTGAATCATGAATGCAAGTTCACTCATACCTCCGGTCTCCGACCATACTGTATGACTTATTCCCGCTGGAATAATTATTAAATCTCCAGGAAAAAGATCTACTTCCTCACTGCCAATTTTTGCTTTTCCCTTACCCTCAATTATAAACCAATATTCTTCTTGATCATGTTTATGTGGAGGATCTTTTGTAGGTCCTACACGTCCATTCACAACGTAACTCAATGTACTTCCTTCTGGTAACGGATATCTAATCGAATCTGTTTCTTTAAATCCTTTCTCTGCTTCTTTTCGCCTTATTATATGCATTTTCTTCACCATTGTCCTCTCTCCTCATAATTATTTCAATAAATGCTTGCAGTTGTAGGCTATCTTTTGATAAATAACTATTCTCCTTTTTAATTCTAGAGGAAGGACGACCTCGAGACATAGCGCGCCGAAGCCGCCCTACATTTAAAAATTTACTACTTTTTCAGACTCTCCTTCTCACGTGCAATTATTTCAGCCACATTCTTAATGGTTACAATCTCAGCTCCTGTATCTACTTTATCTGGTAAAGGTTTTCCTAATGCGACATGTTCATAGAGAACCCTTATGGACTCAAAACCTTGCATATACGGATCCTGTCCAACTGTCGCAGCAATGACTCCTTCCTCGATCAATTCGAGTGTCTGCTCTAGTAGATCCCAACCTACCACAACAACATCAGGTACAAGTCCTTTTTCTTTCACAACCTGTCCAGCCATTGCAGTTCCCATGCCTACTGTTGAAGCATGAGCAGCTAGATCAGGATACCTAGTCATTCCATCTTCAACAACTCTCTTTGCTGCTGCAGATCCCCGTGTCGTAACATCAAATACGCTCACAAATTCGATATCTGGGTAATCCTTTGTAGCATTTTTATAACCTTGCATCCTTGCCTCCAACGTCACTTGTCCTGGCACATCTATATAAAAAACAACTTTACCCTCGGGTTTACGTTTCGGAAGTTTATGATATTCAGCCCAATCTCCTTCACCAGAGAGTGCTTTAATGAGTTCCTTACCGATAGAGACTCCAGCATTTACATGATCTTGTCCTACATAGGTAAGTGGGCCCAAATCATTATTCATTGCGACAACTGGAATTCCTGCAGCTTCTATCTTTTCGATCGTACTTGCCATAGACTCCCAGTTAGGGGCTTGGATGACTATCCCATCAACCTTACGTATAATAACACTTTCCAGTAAGTTAACTAATTTACTAACATCCGGGGTTGGTGGTCCAATCCATTCTACATTTACTCCAAATTTTTCCCCAGCATCCATAGCACCGATTCTACCGGGTACAAAAAACGGAATCATACCCGCGTTAAGAGCTACTACAAATGTGAGCTTCTTTTCCTGCGCTTCAGCCGCTAAACTCATTAATATTGAAAGAACAAACAAAATAACCACACTACACACTAAGATAACTATCTTTTTATTTTTCATTCTCATAATTTTTTTCATCTCCTTAAAATTTTTATATTTTTATTGCTTCTGCTTTTACAATAGCTACATGTTCTCTCTTTACCTGTCCTAATAGTTTTTCATGGCATCACCTCCCAATTTAAGATAGAATTTTTTAGTATCTTTTTTACTATAACAACATGTTCTCTATTTATTATTTCATCGCTTTTATGTAACAGAATATTCTTCCTCCTTTCCCTTTCACTTTTAGATAATCTTTTTCAGTATATTAAAGATATTATAATTTTTAACACATTTATTCAATACAGTATATCTTCTTTACTTGTGCGTATATTATTGACTTTTTTTCAGAATCAATCCAATAGTTACTGCTCCGATGACTACCAGACCAATAAGACTTTGCTGCATAAAAGGTGATACCCCAAGCAATACAAGTCCATTATTAAGTACTCCTATTATACAAGCGCCAAGAAAGGTGCCCAGAATTGTTCCTGAACCTCCCATAAGATCTGTGCCTCCAATTACGGCAGCCGCAATGGCATCCAACTCATATCCTATACCAATCATTGGTTCGATTGCTCTTATATAGGTTACACTGAGAACTGCAGCAATCGCACACAAAAATCCTGATAGGGAAAATACAATGAGCTTAACATTTTTAACATTTATTCCTGATATAAACGCTGCCCTTTCATTACCTCCAACCGCATATACTTTATGACCGAATGACATCCTCGACAAAACAAAATGCAATATTATTAGTATTATAACCATACAGATTGCCTGTACAGGTACTATTCCAATTTTTCCACTACCTAGCAGGAAAAATAATTTATATTTTTTAGAGATATCATATAGTCCTATCGGCCATCCATCCGTAATTGTAAGTGCCATACCTCTTAAAAAACTCATCATCCCTAGAGTTGCTACAAAAGCAGGCATCCTTAGTCTACTAATGAACATTCCAGTGATAGCTCCCATGGTTATACCTCCAGCCAAACCACCAATTGCCGACAACCAAGGATCTATACCTTTCTGCATCAGCAGAGCCATCAGACACCCAGTGAAAGCAACCATTGAACCCACAGAAAGGTCAATGCCCCCAACGATTATAGCAAAAGTCATACCAGAAGAAATAATCGCAATTACCGATATTTGACGAACAATGTTCAACAGATTATCGACTGTCAAAAAATATGGCGAGAGGAACGTCAAAGCTATACACATTATAACTAAAGAGAAAAATACACCACTTTCACCCATTGAAAATATTCTTTTTATACTTAACACTGATAAATCCAGTAGCAATAATGATTTTTTCATCTTACTCCAAATCCTAATTGTACATTATGTCTTGAACAATTACGCAAGAAATGTTTCTTCTAAAAACTTCTATTTAATATTTTTCAACTATTACTATTATATCAATCTTCCTGACTACTTTAATATACCTTCTTTTCTGTCAATAGACTTCCCAAGCACTTCTCTATGCCCTCTTAGTAATATGCTCAGCAGTTAAGCCAAATACTTTAGTCAATTCCCAGGGAGCCCCGGATTCACCGAACCTATCTTCTACTCCGATCATATCCACAAGTAGGGGGGTGGAATATTTTTTATTCTGATCTATTATTCCAGCGATAATGTTTCCGAATCCTCCTACCTGATGTTCCTCACAAGTGAGGATAATACCCGTCTCTTCCGCTGCTTTTAGGATAGCTATGTGAACCTCCCCCGCTTTACTGGACACCAAGTTAAGAACTATAATTAAATGATTGGAGGTTCAGCCTGCCATTTGGACAGCAAAGGTTCTAAGGACATCACTTCTTTGGTAGATCCGTCAATTTGTAATCTATTTCTATCTACAATAGCCACTAAATTATCTAATTTGAAATGGGAGGCACACATTGCTGCCTCCCAGACAGAACCTTCGTCCAGTTCTCCGTCTCCTAAAATAGTATAAACCCGGTAATCTTTCTTCTCTAATTTAGCGTTTAAGGCCCAGCCTATGGCTACCCCTAAACCTTGTCCTAAAGAGCCAGCAGATAGTTCCAATCCGGGAAGGTTTTAGTCTATTGGGGTGGCCTTCAAAACCAGACCGTAGTTTTCTTAATTTTACAGTATCATCTTTAGGGAAGTAACCGACCTCAGCAAGAGCTATAGATAAAGCGGGAGCTTTATGGCCTACTGACCAGAAGACCCTGTCCCGATCCTCCCAGGTAGGATTAGTCGGGTCATGTTTTATCTTTTTAAGATACAAAGCAGCGGCAATATCCATAATAGATAAGGTCCCACCGGTATGACCGGAGCCAGCAGCGGTGATGGCTATCATATTGTAAGCCCTCATCTCTTGGGCTTTTTCTATTAGTTCTTCAATTGAATAATCTTTTTTTATTTTTCCTGTCTCAGAATCTATAATTGGCATTGAATCTACCCCTATTTGTATATTTTTTCTTAAACCCCCAACCAGGCACTTTTTAACACACGCTTGGCATTAGCAATAACCACTTCTGAGGATTCATCAGCCAGTGGTTTTACCTCAAAGCTTACAGTGGGCGGATTTTGTGAATTTAAGAATCCAATATTCAATAAAACTTTTAAGTATCCGGTTAATTCCTTGACATAATTTTCCACGCCGGCCAAATGATGATAGACTTGCTTTCGAGCATTTTTACTATCTTTGTTTTTAATCACATTAAAAATCTCAGTGTGTTCTTTTAAATTCTCGTGGCGTCATCAATTAATAATTGATATTTTTACTGTAGAAATATTTATTTCATAACACTTCTTCTTAAAAATCCAAACTAATAAAATTTTTAATACTTACTGTTTTATTTATTTGAAAAGACTTGGGTAAAAATGGGTAGCCATTAATCGGCAAGTAATTCTTAGGTGTTCACGCATATAATACTCACTTTTCTCTTCATCCTTTTCTTCAAGAGAATTAATAATAACCAAATGTGATTCTTGAGATTTTTTTTCAATAATAATTGATTTTTTTGTAATATTTCTTGTTAAATCAGTAAGATTTCTTAATTTATGATAGAATTGTAGTAAAAAGGGGTTACTTGCCGTAGCAATAATTAAATCATGTAACTTTCTTCCAAAAAAGACACCTTCCTGAGAATTTTTTTCAATATCAATTTTTTTGATTTTTTTTCCTATTTCATTTATTTTTGAAAAAAAATTATCATCGCCTTTTAGACAAGCTAATCTTGCAGCCATACCCTCTATGGCCTCTCTACTTTGAAATATATCAAATATTTCTTCCAATGATACCTTTCTTACTATATATCCCCTTGAACGTTCTTGTTCAAGCAATCCATCAGAAGTTAATTGCCATAAAATCTCTCTTACAGGTGTTCTACTTATACTATATTTATCGCTAATCTCTCGCTCAACTAAAACACTTCCAGGTAATAAGTTTCCTGACATTATTTCTTTTTTTAGTTCTTTATAAATGGTATTTTTATTTCTCATTTATTTTTATCTTTGTATACCAATGGTATATATACAATAATAAAATAATTTATTTAATTTGTCAAATATTTTTCGTTTATTTTAAATAAAAAAAATTGGGGTGAAATGCTAATTAAAAGATTTTATTTTTATTACCCAATAATGGATTGCCTTTATAAAAAGAAAAAATAATATTATCCTTGAAGATAACATAAAGGATATTCTTATAAGAATGTCTATACTAAATCATTCTTTAAAACTATGCAATACAAATAAAAATGTTTAAGTAAGCTCGAAACTTTTCCAAATATAACAAATAAAATTCTCCATTTTTTCAAAAATGTATAAAAAAATTAAACTTAGCTTTATTAAATACTATTGGTCACTATAAGAATTCGAGGTAACATTTGACAAAAATGTTTTTTATGGAAATATTTCATCTAAGAAAATAGATTTCTAGCTACAGAAGTTTCCTCATTATTCATTATATCAATTAAAGTGATTCTAAATATAACATTAATAGAGATCATTTGACTTTTTAGGTTATTGTGTGTTGGGAATATTACTATTGTGCAAATTTGTAAGAATATATAAAGAAAAGGTAATTAAGTAACAAGGCTACATATTCTGTTTGATTATAATTAATAAATTCTCAATGCAGAAGTAGTGAGCTTGAACCATCAAGCTCACTAGTAAGATTGCTAAAAAAGGCAGAATAGTTGTTTACAATTCTTATATTATGAATATATATAATAATCTTCCTATGAGGGAGATAAAGATGTTAATTTCTAGCAATATAGGAATCGAAATTAACATCTTCAAAAACGCAACATCGAAAATATATTAAGAAGCATTAACAAAAAGGTTGCTAAAGAACGCCCAGCTAAAATATTTTCATTCTATTTAACTATTTCTTTTCGCATAATCCCTTCGTCCTTTTTGCGATATGTTCGGCAGTAAGTTCAAAGGTTTTAAGCAGTTCCCATGAGGCTCCGGTTAAGCCAAATTGGTCGTCCACGCCCATCATATCCAATAATAAGGGGGTATTATACTTTTTACCGGCGGCAATCACGCCAGCAATGATGTTTCCAAATCCACCCTTTTGGTGTTCTTCCACGGTCATTACCAGTCCGATTTCTTCAGCAGCTTTAAGAATACTTTCTTTATCCAGGGGTTTGACCGTGTGAATGTTTAATATCCTGGTTTCAAGGTTATACTCTTTCTTTAAGATATAGGCAGCCCGCATGGCCTCTGCCACCATGGGCCCACAGGCCATAATGCAAACATCTTCATTTTCAGATTTGTAATCAGAAGCGAGTTTGGTCTCAAAGGCATCTACGAATTCTTCTTTTTCCCCTCTGAAACGAATAATGTTGGCTTTACCGAATGCATAAGGTGTGTCCTCTTTGGTAACAATGGGGGTGGCTTCCCGGGCATATCTGATCACTGCCGGACCTTGAATTTTAGCTACAGCCATGGTCCCTTTTTCTGTTTCCAGAGCATCGCTGGGAACAATGAGATGCATATTGGGTAAATAATACATATTGCTGATTTCTTCCAAAGCCTGATGGGTTGCTCCGTCAGGACCTACCGATAAACCGGCATGGGCATTGGCAATTTTTACATTATAATTATTATAGCAAACAGTGGTCCTGATCTGGTCCCAATTCCTACCGGTAACAAAGACCCCGTATGAACCGATAAAGGCAGTTTTGCCTTCTTTGGCAAATCCGGAAGCCACCGAGGTCATATTCTGTTCGGCAATACCCATCTGGAAAAACCGTTCTTTCCTTTCCGGATGATTTTCATAAAATTGATTCATACAGATTGAATTGGTAATATCAGCACCGAAGGCTACCACCGATTTCGATTCACCTAATTTCTCAATAGCATTCCCAAATCCTTTTCGGGTTGGCACCATCTTCACCTTCATGGTCTCTGCTTTATTCCACCAGTAATCGCGGCTGAATTTGGGCATCGCTTTATCAATCTTCTGGTTGACTTCTTCCTGATATGCACAGGCCTTTTGGAGCAGGGTATCTACTTTTTCCTCATCAAAATTTTTGGCTTTAATATCCTGTAAGGCCTTTTCCAATGATTCTGCTCCTTTTCGTCCATCCTTGGGGCATACACCATGATAACCGACTACATTTTCAGTATAGGATACTCCTTTTCCTTTGACCGTATGGGCAATGATGACTGTCGGTTTACCTTTTAGGGTTTTTGCCTTCTCGAAGGATTTTAGAATCTCTGTCATATCATGACCATCAATCTCTATGGTGTGCCAGCCAAAGGCTTGCCATTTAGCGCTAAGATCTTCTAAGCACATCACTTCTTTGGTAGGACCATCTATCTGCAAATTATTTCTATCCACTATGGCTGTCAGATTATCTA
>Ga0209979_1002030_pt1 | contig 20274 bp, 17 predicted proteins | sample AnhtaG_FD_183114 | JGI IMG/M metagenome (GOLD analysis project Ga0209979, IMG submission 183114) | Deep subsurface microbial communities from Anholt, Denmark to uncover new lineages of life (NeLLi) - Anholt_01485 metaG (SPAdes) (version 2) | ecosystem: Environmental > Aquatic > Marine > Oceanic...
ACTTGCCGATGTCGCATGGGGCGAACCCCTCAAATGTATTCCAGACCTCGTAGCCTTTGAAGTTCTGGCCAAAAGTGCCGGGCACCTGCTCGATGCTGGCATTTGCCAAGTTAGCGAGGATGTGGTAGAATTAACTGCCGCTGGGGGATCGTCTAGTGGTAGGACAGCGGTCTCTGGAACCGTAAGCCGAGGTTCGAATCCTCGTCCCCCAGCCAAATAGCTGCAAAAAAGAGAGGCCCTCCTTGACGGCAGGGCCTCTTTTTTCCCAAAAAGTGCAATGGACTCGCGAAGATCTGTCCGGCCAAAAGTCCAGCGGACTCGACAAGTATAGACTAGGAAAAGAGGATCGAAAGTGAGTGAAGCCATGATCGATGCTGCTATGACCCACTTGATGGTTAGGCGTCTGGCTCGTGTTTATGCCTCTAGCCCGTGAATTGAATTTTCAGACACCCTCTAACTCCAGCAACGCTTCTCGACGAACCTCACTGCTGACCAAATAAGCCCGTGCCAGTTCCAGACAGGCCAGCCCCAGGCTATAGCCCCCCGATTCCTCGTTCCGTTCCACGGAATTGTGAGATGACAGGATCGCCAACAAACGAAACGTGGTACTGTCACTCACCCCAATTGCTTCACTCAGTTGGGTCAGTGTGCTGGGTGTACCATTGGATAGCGTGGCGAGAATTCGGATGGCCCGGTCCAAAACCTGGACGTTGTAGCGATTGGCCTTTTTCTTTTGCTTCACCTTTTGTCCATTACACTGAAACACTGGAGGATGGGCAGGGCTCCTTAAGCCACTACGTCATAGACCTTCAATGAACTGCCGTTGTAGAGTGCCTTGATCTTGGGTTTCAGCGCTTGATGCTGGTCAGAGTTGCGCCAATTGGCCGCTGTTTCCAACGACTCAAAGCGGATAACCATCTGGTACTGGGTGGGGTCTTCTTGTTCGCGCAGAAGTTCCACCCTGACAAAGCCCGGCATACTGGACATCGCTGGCTTGTACTCCTTGACGAATAGGTGCTCAAAGGCCTCTTCCTTACCTGGCAGGACATTGAATGTCACATGTCGCTCGATCATCTCTCAAGCCTCCTCATGCTGCTCGACCTTTGGCCACTTCCTGGCGGAGGCGGCGAGCCCGCTCGGTGAGGGTGGCGAAATCACCGGCTTCGAGCAGCTTCTGGCTGACCAGGGCACTGCCTACCGCCACCACTTCGGCCCCGGCGCGGATAAAGTCGGCGGTGTTGTCCAGATTCACGCCTCCTACCGGCACCAGCTTAATCTGGGGGAGTGGGGCCTTAACCGCCTTGAGGTAGGCCGGGCCGCCGACGCTGGCCGGGAAGACCTTGACCATATCGGCCCCCGCTTCCCAGGCCGTGAGGATTTCGGTGGGAGTGTAGGCCCCCGGCACCACCGGTATTGAGTACCGATGGCACAGCTCGATGGTCTTCAGGTTCAGGGTGGGGCTGACCACAAACTGCGCCCCGGCCAGGATGGCCCCCCGGGCAGTCTCCGGGTCGAGTACGGAGCCGACTCCGAACAGTACGTCGGCTCCGTATCTCTCAGTAGCCTGCCTAATCACGTCGAGCGCACCGGGGGTTGTCATCGTCACCTCAATAGCTTGCACCCCACCAGCTTTGATGGCGTCGGCAGCAGCCAGAAGCTGGTCAGAGCTTTTGGCACGCATGATGGCTATCACGCCGGTTTTCTGGATTAATTCTATCATTTCTCGTTTGTCCATGTTCTTCCTCCCAATGTCGTGGTTCGAGTTCGAGTAAAGAGAACGGCCAGACCGCCAACTTACGAATTCACTAACGGGCTACGCGCCGACCACCGCCAGCTACATCGGCTTTCATCCGTGCCTGCACTTCCGCTTTGGTGATAATCGGCAGGTCGAACATAAGAGTTTGTTTGAGGCGCGTAGCTGCGTCACCTACCAGCACGCCCTTTTCGATACCAGATGCGGTGTGCTTTTCGGTCAGCAAGGCGTAGTAGAACCCGCCGTTCCAGGTATCGCCGCCTCCTAACCGGTCCCACAGGGTAATGGATTGGATGGCCGGGGAGCGGAAGAAGTTGCCTTTACCATCCATCGCTGCGCTTTCCCAGCGGTGTTGCTCGAAGGAGTCGGGGTAGCGGATGGTTGCCGCCACGATGCTGGTTTTAAATCGCTGGAGCAACTCGTGCATGAAAGCTTTAATGTCTTCGTCCTCAATGGGACCGATCTCTCCTTTGTCAATTTCCTCAGCACTGTGCTTGCCACAGCCCATGCCATAGATTTTGGCCATATCCTCAATGGTCGTGATAAGCACGTCAACGTACTCGGTGAGGAGGGGGGTCATCACTTCCCGGCATTGGTCCCTGGTCCACAGGGTAGCGCGGTAGTTAAAATCCAATCCTATCAGACAGTCCTCCGGTTTGGCTGTGATGGCCTCGTGAAAAGCTTCCAGCAGATAGTTGCGCTCGTAGCCGCTGTGGGTGCTAAGGCCAAAGGAGATGCCTGATGTATGAAAGAGCCTGGCGTCTTTCAAAGCCGCTTTCCAATCAACGTCACCCTTGCCCAACTTGCTGGCAGCGGAGTGCATACGTTGGTACCAGCCGATACTCCGCCGCGGTGTCCGGCCAATTTCATAAAGAAACCGACCAATCGGTTCGGCCCTGTGGGCCCACACGATGTGATCGGTATTCACTCCCTGTTCGCGGGCAACATCCCGAACCATCCAACCGTATGGATTGTCCGGCAGGCGGATAATGTAGCCGGAGGGGATACCTAGACGGCTGAGAGTCATAGCCAGCGTGTATTCGCTACCCGCCATTGAGAGATGAACCAGGCGTGTTCGCTCCGGGCGTTCCATATCGGCGGGCGTATCGCGCACCATGACCTCGCCGAAGGTAACGAAGATAGGACTTCTACCGCTGAATCTGCTGAGGTCATCCTTTGTGATGTCGTACTTAAGAATGTCTGTCATGTATAAGCCTCCTTCACAGAGAATACTCCTTCCACTATTGGTATTGCCATGTGCTGGCCGAACTCACGTCAAGGCCTAACGACAACCTTGATTGCACCTCCCAAGCGCTTCTCCGCGGTCTCGAAAGCCTTATGTGTCTCGCTGAGAGGGAACGTGTGCGTGATTAAGGGAGATATATCGATGGCTTGTCGGCTGAGCAGAGATAACGCCTGCGCCAGCGACCGTTCACCTTCGGCCTTGGACCCAGCAAGTGTGATATTCCACTGCACAATCTTGTTTACGTTCAAGGGCGCGGGTTCCTTATAAATACCCACCAAGGCAATACGACCGTTCTTCTTGGCGAATTCGATGGCATCAACCGCCGCTTTTATCGTGCCCGCACATTCAAGTACGACATCTGCGCCAATGCCGCCCGTCAGGTCCATGATTCGCTCCACAACGTTCTCCTCTTTGATGTTGACGGCGATGTCGGCTCCAAGGCTTCGCCCCGTTTCAAGACGTTCGGCGCGTGTGCCGGTAAGGACAATCGTGCCTGCGCCAAGCAACCTGGCCATTACCACAGCCATTAACCCAATCGGCCCCGGCCCTGAAACTACAGCCGTTTCGCCGGCTTGAATGCCACCGATACGACGAATGCCATATAGGGATGTGGCTGCGGTGGTAATGAGCGTTGCCTCGTCTATCGGCATACCATCGGGGATTTTGTAAACAGAGTTGATGTGATTGCAGGCATACTCGGCGTAGCCACCATTCACGGTAAAACCATAATGGCGGTGCCCTTTTTCATAATCTCCGTAGTTCAGGCACGTATTATACAGCCCGTCCCGGCAGTTATCGCAAACACCACAGCCCTTATGCGGCTCTACGGCCACCCGGTCGCCGACATTGAATTCGGTGACGCCTTCCCCGAGGGCGACAACCATTCCCGCGTATTCGTGTCCGAAAATGAATTCTCCATACGGGGGGTGATTGGGCCATCCGTGTGCCAGAATCTTGGGATCCGTGCCGCAGATGGCACATGCTTCTACCCTGATGAGTACTTCACCGGGCTCAGGTTCGGGCACAGGGTAATCATCAACCAACCGCATATCGCCTTCGCCGTAAAGCACGGCAGCCTTCATTGTCTTGGGAATTGACATCTTGCCCATCTCCTATTAGAAACTAAAAGTGGATCAGCACCTTCATTGAGTTCTTGCGGTCTGACGCAATCTCAAAAGCTTTATCGTAACTCTCAAAGGATATTTGATGAGTGATGATCTGTCTGGCAATGTGAGGATGTCTTGAGATAGAATCGAGCACTTCCTCAAATTCACCCGTACCGCCTATACTCCCCATGATACACGCTGCCTCGAAGGTGATCTTCTTCAAGCTGAACTCGACTGAGGGGATGAAGCCCAGGGCCATAATTGTACCGAGAGGCCGCACAAGATCCACAGCGCGGCAAAAAGCGGCTGGCGAGCCGGACGCTTCGAATATTGCGTCGTAGCCACGCCCTGAGTAGAGGCCGCCATAGCTATCGCCATCTCCCTCGGCGGCTGCAACATCGGTTAGCTCTGCCGCGCTCAGCTCCAGCGCCTTTTTCATCCGCGACTCAACGATGTCAAAAAGCTCAACGTGATTGCAGCCTTTAATGTACTTCAGGGCGAAAAAGCAGGAGAGGCCAATCGTCCCGCCGCCCAGTACCAGGATCTTCTCTTGCTTCAAGTTGGGGCGCAACTCCTGGACACGACGAACGGCGTGAGCCCCCACCGCCAACGGTTCGCTTAGGGCAACCAGGTCCAAATCCGCCTCGGGATCAGCCTGGTAGATGTATTTCTCATCCTGTAAAAAGTATTGGCGCGACGCTCCATTTATGGTGATGCCAAACTTCTCGATATGCTGGCATAGGTTCTTGTCTCGGGCGCAAAACTCGCATTCACCGCAGAAGATCGAACAATCCCCCGTCACTTTATCGCCCGGTTTGAGCTTGGTCACCCCTGGTCCCACTGCTTCGACGATCCCCGACCATTCGTGCCCGAAGTACAGTGGATAGTTCTTGGGACCCTGGTATGACCCATTGTATAGGGACATATCGGAACCACAAAGCCCCACCGCGTGTGTTTTGACCAAAACCTGTGTGCCGACAGGTATCCCCACTTCTTCCACGACAATCTCTGCACGTTTTCCGCCCTTCAGAACAACACCTCTTGACCGAATCATTGCTTCTCCTACCTGCTCAAGAATCCACCATCCACTGGTATGGTAACACCGCTGATGTAATCGGACGCTGCCGACGCCAGAAAGATGACGGTACCTTTAAGATCTTCGGGAGTGCCGTAGCGTCCTATAGGCAATCGGTCCATAACCCGACGATGCCATTCGGGATCAGCGCGTAGCTCTGCGTTTAGGAGCGTAGCCATGTAACCGGGAGCGATGGCATTGACGTTAATCCCTCGCCCCGCCCACTCATTGGACATCGCCATCGTCATTTGGCGAACAGCGCCCTTGGTGGCTGTATAACCAATTTGATTCAGCCCGCCGATAAAGCTATATAGTGACCCAATATTGATGATCTTACCAGACCCCTGCTTGAGCATAATCTGTGCTGCCAATTTACTCATCAGAAACATGGCCGTCATATTCAGCCTAATCACAAGTTCCCAATCTTCAAGGCAATGTTCTTCGGTGGGGCTGCGGCGGGTGATACCCACATTGTTTACCAGGATGTCCAAGCCTCCTAGAAGTTCCACAATCTCTTGCAAGCCTCTTTCCAGCTCATCAGGCTCGGACAAATCAGCGCGCACCCCGAACACGGGTGCTCCTCTGCTTCCCATTTCAGCAGCGACCGCCGGTGTGTTTTCGGCAATGTCTACGATCCCGACCGCAGCGCCAGCTTCGTGAAGGCCCTCGGCCATCGCCAGCCCCAGGCCGCTAGCCGCCCCGGTGACTAATGCTTTCTTCCCCGTTAGATCGAATAGATGCATTGTCTCCACTCCTAGGCTACTCGATTGATAGGGGCATCCTCCATCCACGCTTTTATATTTTCCAAAGAGATTTGCAGAATACGGTCGCGAGCCTCTTCGGTGTACCAACCTAGATGGGGTGTGACGACTACATTTGCGTCCCCAAAGTCGTGGTATACGGTCCGCTCGTCTTCCAGCACGTCCAGCCCGGCCCCACGCAACCGGCCCGATGCCAACGCATCTTTCAGTGCGACGGTATCAACGACCGGCCCGCGCGACGTGTTGACGAGAATGGCACCCGGCTTGACATGTGCCAGGACATCCGCGTTGATCAAGTGTCTTGTACTTTCCAGCAAAGGAACGTGGATCGTGATAAAGTCAGAGATGGTCAGCACTTCGTTCATCGGAAGGTAGCTAAACCCCATCTCAGCCGCCAGGCTTTCGTCCTGGATCACATCATAGGCCACGACGTTCATGCCAAAGCCCTTGCCGATCCAAACGCTAAGCCGACCAATACGACCAGTCCCAATCACACCCAAGGTCTTGCCGTAGAGTTCCACACCGGCTAGCCCCGTGTCGTCAAAGTGCTTCATTTGCTGATAGCGTTCGTTTCCTCTGCAGATATTGCGGGCAACCGCAAGCATCAGGCCAAATGCATGCTCCGCGATCATGTGCGCCCCATAGTCAGGCACATTGCAGACAACAACCCCACGCGCCTTGGCAGCATCCAGGTCAATGTGATCATACCCGGCTGTGCGAGTGACGATCAACCTGAGATTAGGGCAGCCGTTTATGACTTCTGCTGTCACTCTGCCGAACTGGTCACGCACCATTAGCACTTGTGCATCTTTTGCGGCGGCTATGATCTCCTCGGCTGTTCTCAGAGGGGGATAGATATCAAAATTACAGCCTTCCAGGCGAATCGCTTGCCGATCTTCGAATACGAAATCCACAAAGGCGACTTTCACCTTCGGTACTCCGACAATTCCACGGGCCTGGCTTCTTTGTAGGACCAGGCCGCCACCAGGCCGATTTCGAAGGCAGCCCTGGCGTCGTAGCCACTAATGGCTGACTCGATGTCATTGAGCGCACGATCCACAGAGTTCCCAGACTTTGTCTGGTACGCAGAGCTGAATCGTTCAACAAGCCAATGTTTCGATGCGGGGTCACGGCCACGCATTGCTTAGATGCTTGTACCCTGGCCAATGCGCGGCAGGGAGTAGGCCGACTTCCAGCCTTCGCTCAACGGCTCGCGCAGGTAGGGCTCCATCTCCTCCTTGGTGCGCAGGGTCACCTCTTCCACCGGCGGCACGGTGCCAGGCGGAAACGCCTCCAGGATCTGGTGATTGAGCAGCGTCAGGTAGCGCAGGATGGCGGCGAGAGGGCGCTTGGCCTTGTCTGCCGTGGCCGACTTGGCTTTGCCCACCACTCCCTCAGGTGTGGCCTTGATCTCGATGGCAAAGTGCCCCTCGCCTTCGGACCAGCGACTCGGCCGCCCAAAGGGATCCACCGACTTGTCGAAGTGGCCTTCAGGCAGGTAGCTCTTGCCCTCGGTGTCCACAGCGTAGTCCATGTCCACCATCTCTGGGAAAAGGAACAGTCCCAGTGAGGTCTCGGATTCGTCGGCGTGGACGAAGTTGGTCTCCCACTTGCCGCCGCGCCCTATGGTGCGGAAGAACTCGCGCACGGCCCGGTGCCAGTCAATGACGCGGAAGATGCCGGGGAGTTGGTAGCGCTTCTGGAACTGCTGCACCGCCGACTCCAGCACCCACAGGTGCCCATGGTTGTTGAGGATGATCTGCTTGCGGAAGCCATCGTTCCAAAGGCCCAACATCACGTCAATCATCAACTCCCGCACCACGTTCTCCCGCACAATGACGGTGCCAGGCATGCCCAAGTGGTGGTAAGGATGCGCGCCGTACATCAGCGGCGGCATGGCCAGGTTGACCGGCGCGCCCCGCTTGGCGGTGTAGCGGCGCACCCCCTCGCAGATGGCGCTGACGAAGAGCGTGTCTGTGGCGCTGGCGGTATGCCGGCCGTGCAGCTCGGTGCAGCCGACCGGGATTAAAACGATGTCGTTTTTCTTGCGGTTCTCCTCCACCTGGTGGCGTATGGTTGTCTGGATGTAAGAACTGGGCTTGCTCCATTCGATGGACTCTGGCGGCATACCGTACTCTGCCAAGATCGCGTCGATCTCCTCATCGTTGGAATCCCAGATTTCCTTCTTCATCCGGCCAACGGTGTTATCCTCAAAAAACAAATCGGGTTGCTCGGTAGCGAGCCATCCTTCGGGTGCTTCTTTCTTTGCCACTTCCGATATCTCCTTTCCTGTTCGCTCAGAGCCTACCCCCACGGGCAATCCCCTTTCCCAGAACTCTAGATGATCCATCCGTCGTGCGTTCTAGGACAAGTAATCGATCACCGACTAAGAGGCAGAGCATCAATCAGCTCGAACTGGGTGTTTGGTCCAGGTCATCGTGATGTGATTCGATATCATGGGGCGCGTCACGCCTACGCACGACGCCCCTCGAAGCCTACCGTCAGCAAGATAGTGGCAAAACGTGAGAGGCTATCAGTCGTTGGGGAAAACCATTATCTTGCCATCGGTGCGTTCAGTGGACTTGGCTATGGCGGCCACGGTGTCGGCCAGCTTGTAGCGGGACGTGATGATTGGGCTCATATCTATCCTGCCGGCGGCTACCATCCGAATGACATTCTTGAATGTGCCATGGCCGGAGTGCCCCTGTGTGCCGAACACCTGTCCTCGACGTACCTGTAAGGTCTCCAGGTACATGGGGACTCTCTGGGCCGCGCGGCCAATCTGCACCATCTTGCCGTTTACCGCAACCGCCTCCTCCATTTCCGGTATGACTACATGGGGCGCACCGGCCGCTTCCACCAAGAAGTCAAACCCTTCGCCCTTGCTCAGTTCCATAAGGGCTTCGCTTGGCTTCACATCTCTTGGGTCGTAGGCGTATTCCGCTCCCATCTTCTTTGCCAGCTCAAGGCGCGGTGCCGAAATCTCGAAGGCTGCGATTCTTCCTGCCCCCGCGGCTTTTGCCAGCCCCAGCGCTGCAAGCCCGATAGGCCCAGTGCCAAATACCGCCACGTAAGCCCCCGGCCTGAACCCACCGGCACGTACGAACATGCCGTGATAAGAAACACAGGTCGGCTCGGTCACAGCGCCAACTTCGTAAGCTTTCTTCTCGTCTCCGAAACGTTCGGCAATTGACTCGATGGGCCAGCAGTGTTTCGCACCCACGGCGATGTAGTTGGCGAAAGCGCCAGGGATGGTGAAGCCAACTTCCTCGAGATTGACGCAGTGGTTAACCAAGCCGCTTCTGCACGGTGTACAGTATCCGCACCAAAGCATCTCTTCAACTGCCACTATGTTCCCGACTTGCACCAGGGCGGGATCGACGCTTTTGCCCACTTCAACGATCTTGCCGGAGAACTCGTGCCCCAAGATAGTCGGGAAACGGGTCAGCCCAGGGTAAAGGATGTAGCCATCCTCGTCGGTCTCATAGAAGTGCATGTCGGACCCGCAGACACCGCAAGCCTGTACCTCAATCAGGACTTCGTCATTCTTGATCTTCGGGTCCTCGCACTCCCGGACCTCCAGCGTGGGGTAGCGCCAGACGCTGCTACCGGTTATCGCCTTCCGGGTCTTTTTCTCCGAGTCGCTCACGGGGTAATCGGGGCGCGGATCCCATTGTGCGTTCAGAACTAAGCCTTTCATCAGTTACCTCCCATGTTGTCTATGAAGAATGACTAGTGTTCTTTTCACGCGTCTTCGGATTCTATCTCTGTTGTACAGAGGATACGCCACAATCCATGCTGCCATGGTTCTAGGGCCTCCTCTTATGTTAGCTATCAAGGTAGAATGATTGTCTTAACGCACTTGCCTTCCCTCATAAGTTCAATTCCTCTATGGATCTCACTCAAGGGAAAGCGGTGGGTAATTAGGGTCTCTAGATCCAGGATTCCGCCCTCCACGATTCTTATCGCTGGCAGGAAGGTTGAATTGTCAATGAAACTCCCTATCACAATGACGTCCTTATGGGTGATCTCGAACTGCCTTATGTCGTCGGAAAAGCCCTCACTGATACCAAATAGGACTATCCTCCCCCCTTTACGCACCAACTTTAAGGCACTCTTTAACAAGGTACCCACGGCGTCAATGACCACATCGGCACCTAGCTCAGTCTCTCGTCTCACAGTTTCTTCTAGGTTCTCGACAGTGGGATCAACCACAACGGTAGCCCCGCTCCGGTGGGCGAAATCCCGACGGTAGCCTGATATCTCTGAGACGATGACCTTCCTAGCCCCTGACGCTTTGACAAGCTGGATGAATTGTAACCCGATGGGGCCAGCACCCAGGACAACCACCGTCTCCCCTGGTAGCACTCTCACCTTATTGGTTGCGTTGACTATACAAGAGAGCGGTTCTACAAAGACCGCCTCTTCAGGAGAAACCTCATCGGATATGCTATATACAGCCTTGGCTGGAGCCTTTACGTATTCCGCGAAGGCCCCGTCGATGTAGACCCCTATGGTGGTGAAATTCTCACACATATTAGCATGGCCAATACGGCAGTAACGACACGTGCCACAGCGGATATTTGGTGCCACGACAACGAAGTTTCCTACTTTCACATTAGTGACATCATCACCCACATCAACTACTTCAGCCGAAAACTCGTGGCCTAAAATTGTGTTCAGATTAGCTGGGTGCTCTGGTGGCACGGCCAGGATACGCACGTCGGAGCCGCATATGCTAGCCGCTCTTACTTCAACGATTACATCGTCATCCTTTTCCACTTTAGGAATGGGGACTTGCTTCAAAATGAGCTTACCCTCGCCTTCGAAGACGGCTGCTAACATTGTGTTTTCCATAGCTTATCTCCTTTTCCTACCCGCATTCACGGGGTGATTACCACTTTCATACTATCGAGTTCCATTGATTTGAGGAGGGCCGCTTCAGCATCCTCTATCTTGTATCTATGGGTGACGATCTTCTCAAAGGGGAAATACTTGCCATACTTCTGCATCAGCTTCATACTAGGATAGTAGCCAGTAAAGGCGTGGTTTACCATGCCCAGAAGGCGCGCATTTTTGGCTAGAAGGTGTCGATGTGGGCTCACCTGTGCGGTCCCAGTCTCTACGAACGCTCCTTCCTCGATGAATACCCCACCGTTACTCAGCATTTCTAGCCCTTCTATGAAGACCTCTGGCAAGCCAACGCAGTCGACTACTACATCAGGACCTCTGCCATAGGTCAGGTCTTTTACTATCGCGAGCCTCTCTTCCGACGTCGTTTCAGCTGCATTTATAAGATGATCTGCCCCGAACTCCTTAGCCATATTCAGCCGGAACTCGGAGCGGTCAATGGCGATCACCTCCCCTGCTCCCAAGATCTGGGCCTTGATAAGATGGCATAATCCTATGGGCCCAACGCCTTGGATCAATACCGTATCGCCCGAGCAGAAGCCTTCACTGGGCATAGCTGAGAAACCCTTGGCCTTGTCGAGGCTATACGTGCAAGCCATGGGCTCGGTTAAGACTGCTACCTCAGGAGACATGTCATCCGGTATTTTGTAGACGAAGACATCAGGGGTGATATACATGTACTCCGCCCAGCCGCCAAAGAGGTGGGGAGGGTCTTCGCAGCTTATGTTCACCCCATAGGTCTTGAAGTTGTTACACCAAGTAAACCCAAAGGTGTTACGGCACTCGTAGCAGTTGCCACACATAACGTCGCAGCACATCACCACCCTATCCCCTTCCTTTAACTCCTGGCCGTAGAACTCCAGCCTTTGCCTGGCCTCCTCAGTTATCTCGGCTACTATGCCCACATTCTCGTGACCGGGGATCAAAGGATAGGGGGTGAATTGCTCTCTCTGCGTGCCCGCATATAGATGATTCTCCCCCTTGTAGCTGTGCTTATCTGTGCCGCAGATACCAGACATCTCCATCTTCATCAGCATGGCCCCTTCCTCCAGTTTACGATAGGGGAAATACCTGGTCTCTACCTTCCCTGGTTCAACGATGACTGCTGCCTTGACTTTGTCCCTCATGGGATTAACCCTCCCTATTTGTGACCGGCTATGACAGCTTTATCATTGTCTTGCCCGGCCCTCTGGCCTGAGCATCCTGTAGTGCTGTTACCGCATCGTCCAGCCCATACCTGGTAGTGATGATCTTAGTCATATCTATCTGCTTGTTGGACATCAATCTGATGACATTCGGGTAGTTGCCGTGACCAGCATGCCCCAACGCCCCAAAGACCTGAGCCCCTTTCAGCTGAAAAGCCTCCAGATACATGGGTGTTCTCTTGACGCTTCTGCCGATCAGCACGACCTTGCCATTAACGGCCAAAGACTTCTCCATCTCTGGCAAGATTTCAGATGCCGCCCCGGCTGCCTCGATTTGCATGTCAGCACCCATGCCGTTGGTTACTTCCATAGCCATAGCATGGGGACTGTTCCCCTCTTCGATTAGCCTAATCGGATTGAAGACATGATCAGCCCCAACTTCCTTAGCCAATTCCATTCGTGCCTCAACAGGTTCAAAGACTATTGCCCTAGTTGCACCTGCCGCTTTGGCTATGGCAATGGCACCTAACCCGATAGGCCCTGCGCCATAGACAACCACATAAGCCCCCGGCAGGAAACCACCAGCCTTAGCGAAGATGGCATTGTAGGACACTGTGGTGGGCTCGACCAACGCGCCCGCCTCGAAGATATCGTCCTCCTTCCCATAGGCGTCCACCAAGTCTTTGATTGACCAAACACAGCGGGCCTTGATCACGGTATACTCGGCGAAAGCTCCATTGATGGTAAAGCCAAACTCCTCCATATTCTGGCAGAAGTTAGGCTGGCCGTTCCGGCAAGGAGTGCACTTGCCGCACCAAACCATGTTATCCGCCGTCACAAAGTCGCCGATTTTGATTCCCGTAACCTCCTGGCCAACTTCCTCCACTATCCCCGCGAACTCATGCCCTGGTATGCTGGGAAATTTGGTGTAGCCGGGGTAATTGATGTATCCATCCGCCGTGGCTTGCGCCATGTGTATATCAGACCCACAAATGCCACAAGCCTTCACCCGGATGAGTACCTCTTCCAGGCCAGGCTTGGGCGTAGGCACATCTTGAATGCTCAGCCGCGGGGATTTCCAAACATCGCAGCCCGACCGGGCCTTTCTGTTCTTGGCTTCGAATTCACTGAGGGCATAGCCCTCACGAGGTTGCCAGTCGGCCTCTAAGACCAAAGCTTTCATTCTTGCACCTCCATACTACAATGGGGAAGCTGAGGCCGGAACTGGCGGTGCAACTCCGGCCTCAGCTATCTAAGAAGTTTACTTGGGGAATGCCTTCAGGTACTCCTTGACTTCTTCAAGGGGAGGAATTGGCTTGAGGAATTCGTCAACATTCGACTGATCGATCCAGGCACGCGGGGTTTCCAAACGCTGAGGAAGCTTCTCACCCTCGAGCACCTTTAGTGCTGCCTGCAGGCCCCACACTGCCATAACCCTGGGGTTCTGCAGGCTGGTGCCGGCCATGGTGCCTTCCTTGACCGCTTCCAGGGCCTCTTGAACACCGTCGAAGCCCAAGACGTGGATCTCTCCCGTCTTGCCGGCCGCTCGTATGGCCTCCACTGCACCCAGGGCCATCATGTCGTTGCAGGCATAGATCAGATCGACGTCGGGATGCGCCGTCAGGATGTCCTCGGACGCCGCCAGGCCCTTGGCCCTGTCCCACTCGGCCGGCAGCGAGGCCACTACCTCGATGTCAGGGTACTGGTCGATCACACTGCGGAACCCCTCCAGCCTCTCCCGCCCGGTGGACTGGCCCACGATGCCCTCCAGGATGGCGACCTTCCCCTTGCCATCCAGTAGCTCGACCGCAGCCTCCCCGTCCAAGGCCGACGCCTTGACGTTGTCGATGGCCACAAAGGTCTCGAACTCGCCCCCATCGGAAGCCGTGTCGATGACGACGATGGGAATGTCGGCTGCATTGGCTGCCTCGATGGCTGGGACGATCCCCTTGGAGTCAACGGGCGCTACCACGATGGCATCCACGCCCATCTGGACCAGGTCTTCCATGATGCTGATTTCGTTGGCGATCAGGCTCTCTCCGCCGACCGAGTAGGCTGCCAGCTCCAACCCAAGCACTTCTGCCGCCTTCTTGCCGTACTCATCGGCGGATATCCAGTACGGGTTGTCCAGGGTCTTCATGACCCACCCGATCCTGTATGCCTTCGCCTCAGGTGGCGCCTTCAGGGCTTCATAGTACATGTCTATGTAGTCTTGTGCGGGAGGAGACGGCTTGAGGAAGTCGTCAACGTTGGATGAATCGATCCAGGCACGAGGCGTCTCCAGCCGCTTGGGAAGCGTCTTGCCCTCGAGCACCTCTACCGCAGCCACCAGGCCCCACACTGCCATGACCTCAGGGTTCTGCAGGCTGGTGCCGGCCATGGTGCCTTCCTTGACTGCTTCCAGAGCCTCTTGAACACCGTCGAAGCCCAAGACGTGGATCTCTCCCGTCTTGCCGGCCGCTCGTATGGCCTCCACTGCACCCAGGGCCATCATGTCGTTGCAGGCATAGATCAGTTCGACGTCGGGATGCGCCGTCAGGATGTCCTCGGACGCCGCCAGGCCCTTGGCCCTGTCCCACTCGGCCGGCAGCGAGGCCACTACCTCGATGTCAGGGTACTGGTCGATCACACTGCGGAACCCCTCCAGCCTCTCCCGCCCGGTGGACTGGCCCACGATGCCCTCCAGGATGGCGACCTTCCCCTTGCCATCCAGTAGCTCGACCGCAGCCTCCCCGTCCAAGGCCGACGCCTTGACGTTGTCGATGGCCACAAAGGTCTCGAACTCGCCCCCATCGGAAGCCGTGTCGATGACGACGATGGGAATGTCGGCTGCATTGGCTGCCTCGATGGCTGGGACGATCCCCTTGGAGTCAACGGGCGCTACCACGATGGCATCCACGCCCATCTGGACCAGGTCTTCCATGATGCTGATTTCGTTGGCGATCAGGCTCTCTCCGCCGACCGAGTAGGCTGCCAGCTCCAACCCAAGCACTTCTGCCGCCTTCTTGCCGTACTCATCGGCGGATATCCAGTACGGGTTGTCCAGGGTCTTCATGACCCACCCGATCCTGTATGCCTTCGCTTCGACTGGAGTTGGCGTTGCTTCTACCACCGGCACTGGGGTTGGCGTGGGTGTGGGTGTTGGCCTGCATCCAGTGACGAGCAGGCAGGCGACTAGCCCCATTGTGGCTAATGTCGTCAGCATTTTGCTGTACTTCTTGTACATTTTTTCCTCCTTCTAGTTTTTAGGTTACTTCACTGGCTTATGTAACATTTACAACAATGTTGCATTCACTATTAATTCATTTTAATCCCGCCTTTCAACTCACTAAATCCGTTACATGAATCTTGGAAGATCCTACCTCCTTCGAAGCATGTCTATGAAGACAGCAGCAATGATTACACCACCGATAGCGATTTGCTGCCAAAAAGCAGAGATATTTAGCAGATTCAAACCATTTCTTAGAACCCCTATAGTAAATGCACCAATTAGGGTTCCCCACATCGACCCCTCACCGCCTACAAGGCTCGTACCTCCTACCACTACAGCCGCAATACAATCCAGCTCGTATCCAACGCCAGCTTCTGGTTGCCCAGAGCTTAGACGGCCAGCCAAAACGAGTCCACCCAGGCCTGAGAGAGCGCCACAGATGGTATATACAATGAATAGGCAAGCATAAACATTAATGCCTGACAGCCTAGCAGTTTCTATATTACCACCGATAGCATACACAAACCGGCCGAATTTCGTTCGGGTAAGGACAAAATGGCCGACAATGTAGACTGCGAACATAATGATCACAGGGGCTGGGATTGGCCCAAGCATTCCCCTACCAGCCAAAGTAAACTGGCGGGGTACCCCAGATACCACATGCGCCCCGGTCCAAAGGTAAGTAATTCCCCGAGCGATGTACATCGTACCCAGCGTAACAATAAAGGGAGGGATTTTGGTCTTAGCGATCAACACGCCATTTACAGCTCCCAATACACTGGCTGCAAGCAGGCCCATGAGCATGGCGAGTAAGAATGGCATACCCTTCACGGCTAGATCGGTGGATACGATAGAACCTACTGCTAGCACCGACCCCACTGAAAGGTCTATCCCAGCTGTTAGGATGGCGAACGTCTGGCCAGCAGCCAATATTGCGTGTATTGAGATTTGACGGGCCACATTGATGAGGTTGCTAGGGCGAAGGAAGACAGGTGTAGCCAAGGCTACAGCGGTAGATAAAACGATCAAAGCCATGAAGCGCTCGAATTTGCGTATCCATGGCCATGCCTGTGACCATAGTCTTTTGTACACTCCCACCGCAGGCTCCAATGTGATGACTGTGGGGTCCTCAGATCGCTCTTTCCTCACACGCATTGCCTCCCATTGCAAGTTGCAAAAGCGTCTCTTGTGTCGCTTCCTCTGGCGTGAGCTCGCCAACAATGCGGCCCTGCCGCATCACTAGGATCCGATCACTCATGCCCAAGATCTCGGGCAGTTCAGACGAAATCATAATGATACCGGCGCCGTCTTTAATGAGCTCATTCATAAGCTGGTACACTTCGACCTTAGCTCCCACATCGATTCCACGAGTTGGTTCATCGAAGATAAGTACTCTTGAACCGGAGCACAACCATTTTGCCACGATCACCTTCTGCTGATTACCGCCGCTTAGGAACTTGACCCATTGTTGCATACTAGGGGTCTTGATCCTCAATTTCTCCACATACTGCCCCCCGGCTTCTTGTTCTTCACGCAGGGACAGGCGAAAAGTGTGCGGGGAAATCTTATCTAAAGCGGCCAGGGTGATGTTCCCGAGGACGGACATACTCTCTATTAATCCCTGAGCCTTTCTGTCCTCAGGCAGGAAACCCAGACCATTGTCAATGGCCTCTTTCGGGCTGCGCATGGACACCCTTTCCCCGTTAACATAGACCTCGCCGTCGTCTATCGGTACTGCTCCAAAAATAGCTTGCGCCAACTCGGTCCTACCTGCTCCCACCAAGCCAAAAACGCCCAATATTTCCCCTGCATGAAGCCTAAGGCCAACGTCGTGCAATATACCTTCACGAGATAGCCCTTCAACGCGCAGCATCTCTGAACCAATCGGCACTTTTGCCTTTGGAAACTTCTGTGTTAGCTCCCTGCCCACCATCATGCGAATGAGGGCATCAAGACTTGTGGAACCAACTTCAACTGTTCCAACATTCCAACCATCCCGGAGAACGGTAGCTACGTCGCCCACTTCAGCGACTTCTTCCAACCGGTGGGAAATGTAGATTATGGATACTCCAGTCTCTTTCAAAGCCCGGATTATCTTAAACAATTCTTCTATCTCGTGTCTGGTCAGTGCTGATGTTGGCTCATCCATTACTATGATTCTGGCATTTACACAAAGAGCTTTCGCTATTTCAACCATTTGTTGATGAGCCACGGATAATGTTTTGACAGGTGCTTTCACATCGATTTGCAGGTCTAATCTTCTCAGCACTTCCTCCGCTCGGGTGTATAGTTCTGACCAGTCTACCACGCCATTTCGACCTGGTAGATTGCTTAAGAAGAGATTCTCCGCTACACTCAACTGTGCAACTAAATTGAATTCTTGGTATATCACAGCTATCCCTAGTTCTTGAGCCTGGCGGGGAGAATGAATCTGGACTTCCTTCCCATTCAAGAGAACATGACCCGCGTCTTTTCTATAAGCGCCACTCAGAATCTTGATCAAGGTGGATTTCCCTGCTCCATTCTCTCCTAACAGAACGTGAACTTCGCCCTCCCTTACTTCGAGATCAACATCTTGCAAAGCTTGGACCCCTGGGAAGGCTTTGTAAATCCCTTTCATCTCTAAAACAGTTTCAGTGCCCACGTCAAAACTCCGAATTCAGCTACAAATGAAAACAGGACTCACGACATAGGGCCAACTACATTACAGGGTTGCCTGCGTCTAATATCTCTAACACCGAAGCTTTGATCCTTTGGATGTGAGTAGCGATCTCTCTCTTTAAGACCTCTAGATCCCTATCTTCATAACACTTAAGGATAGCTTTGTGATCCTTGTAAACCTCCATTGCACCTTTCATTGTTTTCATATAATACGCCCGGGCTATCTGTATGTGCACGTTTAGATTTTCGTAGATAGACGTTAATCTATCGTTTCCTGCTAGGCTAACGATGAATATGTGTAATTGCTCGTCGAAAGCCATAAAGGCTTCATAGTCCTTGTATGTGTCATCTTCGATGAGCTGGCCCGATTTGTGAACCAAATCGCTCATCTCTCGGAGTTCAGAAGGTGTAATTCGATTTATACCAAGCTCAGCAGCGTATCGTTCACAGACAAGACGAAGGTCAAACAACTCAGCGATATCCTTTGCGCTAATCTTGGATACGAAAGTACCCCTGCGCGGAAGGATCTCAACTAAGCCTTTGAGGGCGAGTTCCGTTATTGCCTCTTTCACTGGCGTGAGGCTTACCCCAAATTCTTCAGCCAAAAGGCTAATATTTAATTTCTCGCCAGGGGCAAACTCACGTCTAACAATCTTCCTCTGTAAGACATTATAAATCTGCTTGGCGAGGCTAACACTTTCGATGGCATTTACTCTTCTCATGTCTCTGGTCAATATTTTAGACTTTATATATATTATATCACATTTTACAAAATTATGCAAGTATACTTTGAATATTTTAAGGTAGACAGCCTTTCATAATTTCCTGGACACCTCTACCAGGAGTCTCTGACCTTCAAGGAATTCACCTCAGCGCTTTGAATCACCGATTCTTGCTGAATTTTGGAAACCTCATTGGGATCAGCACAGTGGGGGGCAAGATACCCTAGCAGGAGCGCGCACAAGCCCTTTCGAGCCGTCAGAGCCGACTTGGCCTGCTCAAGACAGTCCTGTAAAGCCCAAAACGGTACCCCCAGTGCCTATTGTAAGCACCGGACATGGCTCCGGGAGTTACAGAAGCCACCGCCGAGGCCCCAGAAGGGCTCAAAAGCGCAGAAAAGCGGTATCACAAACCCCACCCCGGCAAGTTTCCAGAATTCAGATGTAGCCAATGTGTCAACGAACGACTGTCACAAATCGGGCGTTAGACTGTAAACGATTCACTGGCACTTTTGACTGTTAACGTTCGACTGTCACATGACATCTAATCTCTAATCCCCTGCCTCTTTCGCGCCTTCTCGATCTTAGCCCAGGTATCCCGCAACGATACCGTCCGATTGAATACCGGTTTTCCATCGGCCGAATCGGGGTCCACGCAGAAGTAGCCCTGCCTCTCGAACTGGTATATACTCCCTGGGGCTGCACCCGCTAGACCTGGCTCCACGCGGCACGAGGTCAACGTCTCCAAAGAGTTCGGGTTCAGACTAGCCGTGAAATCCTCGCCCTCCTCGACATCAAGCGGGTTTTCTACTGAGAAGAGGCGGTCGTACAGGCGTACTTCGGCTTCGAGGGCGTGGGCCGCCGAGACCCAGTGCAGCGCTCCCCTGACCTTGCGCCCGTCTGACGACCAACCCCCGCGCGTCTCCGGATCATAGGTGCAGTGCAGCTCGACCACTTCGCCCTGTTCGTCCTTGACCACGTCCACACAGGTGACGTAGTAGGCGTATCGTAGCCGCACCTCGCGACCGGGGGCCAGACGGAACCACTTCTTCGGCGGGTCCTCGCGAAAATCCCCCCGTTCGACGTACAGCACCCGTGAGAAGGGAACCTTTCGCGTCCCCATGCTGGCGTCCTCCGGATTGTTGATACATTCCATCTCCTCCACCAGGTCTTGCGGGTAGTTGACGAGGACTACTTTGAGGGGACGCAGCACACCGAACACCCGCGGGGCGCGTTTGTTCAAATCCTGGCGGAGGCAGTGCTCAAGCAGGGCGATGTCAACGACACTATCAGTCTTGGCCACTCCGATGCGATCACAGAAGTCGCGGATGGCCTCTGGGGTGTAGCCGCGTCTTCGCATACCTGCTAGGGTCGGCATCCGTGGATCGTCCCAGCCGTTGACGTGCCCTTCTTTGACCATTCGCACAAGCCTTCGCTTACTCAGTACGGTGTAGTTGAGAAAAAGGCGAGCGAACTCGATCTGCCTTGGATGATAGATCCCCAACTGGTCGAGGAACCAATCGTACAAAGGGCGATGGTCTTCGTATTCCAGCGAACAGAGAGAATGGGTGATCCCTTCGATGGAATCCGATTGACCGTGGGCCCAATCGTACATCGGATAGATGCACCACTCGTCCCCCGTCCGGTGATGGGTGGCGTGGAGGATGCGGTACATGACCGGATCGC
>Ga0209979_1002031_pt1 | contig 20272 bp, 22 predicted proteins | sample AnhtaG_FD_183114 | JGI IMG/M metagenome (GOLD analysis project Ga0209979, IMG submission 183114) | Deep subsurface microbial communities from Anholt, Denmark to uncover new lineages of life (NeLLi) - Anholt_01485 metaG (SPAdes) (version 2) | ecosystem: Environmental > Aquatic > Marine > Oceanic...
CGTCACCGAGACAGCGGAGCTGGTGCAGGACGCTCTGGAGCGGGGGGAGACAGTCCTTCTGGAGGGAGCGCAAGGCACCCTTCTCGATCTGGATGCTGGCACCTACGAGTTTGTGACCTCTTCGACGCCCTCCTCTATGGCCGCGGGCGCCGGCGTCGGCATCGGCATCGGGCCCACCCAGATATCGAAGGTGGTGGCGGTGTACAAGGCCTATCAGACGCGGGTGGGCAACGGCCCGATGCCCACCGAGCTCGTGGGCGAGGAGGGCGACACCCTGCGCGAGCGGGGACACGAGTACGGCGCTACCACCGGTCGGCCCCGCCGCTGCGGCTGGTTCGATGCCGTGGCCAGCCGCTATACCGTTCGCCTCAATGGCCTGACCGGGATGGTGATGACCCGCCTGGACATCCTCGACCAGTACCCCACCCTCAAGGTGTGCACAGCCTATCGTCTGGACGGCAAAGTTAGCAAGACCTTCCCCAGCAGCACCAAGGCCCTTCTGCGGGTGGAGCCGATCTATGAGGAGCTACCCGGCTGGCAAAAGGACACCAAGCAGGTCCGGGCCTTCGAGGACCTGCCGCCCCAGGCCAAGGCCTACGTCCAGCGCATCGAGGAGCTCGTGGGCTGCCCGATAGACCTGGTGTCGGTGGGCCCCGAGCGCGAGCAGGCGATCATCATCAACCCCATCATCTGAGGCTCTCTCCGCCTTCACCTCCAGCACCCCCGTTCATGGTGAGCCGCGTCGAACCATGAGGAGGGCTGTCCGTCCTTCGACAGGCTCAGGACGAGCGGGTCTCCTGCCTCCTACGGCGCAACCGGGAGGTCGATGTGGTGGCGGCGCACCTCGGCCATGATCTTCTCGCCTGTCGCCTCGTCTGGTTCCACCAGGGGCAGGCGCGGCGGGCCCACCCGGAAGCCAACCTGGTTGAGCGCGTACTTTATGGGAATGGGGTTGGTGGACAGGGTCATGAGGGCGTTGTTGAGAGGCAACAGCCTGCGATGGATCGTGGCCGCCTCCTCCGTGCGGCCTGCCAGGAAGCTCTCGATGAGCTGCTTCATCTGAAGCCCCGTCAGATGGGAGATGACGCAGATCACGCCGTAGCCGCCCAGGGCAAGAATGGGCAGGGTATCGCTGTCGTTGCCGCTCCAGACGCGGAAGCCCTCGTCGGCGCCCTGAATGATGGCGGCGGTCTGGCCGAAGTTGCTGCTGGCCTCCTTCACCCCCACGATGTTGGGGATGCCCGACAGGCGGATGGCCGTCTCTGCCGTCATGTTGGTGCCGGTGCGGCCGGGGATATTGTAGAGGATGCAGGGAAGGCTGGTGCTCTTGGCGATGGCCTCGAAGTGGCGGAACAGCCCTTCCTGGGGGGGACGATTGTAGTAGGGCACTGTGAGAAGGAGGGCGTCCACGCCGACCTTCTCCGCCTCGCGGGAGAGCTCGATGCTCTCGGCGGTATTGTAGTTGCCGGTGCCGGCGACGACCGCGCCGCGGCCGTCGGCGACCGCCTTGACCTCAGCGAATAGCCGCAGCTTCTCCTCGTGGGACAGGGTCGGTGTCTCGCCCGTGGTGCCACCTATCACCATGCCGTCGCTGCCCGAGTCGAGAAGGGCGCCGGCCAGGCGCTTGGCCTGTGCGTAGTCAACAGCCCCCTTGTCATCGAAGGGGGTTACCATAGCTGTCAGCAGTCGTCCCAGCTCCGCCATCGCAAACCTCCTCTAAATCAAGTTGCGCGCAATGAGTTCCTCGGCGATCTGGATGGAGTTGAGAGCCGCCCCCTTGCGCAGATTGTCGGACACTACCCACATGGCGAAGCCGTTGGGATGGGAGACATCCTGACGCAGGCGACCGACGAAGATGTCATCGCGGCCGGCGGCCGTCCAGGGCTGAGGATAGAGGCTGATACTGGGCTCGTCCTGGACGGTGATCCCCGGCGCCTCGCGGAGGATGTCCCGTATCTCGTCGGCGGACATGGGGTGGCTCATCTCCACGTGTAGCGCCGCGCTATGGCCGACGAACACCGGCACCCGTACGCAGGTGGCCGAGACCAAAAGGTCGGGTTCGTGCATGATCTTGCGCGTCTCCTGAACTATCTTCCACTCTTCCTTGGTGTAGCCGTTGTCCATGAAGACATCGATCTCCGGCAGGAGGTTGAAGGCGATCTGATGGGGATAGACGTGAGGCGTGACGTTCTTGCCGTCCAGCACCGCTCGTGCCTGCTCTGTCAGCTCACCCACAGCGCGGGCGCCAGTGGCGGAGACCGGCTGGTAGGTATCGACGATGATGCGCTTGATGGGGTTGACCTGATGGATCGGCCAGAGGGCCAAGACTATGGGCGTTGTGGAGGAGTTGGGGATAGCAATAACGCCCCCGTGTTGCTCTAGGTCGTCGGCGTTTACTTCTGGCACCACCAGCGGCACGTCGGGTTCCATCCGCCAGACGGGGCTATCGTCAATGACCACTGCCCCTGCCTTGACAGCGGCGGGCACCAGATTCTGCGATATCTCTGGGGTGGCCCCGAAGAAGGCGATATCTGCTCCCGCAAAGGAGTCGTTGTTGGTATCTTGCACCTCTATCTCTTGGTCTCTCACCTGCAACTTCTTCCCTACCGAACGGGAGGAGGCCAGCAATCGGAGGGACTTAGTGGGAAAGCGGCGCTGAAGGAGCAATCTGATGAGCTCCCGGCCCACCATGCCGGTGGCCCCCACGACAGCTACACTTAGTTCTTTAGACATCGAACGCCTGCTCTCAGTACTTAAAAAGATGGCCGCCCCCTTGCGGCGCGAACATCTTAGCCCATTGTCCCTTGGCCCGCAAGCCCCGCGACCGCCGGTTTGAATCTAGAGGCGTCGCAGGTGAAAGGGGCTATCGATGATCCCCCAGGCTGCCTCGTAGATGGCCTCGGACAGGCTTGGGTGGCCGTGCATGGTGTGTGCCAGGTCCTGGGCAGTTGCCTCCGTTTGCACCGCCAGTACGCCCTCGCCGATGATGTCGGTGGCTCTGGGCCCCAGGATATGCACCCCTAGCAGGCGGCCCGAGGGTTCCTCACAGATGAGCTTCACCAGACCCTGCGGCTGCCCCAAGAGCTGGGCTCGCGCGAGGGCTGAGAAGGGGAAACGACTCACCTTGTAGGAGATGCGCCGGGCGCGGGCCTCCTCCTCGCGCAGGCCGACGCTGGCTATCTCCGGCAGGGTGTACACGCAGGTGGGCACAGCACGATAGTCGGCCCGACGGCTGCGGCCGAGGGCGTTCTCGGCGGCGATGATCCCCTGGTAGGAGGCGACATAGGCCAGCATGTAGAGCCCTGTTACATCGCCGGCGGCGTAGACGTTCTCGACGCTGGTCTCCAGGCGCTCGTTGACCGCCACCGAGCCGTCCTCAAGGGCCGGGCCAGCCTCCTCGAGGGCATCGGTGCAGGGCCGATGTCCCACCGCCATCAGCACTCTATCGGCCACCACCTCCTGCTGCTCGTCGCCCAGGCCGAAAAGCAGCCGCAGCCGGTCGCCCTCGGCCCTGATCTCTTGGAGCGAAGCCTTGGTGTGGATGGTCACGCCCTGGCCGCGCAGAACCTGCTGGAAGCGCCGGGCGATCTCCTCGTCGACCGGGGGCAGGATGCGGGGCAGGACCTCAAGGATAGTCACGTGGGCCCCGAGGGCGGCAAAGATGGAGGCGAACTCACAGCCCACCACGCCGGCGCCGATGATCACCAGGCTCTCGGGCATTGTCTCAAGCTCCAGGATCTGGTCGCTGGTGAGGACGCCAGGCAGGTTCGATCCAGGGATGGCCAGCCGCATGGGCAAGGAGCCGGTGGCGATGATTATCTTGCGGGCGGCCACAAGCTCATCGCCGACCTTGATGGACCCGGGGCCAACTAGTCGCCCCTCGCCCCGGAAGACAGCGATCTTCCGCCAGGCGATGAGCTTCTCCAGATCCTCCGCCTGCTGGGCCACCGCTCGCGCCTTCCAGGCCATCATCGCCCCGAAGTCGACGGCGGCGTCCTTCACGACGACGCCCAGGGTGGAAGCATCCCTCGATTCCAGGAGGGCTTCGGCGGTGCGAAGGAGGGCCTTGGTGGGGATACAGCCGCGATGGAGACAGGCGCCACCGAGGCGGTCCTTCTCCACCAGGGCTACCCGCGCCCCCAGCTGGGCGGCCCTGATGGCGGCGACGTAGCCGCCGGGGCCGCCGCCGATGATGGAGACGTCGAATGGTGCTTCGTCAGTCACTGGCCGCGCTTCCCTGAAAATGCGCCGCTATCATAGCACAAGCGCCGAGGTGGGTGGCGCGGGGCCTGTGCACCGCTTCTCGTCGCTGGCATTCGGGCTACTCGGCGGTGATCTCTCCAGTCATGATGACGGGGTGGAAGTCACAGCGGAAGTCGTACAGCCCCGGCTGATCTACGAGGGAAGGCCCTTACGGCTTGGCCCTAACCCCTCGCCAGGGGCGTCGCAGGCGCAGGCGGGCCAGCCCGCGGATGTCCTCCCACACGGTCTTGCGGATGTTGACGCGCGTGTCGGGGTCCTCCAGCCAGCGCACGGGGACCTCCTTCACGGGATAGCCAGCCTTCTCGGCCAGGATCAGTAGCTCCGTGTCGAAGAACCACTCGTTGTTCTCTATCAGCGGCACCAGCTCGCGAACCCCTTGTCGGCTGAGGGCCTTGAAGCCGCACTGAGCGTCGCAGAAGCGAGTGAAGAACAGCGCCTTGATCATCAGGTTGTAGCCCCGCGAGATCACATCTCGCTTCAGGGAGCGGGTGGTCTCGGAGTCCGGCGAGAGGCGGCTGCCGGTGGCGACGTGGTAGCCCTCGCTGGCGATGGCCTCGATGAGGAGCGGGAAGGCCTCTAGCTCGGTGGAGAGGTCTACGTCCATGTAGCTGACGATATCGGCCGCGCTGCCCAGCCAGGACGCCTTGAGCGCCCGCCCTCGGCCCTTCTCGGGGATGTGGAGGGAGGCCACGTCCGAGTGCTTTTCGGCCAGCTCCTGGGCCACCGCGAGGGTGTTATCGGTGGAGGCGTTGTCGGCGATGAGGATGCGCCACTGATGATGAAAGCCCTCGCTCAGAAAGTGGCGCAGGGTGGCCACGCTCTCGGCCAGAACGTGCTCTTCGTTGTAGACAGGGATGACGACGTCGACGCTGGTCATGACTCAATGCCTGAAGTGACGAATGCCGGTAAAGACCATGGCCATGCCGCGGGCGTCCGCCGCCTCGATGACCTCCTGGTCGCGGATGGAGCCGCCGGGCTGGATGACGGCGGTGACGCCGCCGTCGGCGGCCAGCTCGACGCCGTCGGGGAAGGGGAAGAAGGCATCGGAGGCGAGGACGGCGCCGCGGGCTCGCTCCTCGGCCCGCCGCAGGGCCAGATGGACGCTGGTCACCCGGTTAGGCTGGCCGGCGCCCATGCCCAGCAGCGTGCGGTCTTTGACGATGACGATGGAGTTGGACTTGACGTGCTTGACGACCTTCCAGGCGAAGCGCAGGTTTGCCAGCTCCTGCTCGCTGGGAGCGCGCTTAGTCACCACCTGCAGCTCGATGGCGTCGTCCAGGTAGGCGTCGGGCTGCTGGGCCAGGAAGCCGCCAGAGACCCGTCGGTATTCGAGGGCGGTGGCGGAGCCGATAGCGGCTTTCTCATCGAGCTGGAGGAGGCGCAGGTTCTTCTTCTTCTGCAGGATAGTCAGGGCCTCCTCTGCGAAGGCAGGGGCGATGACGATCTCATAGAAGGTCTTGCCGATCTCTTCCGCCGTCTCGCCCGTGAGCTCTCGGTTGACGGCGACGATCCCGCCATAGGCGGAGACGGGGTCGCCGGAGACGGCGCGGCGATAGGCCTCGGCGAGGTCCTGGTGGCAGGCGAGGCCGCAGGGGTTGGTGTGCTTCACCACGACCGCCGTGGGCTCGGCGAAGTCCAGGGAGGCCCGCCAGGCGGCATCGGCGTCCAGGAAGTTGTTGTAGGAGAGGGCCTTGCCGTGGAGCTGCTCGGCGGCCACGATGCCCCCGGTTCGTCCTCCCCAGAGGACGTTGTCCTCGCGATAGACGGCCGCCCGCTGGTGGGGGTTCTCGCCGTAGCGGAGGTCGAACAGCTTGCCCAGGGAGACGGTGAGCTGCTGGGGGAAGGCCTCCTCCTCCGCCCGCAGGTACTGGGCGATGGCGGTGTCGTAGGAGGCGACGTGCTGGAAGGCCTTCAGCGCCAGGCGGCGACGCTCCTCCAGGGGCACCTCGCCAGCCCGCAGGAGATCCAGCAGGCCGCTGTAGTCCGCGGGGTCGACCACCACCAGCACGTGGGGGAAGTTCTTGGCGGCGGCGCGGATCATGGTCGGCCCGCCGATGTCGATGTTCTCCAGGGCATCGTCCAGGCTCACGCCGGGCCTGGTCACGGTCTCGACGAAGGGGTAGAGGTTGACCGCCACCAGGTCGATGGCCTCGATGCCGCTCTTGGCCAGCTCCTCCAGGTGCGAGGGCTGGTCGCGGCGGGCGAGGATGCCCCCATGCACCGCCGGGTGGAGGGTCTTCACGCGGCCGTCCAGGATCTCGGGGAAGCCGGTGAGCTTCGATACGCTGGTGACGGCAACGCCGGCCTCGGCCAGGGCCTTGTGGGTGCCGCCGGTGCTGTAGAGCTCGAACCCCAGCTCGGCCAGCCCGCGGGCGAAATCGACCGCGCCTGTCTTGTCGGAAACGGAAATGATGGCCTTCACCTGTGGTACTCCTCGCCTTCCTCTTCGACCTCCTCGAACTGCTTGGCTATGTCGGGAGTAACCTCGCCGCTGCCGCCGCAGAGAGGGCAGGGCACGAGGCCGCCCTCGAGGTTCTCGATGCCCTGGAACTCCATGAGCCTGTCGTCCTCGGTCCACACGTAGGTGCGGTCGGGGTCGAAGGATTCGGTGCGGTAGGGGCGCTGCGTCCGGCCTTGCTCATCGATGTAGGCCAGATCCGAGAGGCGCTCCAGATGTTCCTCGAAGAACACCTGCAGGGCCTCGCGGACGTTCTTGGCCTCGACGTCTTCCTCCCAGTTCATCTCACCGTGCCTGAGAAGGCCGCGCGGCTCCTCAAGCGAGCGGGTGTACTCGGAATCGAGGCGCATGCCATGCGGCCTGCGCGCAACGTAGTAGATACGGAATCTTGGCATGCGCGAGCGCTCCTACTCGATTGACACTCGCTGTTCGCCCTTCCGGGCGATGACCTCCCCCACCACCAGTGCCTCGGGCACCTGGACCCGCACCGCCTCCACGTCCTCGGCGGCGCAGGTCACTATCAGCCCCAGGCCCATGTTGAAGGTGCGGTACATCTCGTCTTCTGCCACGTTGCCCCGCTCCTGGATAAGGCGAAAGATGGGTTGCACCGGCCAGCTTCCCCGGCGCAAGCGGGCGGCCAGCCGCTCGGGTAGGATGCGGGGCAGGTTGCCCGGTATGCCGCCGCCGGTGATGTGGGCGATACCCTTCAGCTTAGGGAAGACCGGCTTCAGCTCATTGTAGTAGCAGCGGTGGGGTGCGAGCAATGCCTCCCCCAGCGTGGCCTCCAGGCCGGGGTAGCTCCGGCCCAGGCGGGCGCGCTCCTCGTCTGGGTCGCCGCCCAGGCCCACGCCGAACACTTTGCGGGCGAGGGAATAGCCGTTGGTGTGCAGGCCGCTCGAGGGCAGGCCGAGCAGGGCATCGCCCTGGCGGATGGTGCTGCCGTCGATGATCTGGCCCCGCTCGATCACGCCCACGATGAAGCCCACCAGGTCGAAGTCGCCGTGGCCGTAGATGTCGGGCATGTCGGCTGTCTCGCCGCCGAGGAGGGCACAGCCTACCGCCTGGCAGGCCGAGGCCACTCCCTGAACGATGGCTGTCTTTGCCTCCTCCGACAAGCCGCTGCTGGCCAGGTAGTCCAGGAAGAAGAGGGGCTCGGCGCCCGTAGTGAGGATGTCGTTGACGCAGTGGTTGACGAGGTCGAGGCCTACCGTATCGTAGCGATCAAGGAGGGCGGCTATCTTGAGCTTGGTGCCCACGCCATCGGCGCTGGCCACCAGCACGGGGTCTTGATAGCCGCTGAGGCGAAACAGGCCGCTGAAAGGCCCCACGCCCGCCAGCACCTCGGGCCGATGGGTGGTCCTGGCTAGCTCCTTGATGCGATCGACCAGGCGGGCGGCAGCATCCACGTCGACGCCCGCCTGAGCATAGGTCATGCCTTGAGGGGGATGAGCCTCTTCCATGAGAGGCTAATGGCGGTCTTCTTCCCAGGTCCAGGCAGCCATCACCGGCTCGGGCTTCTCGCCGGCCCGCGCCGGCCGTCGCTCGAAGACCAGCTTGTCCATCTGGAGCTGGACGTCCATAGGGTACTCCCCGGTGAAGCAGGCCATGCAGAAGGTCTCGCGGGCCTGGGCCACCGCTCGCAGCAGGCCATCGATGGCCTGGTAGGAGAGGCTATCGGCGCCGATGTGGCGGCAGATCTCTTCCACCGACTTGTGGGAGGCGATGAGCTCCCAGCGGGTGGCCATATCGATGCCAAAGAAGCAGGGCTCGCGGATCGGCGGAGCGGTGATGCGCATGTGCACTTCGCGGGCGCCTGCCCTGCGCATCATCTCCACCACCCGGGGGGTAGTAGTACCGCGAACGATAGAGTCGTCCACCACCACCAACCGCTGACCCTCCAGCAGTTCGCGCAGGGGGTTGAACTTCAGATAGACGCCCACATCCCGCAGGCGCTGGTTCGGCTGGATGAAGGTGCGCCCCACATAGCGGTTCTTCACCAGGCCCTCGGCGTAGGGGATGCCCGACTCGTGGGAGTAGCCAATAGCAGCCGGGATGGCCGAGTCCGGCACGCCGATGACCAGATCGGCCTCCACCGGGTACTGGCGCGCCAGCTCGGCCCCCATAGCCATGCGCACGGGATAGAGGAGCTTATCGCGCAGGATGCTGTCGGGCCGCGAAAAGTAGATGTACTCGAAGACGCAGAGGGCGTCGCGCTGGCGGCGCACCGGCTTGTAGGAGTTGACACCGTTTTCGTCGATGTACAGGGCCTCGCCCGGCTCCACCTCCCGCACGAAGGTCGCCCCCAGGTGATCGAGGGCGCAGGTCTCCGAGGCTACCACCCAGCCGCTGTTGAGGGAGCCCAGGCAGAGGGGGCGAATGCCGTAGGGGTCGCGCATGGCCAAGAGCCCGGCGGGGGTGAGCCCCACCAGGCAATAGGCGCCCTGGATGCGGCGCATGACGTAGCCCAAGCGCCTTTCCCAGGTGGTTCCGGGAGCCGACGCCATCAAGTTGGCAATGATCTCCGTGTCGGAGGAGGTTACGAAGCTATAGCCCTGCTCCTCGAGGTCGCGACGGAGCACCTCAGCGTTGACCAGATTGCCGTTGTGCCCCAGAGCCAGTGGCCCGCGGGGCCCATCCAGGCACAGAGGCTGGGCGTTCTCGGGTCGGCTGGAGCCGGTGGTGGAGTAGCGGGTGTGGCCTACGGCGATGTGGCCGGGCAGATAGGAGAGGTCGGCCTCGTCGAAGACCTGGGAGATAAGGCCCATGCCGGTGCGGAGATGGATCTTGCCGCCGTCGGAGGTGGCTATGCCGGCGCTTTCCTGCCCTCGATGCTGAAGGGCATACAGGCCGTAGAAGGTAATCCGGGCTACGTCTTCTCCTGGCGCATAGACGCCGAAGACGCCACAGGACTCTCGTAAGCCGGAAAGTAAGCTCATCCCCTGCCTAGCGCCCCATCCTGACAGCGGCGATTTGGCAGGAAGTCACAGCACTTAGTCCGTTAGGCGACCCAGGCTGCAATCGGGGTTGGCACACTTGCCGCCCGGGCCCAGCCTTTTGCCGCAGAAGAGGCAGTGGGTATTCTCCCACCACAACAAGTACGCTAGCCCCCCTATCGTCGTTATCAAGGGCGTCACGACTGCGAATGCGAGTACTAGCGGTCGCTTCCTCATCCAAAAGGCCTGCCCCCAGGCGCTATCATTGTAGCATCTAGCCCAATAGCGGTCAAAGGCACCTCCTTCCAGGGCATCCAGCTTCGTTGACATCGTCAGGGGCAGGGGATTACAATGGCCGCTGTCCAGAAGCGATTGGAGCAAGGCGATGCGAAAAGACCTGATGGAGATCCTGGCTTGTCCCCTCTGCAAGGGCCCCCTTGAGCTCACGGTGGAAAAGGAGAAGGGAGCAGAGGTTATCAGCGGCTCCCTCCTCTGTCCCAAGTGCTCGCAGCGCTATCCCATCGTCGATTCCATCCCCAATCTTCTGCCTCCGGAGTTGCGGGAATAGCGCGAGGGTGAGGCCTACTGGATGTGACGTTGGGAGGTGTCAAAGGATGGAACGATCACAGCTGACGGGCGTCCTGATCATGGCGGGTGCTGTCCTCCAGATGATGTTCTTTCTGTGGGCTGCTGCCAGGCGTAGCTACATGGCGGTGGCTCTACCGGTGATGGCCACTCTGGCTGCCATCTCTGCCCTCGCCTTCTGGATCGGCTGGACGATGTTCACCACCGAGAGCGAACTGGAGGAGGAGTTCGAGGAAGAGGAAGCCATTCCCTAGGACTCGGCTCCCGCTATCCCCTCGTTTCCCTCACTTTTCTCCCAGCCCCTGGGGGCTGTTTTCTTGACCCCCTTCTCGCCCAGCGAGGCCAGCAGCTCTTCCATGGTCTTTCCCAGCAGCGGATGCCGTAGCTCGGGTGCCAGCTCGCACAGGGGCACCAGGACGAAGGCCCTTTCGGCCAGGCGCGGATGGGGAACCGTTAGCTCGGGGGCATCCACAAGCCGGTCATCATAGAGGAGGATGTCCAGATCGATGGGCCGCGGGCCCCATGTCTGCCCTCCGGGTCGGCGGCCGAGCTCCCGTTCCAGGTTCTTGAGGAAGCGCAGCAAGGCCTGCGGCTCGAGGCCGGTGCTGAGGCGACAGACGGCGTTGAAGAAGAGGGGCTGGTCGGTCACCCCCTGGGGCTGCGTCTCGTAGAGAGAGGAGACCGCTTCCAGGCGGGCCAGCGTTTGCAGGCGCTGGAGGGCCAGGCGCAGATTGGCCAGGCGATCGCCCAGGTTGGCCCCCAGGCCGAGGTAGACGGTGGCGGACGGACTGGCCATCGGAGGTCGCTACGGCCAGCCGCGCACGACGGCGTCGGTCATGCGGGCCACCCGCACCATGGCCTTCACGTCGTGCACACGCACGATGTCGGCGCCGTTGGCGATGGAGATGGCCACGGTGGCCGCCGTGCCCTCCAGCCGGTCCTCCGCCGGCAGGTCCAGAACCTTGCCGATGGTGGACTTGCGGGAGGTGCCGATGAGAATAGGGCGGCCCAGGACGCGCAGCTCGGCCAGGCGGCGCAGTATCTCCAGGCTCTGCTCTTCGGTCCAGCCGAAGCCGAAGCCGGGGTCGATGATCAGGCGCTCCTCGGGGACGCCTGCCTGGCGGGCGATGCGTAGGGTCTCTCTGAATCCCTCCAGGAGGTCGCCGACGACGTCGCGGAAGGGGCGACCGCGCTGGTTGTGCATGACCACCGCCGGCAGGCCCGTCTCTGCCGCCAGTGCGGCCATTCTCTCGCCATCCTGACGGAAGCCCCAGGTGTCGTTGATCATGTGCGCTCCGGCTTCTTTGATCGCCCTTTCGGCCACTTCCACCTTGGAGGTGTCGATGCTGACGGGCAGGCTCGTCTCCCGCACCAGGCGGCGGACGACCGGCATAACTCGCTCTAGCTCCTCGGCGGCGGATACGGGCTGAAAGTCTGGGCGGGTGGATTCTCCACCCACATCGAGAATATCCGCGCCCTCTTCCTCGAAACGGCGGCCCTGCTCCACCGCCGCGTCCACGTCTCGGCCTAGGCCGTCGCCCGAGAAGGAGTCGGGGCTGATGTTGATGACGCCCATGACGTAGGTGCGACTGCTCCAGACGAATTGGCGGTCGCGGATGGTGATAGGAGCTAGTAGTGCCACTGCGCTACCTCCTGCTGCTGCGATGGCTTATTTACATGGTGCGCCGACTAGGGCGGTCGTGCAGGCGGGCCCTCAGCATGCTAGACGATTTCTATCTTTTCTGCTGTGACTTCGCCATCCCGGATGCGGAAGGCGCGCACTTCTGGATTCTCAGGGCTAAGCAACGAGACGATAAAGTACAGTGATTCCGGCCATAGGGCAGCCAGGCGAATATCGGTGGGGGAAGGATAGGCCTTGCTGGCGGTATGGGAGTGATAGATACCGAGGAACTGCCAGCCGTTTTCCTCGCACTCTCGGTTGATGTTGAAGAGTTCCTGGGAGTCGATGTTGTAGCAGTAGCGGCTGTGCTCGGCGTTGGTGGCCTGATAGAGCTTGAGGACGCGCCCATCTCTGCCGGCGAGGACGCCGCAGCACTCGAGGGGCGCCTCCTGGCGGGCGTGGGCGATCATCTCATCGATGTAGTGCTTATCAATGGTGAACATCGCCACCTGATTCCGCTCTCGACGTCCTTCCTCAGCTTCTTACAGCCCTTGATCTAGAGGCATAGACAGGTACTTCCAGCCGCCGTCGGCCAACAGGACGACGATCTTCCCTTCCTTCATTTCCTGGGCGACGCGCTGAGCCGTGTGGAGGACAGCGCCGGAGGAGACGCCGGCGAAGATTCCCTCCTTGTGGAGCAGTTCATTGGCGGCGGCAGAGGCGGTGCGCGAATCCACCTCCATGCGGTCATCGAGCAGCGACTCGTCCAGCACCGGCGGTACGAACCCTTCCTCCAGGCTGCGCAGGCCCTGCACCAGATCGCCTAGGGGGGGCAGCGTGGCGATGACCCTGATGTTGGGGTTGTGCTCTTTGAGGCGTCGGCCCACTCCGGTAAGGGTACCACCGGTGCCCAGGCCCGCCACGAAGACATCCAGGTCGGGCAGGTCACGCAGGATCTCAGGGCCGGTGGTCTCGTAGTGGGCGCGGGGGTTGCTTTCGTTGCCAAACTGGAAGGGCATGTAGTAGCGGCGGTCTTGCCCGACCATGCTCAGGGCCGCGACGATGGCGCCGTTGGTGCCACGGCCCCCATCCGAGTAGACGATGTCCGCCCCGAAGGCCCTCAGAAGCTGCGTTCTCTCCGGGCTGAGGTTGTCGGGCATTATCACCTTCACCTCGTAGCCTTTGACGATGCCGATCATGGCCAGACCGATGCCTGTGTTGCCGCTGGTAGCTTCGAGGATAATTCGCTCGTGTGTCAGTTCACCGCTCTCCTCCGCCGCCTTGATCATATAGTGGGCGATGCGGTCCTTGAGGCTACCGCCAGGGTTCTGGCCCTCCAGCTTGGCGAAGATGCGGACCCGCGGATTGGGGCTGACGTTGCGCAGCTCTACCAGAGGCGTATTGCCGATGGCTTGCAGGATGTTGGAGTGGAGCACAACTCTTTCCTACTAACCTTGGTCGTGCCCGGCCAGAGGCGAGCTGGAGAAGGCTTCGTAGTCGCCAAGCTCGTGGATGGTGGGGGCGTCGCCGCAAAGCGGGCAGCGGGGGTCGCGGCGGGTTCTCACCTGGCGGAACTCCATGGCCAGGGCGTCGAAGATGAGGAGCCGCCCAGCCAGCGGTTCGCCGAGGCCCAGGATGAGCTTCAGAGCCTCGAAGGCCTCGATGACGCCGATGACTCCGGGCAGGGCCCCCAGGAGGCCAACCTGGGATGGGTTGGGCACCAGGCCGGCAGGCGGTGGCGCCGGGAAGAGGCAGCGGTAGCAGCCCCGGCCGGGGATGAACACCGTGGCCTGCCCCTCGAACAGGAAGACGGCGCCGTCTATGAAGGGCTTGCCCGCCAGGTAGCAGGCGTCGTTCAGCAGATAGCGGGTGGCGAAATTGTCCACCCCACCCAGTACCATATCGTACGGGGCGATGATCTCCATGGCATTGGCTGAAGTCAAACGCACTCTGTGAGGGGTGACCCGCACGTCGGGGTTATAGCGGGCGATCGTTTCCTGGGCTGACTCGACCTTGGGCCGTCCTACATCAGGAGTGTGGTGGAGGATCTGACGCTGGAGGTTGGAAAGCTCCAGTTCGTCGTCGTCGACGATGCCGAGGGTACCCACGCCAGCCGCGGACAGGTAGACCGCCGCAGGCGAGCCGAGACCGCCGGCGCCGACGATGAGCACTTTGGCATTCAATAGCTTGCGCTGGCCGGCGGACCCCACCTGGGGGATCATGATCTGGCGGGAGTAGCGCAGCATCTGCTCAGGGGTGAGATCCTGACCGCCAGCGATGGCCGGGATCACCGCCACCTCATCGCCATCGTTCAGAGGAGTTGCTATTCCCTGGAGGCTGTGAATCTCCTGATTGTTGACGTAGATGTTGATGTGGGCGGGGAGCTCGCCCGCTTCGTTCTGGAGCATGTCGCCGAGGGCAGGGTAGCGAGTCCCCAGGTCCTCCAGGAGCTCAGCCACCGTCTGGCCGTGGCCTTCCACATAGCTGCGGTTGCCTGTGAGCCTGCGAAACGGTGCGGGTATGTAGACGGTTACGGTCATGCCTTCCTTCCCCCGGCGAAAGTTCTTACATAGCGAGCGCTAGTGGGGCCTACGTTGCGAGCTCCGTTGTCCATCCCCCACCGCCGGCCACTGCCGGCACGATGCTCACCTCGGCGCCGTCCTTGAGGGGGGTGGCCAGGCCCTGGAGGAAGCGCACGTCCTCGCCGTTGACGTAGATGTTCACAAAGCGGCGAATCTCGCCCGACTCGTCACACAGGCGCTCCTTGAGGCCGGGGTAGGAGGCCTCGAGGGAGTCGATGCACTCCGCGAGGCTGGCACCGTCGGCGGGTACGCTGTCCTGGTCAGCGGTGATCTTTCGCAGAGCGGTGGGTATTCTGACGATAACGCTCACTTCCTCCTCCTATCCTTCCACGATGTCGCCTGTTACTGGGTCCACCCGCACCCCCTGGTCGATCACCCACTGGATGCCCCGCTCGATCTCCCCCATCTCCCCCTCCAGCTCCAGGATCACCCAGCCCCGGTCCTCGGTGACGTCGGCGCGGCGGATGTTGGTGATCAGCTTGAACTGCTTGCCCAGCTTGTAGATAACGGGCTCCTTGATTAGCTCCGTAGGGAAGGTGAACTTTACCCTTTGCTTAGCCATGACTCTCTCCTTGATTAGTCTGCCGACCGGCAGCCACGGCCTCTCGATGCTCAGCGATGGCCTCCTCGAAGGAGGCCAGGTGCGGCTCGATGACGAGGCGGGGCACCAGCCTGCCCAGCACCGCCTCCTGGGTCTTGAGGCCGGCGCCGGTGATAAAGGACACCACCAGCTCGTCGGGTTGAATGCGGCCCTGGGCGACCAGCCGCCTCAGGCCGGCGACAACCACGCCGCCGGCCGTCTCGGCGAAGATGCCCTCGGTCTCGGCCAGGAGCTTAATCCCCTCCACCACCTCGTCATCGCTCACGGCGACAGCGGATCCGCCCGAGTCGGCCAGCACCTTGAGAGCATAGTAGCCGTCGGCGGGGTTGCCAACGGCCAGCGACTTAGCGATGGTGTTGGGGCGCACCGGCCGGACGTTGAAGCTGTGGCGCTCCCAGGCCTGGACGATGGGCGAACAGCCCTCGGCCTGGGCCCCCGACATGCGGGTGTGAGCCCAATCCACCAGGCCCAGCCAGGCCAGCTCCTTAAGCCCCTTCCAGACCTTGGTGAGCAGACAGCCGCTGGCCATGGGGACGATGCAGTGATCGGGGGCCCGCCAGCCAAGCTGCTCCACCACCTCGTAGGCCAACGTCTTGCTGCCCTCGGCGTAGTAGGGGCGGATGTTGATGTTGACGAAGGCCCAGGGATACCTGTCGGTCAGCTCGCTGCACAGGCGATTGGCGTCGTCGTAGCTGCCCTTTACTGCCACCAGAGTGGGGCCATAGACCGCGGAGCCGACGACCTTCCCCTGCTCGAGGTCGGCCGGGATGAAGACCAGAGCTTTCATCCCTGCCCTGGCGGCGTGAGCGGCCACGGCGTTTGCCAGATTGCCGGTGGAGGCGCAGGCCAGGGTATCGAAGCCGAACTCGCGGGCCTTGGTGCTCGCCACCGTCACCACCCGGTCTTTGAACGACCAGGTGGGGTTGGCGCAATCGTTCTTGATGTAGAGTCGGCGCAGGCCCAAGGCCTCGCCCAGGTTCGGAGCCGGCAGAAGGGGCGTGAAGCCAGCGCCGATATCCACCGCCTGCTCCCTATCGGCGGGCAGGAAATCGCTGTAGCGCCAGACGGTGAGGGGTCCCCTTTCGATGCGTTGGCGGCTGATGTGGCGGCCCAGGGCCTGATAGTCGTAGCTTACTTCGAGGGAGCCAAAGCAGAACTCGCAGACGTGGACAGGCTCTAGCGGATAGCAGCGTCCGCATTCTCTACAGCGTAAATGACTAGCGTAAGACATGTTGGCGATCCCCCCTTGCTTGGCCACTGCCGGTTCATGGCAGTGTGATGCCCTATCCTATTGCCCCGACCTCGTCGGGGCGGGACATCGCCATCGTCTTCGCTGGCCAAGGCTGTAGAGTGCTCATCTACAAATCGAAAACCTCTTCGGCCCAACTCGAAGAGGCTTGTATGCGTGGAATCTAGACCGACCTCTTATCGTGCCCCCACCTAAGGCAGGGGGCCGGCATTAGCACCGTTGCCCCACATGGTGGAGCCGGTTGCCGGGCTTCGCAGGGCCGTTCCCTCCGCCACTCTGGATAAGAGGGCCTATTCAGTTGTGCAAACGATGCTATCAGAGGCTAAGGGATGTGTCAACTTGGCCTAACGTCCCTTGTACTCGGGTTTACGCTTCTGGGCGAAGGCCAGGGGGCCCTCGCGGACGTCCTCCGTGCGGAGGATGTCGCCGAGGAGCTTAAGCTCCAGGGCCAGACCTTCTTCGAGGGTCATGTCCAGGCCCTGATAGATGGCCTGTTTGATGGCCCGCACGGCCAGTGGCCCGCACTCGCAGATGGCCTGGGCGATCTCCTCGGCCTTGGGCATGAGCTCTGCCAGGGGCACCACGTGGCTCACGAGGCCCCATTGGAGGGCGGTCTGGGCGTCGATGCGGCCGCCGGTGAGGAGGATCTCCATGGCGAAGGCGAGGGGGATGGCCCGCGGTAGCCTCTGGGTGCCGCCGGCGCCGGGCATGAGGGCGCGCTTGGGCTCGGGCAGGCCGAAGGTGGCGTGCTCGGCGGCCACGCGGATGTCGCAGGCCAGGGTGAGCTCCAGGCCGCCGGCGAGGCAGTAGCCGTTGATGGCGGCGATCATCGGCTTCCAGGTGTGGAAGTCCCTGGTGATGCCGCCGAAAGGTGTGTCGTAGAAGCGGGCCTCGCCGCCGGCGAAGGCCTGGGTCATGGCCACGAGGTCAGCCCCCGCCGAGAATGCCTTCTCGCCGGCGCCGGTGAGGATGGACACCCACAGCTCGTCGTCGTCGCGGAAGTCGCTGAAGGCTTGGAGTAGCTCGCGGCTGGTATCGGGGTCGACGGCGTTCATGCGCTGGGGCCGGTTGATGGTGACGTAGGCGATGCGCCCTCTCTTCTCGTAGGTGATGTTGGTAAAGTCTGTCGTGAGTTTGTCGAACCGATCGGCCATGTCGTCCTCCCTTCTTGGGGAGCCGCTCACCCTTCGACAAGCCCTTCGGCTGCGCTCAGGGCAGGCTCAGGGCGAGCGGTTTGCGGTGCCTGCGCATCTCCGCTCATGGTGAGCTTGTCGAACCATGAGCAGACGGGCCTAAGTATAAATGCTATCGCCAGCGCTTGGCCAGGGCCATAGATATCTCAATAGATCGGATTATTCTTAGCGAACCCCTTGACAACGTTACGTCAAATGTTGTATATACTGGGAACACTAAGGCCCAATAGAGTAGTTTCGTGGCCGTTAGACCGAGGTGCGGTGGTGGGCTGCCGGGGGCAGACCTCTCGGCCTCGAAGGAGCGGAGGAATCGGCAACGGTCTGTTGCCGATTATTGTTATGCGGAAGGGAGCTGGGGGTAGCGGATAGGCAATAGGACAGGGGAGGAAAAAGGGCCCCCCGACAGGTCGGGGAGCCCGGCAATAGGAAGCGCGAGTCACCACACCTCTATGCCATCTCTGATCATAACCCAGGCCGGGCGAGGCGCGCTAGCGGCCCGCCAAAGGATTCCCGCCTTTTTCTCCCCCTACGCTAACCCCCGCTCCCTCCCACAGAGAGGGGGTGAGGCCACGGGCAAAGCGTACGAGCGGGCCGACCCCGACCGGATCGGGGCAACGGCGACAGGCAAGCGAGATTCAGACCATAGGAGGTAGAGGAAGATGAAGAAGCTGTTGGTGCTAGGCGTGGTGGTCGTCGCCCTGGTGGGTGCCGGCCTCATCGCCTACGCCGCCTACGACGTCACAGGATCCTCGTCAGCCCAGGACTTTACGGCTGGTACGGCGGCGAACCTGGCGCCCGACCCAGACGAGGCGGACCTCAGCGACATCCTGCCTGGGGAGACCAGGAGCGTCGACGTTTCGGTGTATAACTCCAACCCGGGGCCGGTGACGGTCACCAGCGTGGACCTGACTGTCACTCCTGCAGGGTGCGCCGTGACGACGACGGCCCAGATCGGCTCGTGGCCCCTTGTCGCTGGCCAGACCGGGTCGTGGGTGGTCCCCGCGAAGATGGGGGACCCCCATCCGTCGTGTGAGGGCGCCACACTGCAGGTGAGCGCCACGGCCACAGGGACCATGCCGTAGCGGGCGCTGCTGGTGCGTGCCGGGGGAAGTCGCGCCCCGGGCCCCCGGCACGCACCTACGCCCTAATTCACCAGGTGGCGGCGTCGTGAGATTGAGAGCGATAGGCTGGGTGCTGCTCGCAGCGGCGGGAATAGTGGTTCCGCTCGCTGTGCTGGCGGCCTACGACGTGACTGGTTCATCGTCTCCTGAGCCGTTCCAGGCGGGGTTCTGGTCTATTGAGGCCACCGTAGACATTGACCCCGACACCCTGAACCCTGGCAGCGAGGGCAACTACGTCATGGCCTACATCGAGCTGCCGGAGGGCTTCGACGTGGCCGACATCGTCCTCTCTACGGTCACACTACAGATCGCGGGCGTTGACGGCATCGTCCCCGCCGCGCCCAGCCCCACTGAGGTGGGCGACCATGATGCCGACGGCATCGCCGACCTAATGGTCAAGTTCGACCGGCCGACAGTCTTGGGCCTTATTGATTGGGAAGGCGGCGATGTCACCTTCGTGGTGGCAGGTGAGCTTGTCGATGGGCAGGCCTTCGAGGGCACGGATACCATACGGGTGCTCGACTCGCAGGGCGCCGCGGAGGACAGCGAGTCGGCTACGCCTCAGGAGCCGCCACCTCCGCCGTCCGCACCGCCAGTGGGATACGAGGTGCAGCCAGGCGACACTCTGTGGGATATCGCTACGCGCTTTGGCACAACCGTAGAGGAGCTCGTCCGCCTGAACCGACTGCAAACCCCCAACCTGATCCTCTACGGCTCGACGCTCAATGTGCCCTACGTCGGCGAGGAGCCAGGCGACGCTCCCGCTGACGTGTCCCCCCAATCAAGGCGGGCTTCAGGCCGCCGTAGCGGCCAGTAGCTCCGCTAGCTCCTCGCTTTCGACGTCGGGGCCGACCACCGCTAGAACCAGCTTGCCCGCCTGGACGATGCGGCGGGCCACCCGCAGGACATCGTCGGCGGTGATCGCCCGCAGCTTCTCCACGACCGACTCGATGGACTCGATCTCGTCCATGGTCAGCAGCAGGTCGCCGGCGCGCTGCCCCAGGGCCATGGATGTCTCCAGGCTCAGGCGGAAGCCGCCCACGCTGTAGTCGCGCACCCTGGTCATCTCCTCCTCGCTCACGGGCTCCTCCAGTAGCTTGCGCAGCTCGCCGACGATGACCCGGGTCGCTTCCTTCAGGTTCTGGGGGGCGACGCCGGCGCTGATCAGCAGCAGGCCGGTGTCGAAGTAGCGGCTCACGGCCGAGCCCACGGAGTAGGCGAGCCCTCGCTTCTCGCGCACCTCCTTGAACAGGCGGGAGCTCATGCCGCGGCCCAGGAGGCTGTTGAATATCATCAGGGCGTAGCGGTCGGGGTCCTTTCTGGCGAAGGCGGGGAGGGCCATGGCCAGGTTGGCCTGGCTTATGGGGCGGGCCTCGGCGGCCACCCGCTGGGCAGGAACGTCGGAATCGAGGGGCAGGAAGGAAGGGGAGGGCTTGGCTGGCCGGTCTTGGAAGTGGCGGCGGGCCAGGGTCAGTACCTGTTGGTGGTCGACGTTGCCGGCCACGCTGAGCACCAGGTTGGCCGGCACGTACCAGGCATCCATGTAGTCCAGGAAGTGCTGGCGCTGGATGGTGGCCACCGTCTCCTCGTTGCCGGCAGTGCTCCAGCCCAGGGGCTGGTCGCCGAAGAGGGCCTGGGTCAGCAGCTCGCCCACCCAGACGCCCGG
>Ga0209979_1002032_pt1 | contig 20265 bp, 23 predicted proteins | sample AnhtaG_FD_183114 | JGI IMG/M metagenome (GOLD analysis project Ga0209979, IMG submission 183114) | Deep subsurface microbial communities from Anholt, Denmark to uncover new lineages of life (NeLLi) - Anholt_01485 metaG (SPAdes) (version 2) | ecosystem: Environmental > Aquatic > Marine > Oceanic...
GTTTATCAACGGTGTCAGCTAGGCGGTTGATGCAAGCAGTTAATGTTAAGAAAAGCAAGAAAAAAGCCAGGGATGATGCTATAGCTGCCGCCCTTATCTTGCAAGGTTATCTGGACGAGGCGTGTTAGCCTTATTGGTTAGACTTGGTATTCTGACTTAACGTTTTCATGAAGCTTTCAGTTGCCATCAACTATTAAGATTAAGCAACAAGTCTATGGATACTGATAAATCACATCGCAAAGCCAAACTATCTGACATTCTCAATAAGATACGCTCCAATGAGATAATTTTTGGGGTAATCCTAGCCGTTATAGTAGGGATTATCGCTGGCTTTGGTGCCGTAGCTTTCTGGAAGCTTATAGAAGTCTTTAGCTGGTTTTTCTTTAAGGGCGGAGCCATGTGGCTAGCCCCACTAGGTGATTACTATGTGATTTTAGTACCAGCCATAGGTGGGCTTATTTTCGCTCCTATAATCTATTTTATTTCTCGAGAGGCAAAAGGCGAGGGTCCGCCGGAGATAATGGAGGCAGTTGCTATAAAGGGCGGGTGGATACGGAAGCGAGTAATGCCTCTTAAGGTGCTGGTATCGTCAATATGTATTGGCAGTGGTGGTTCAGTTGGTCGTGAGGGACCTATTGTTCAGATTGGTGCTTCGGCAGGGTCAACCATCGGGCAGTGGTTGCATTTATCTGATGAATGGCTGAAGATGCTGGTGCTCTGTGGAGTCGCTGGTGGTATCTCAGCCACCTTTAATGCCCCCTTGGCTGGTATCATATTCGCCCTGGAAGTAATTGCCGGCAGATTCATTACCCCCAAATTTGGTTATATTGTAATTTGTTCAGTCTCGGCTAATGTTATCGCTCGTATATTCTTGTTTACTGAGGCGCAGCCCACCTCTTTTATTGTGCCTCAGTATACCATAGTTAGTTGGTGGGAACTGCTTCCCTATGCTTTGCTCGGCATTGTCATTGCTTTTATTGCCCTTGGCTTTATGCGCTTCTTTTATAAGACTGAGGATTTAATCGCTAGGCTGAAGGTCCCCGAATATTTCAAACCAGCCGTAGTCGGTATTATCATCGGGCTTATTGGGCTGTATTATCCTCAAATCTTTGGTGTTGGTTATGGAATGCACTATGGAGTAGGTGGGGGCTTAGTTGAGACTGGGGCTGTGGAGCAAGCCCTCGCTGGTCAGATAGGACTCGTTACCCTGGTGGCAATCTTGATTTTGAAGATGGTGGCTACCTCACTTACTCTAGGCAGTGGCGGCAGTGGTGGTATCTTTGCGCCCTCCCTCTTTATAGGGGCTATGATAGGCGGGGCTTTTGGCATTGGAGTGCATTACTTATTTCCGGCAATTACCGCATCCTCAGGAGCATATGCTCTGGTTGGGATGGGAGCATTCTTCGCCGTGTTAGTTCGAGGTCCCATTACAGCAATTATTATCTTGTTTGAGATAACCAGGGATTATGCTCTTATCTTACCGCTAATGATAGCTATAGTCATTAGCACTATTGTTGCCCGGCGCTTCAACTCTGAGAGCATTTACACACTTCGCTTATTAAGGCGGGGTATAGATACTCGTCAGTTGGGGGAGACCAGTCCGATGAGGACGGTTACTGTGGGTGAGGTTATGACACGGAATTATCCCACCGTTCTGACAACAATGTCTATTGGCGAGTTGGTAACCAAGCTGCGAGTGACCGGATACCACGGATTCCCTGTCGTAGATAAAGATGGAAATTTTCGTGGGATGGTTGCATTGTCTGATGTTGAAGCAGCTATGGCAATGGCAAAGGGTTACCCTGTAGGCGTAACCGTTGGTGATATTGCCTCTAAATCATTGACGGTGGCTTATCCTGATGAATATATACATGATGTATTAGTGAAATTGGGAGCAAGAGATATAGGTCGGATTCCCGTAGTTGATAGGAGTAACCCCAAGCACTTAGTCGGGGTATTACGGCGGCATGATATTATTCATGCTTATACTAAGGCGCTTGTACTAAGGCACTAGCCCGTGAGCCTTGCCGCTAAAAAAATAGTAGTTTAGGAGGATTCGCTAATTTATCAAACAGTTAAAAACTACATTGAGGTATTAAAGCCCCGCGAGAGCAGTCTGCTAACCTTTATCGGTGTTTGCGCTGCTATCATAGCTGGTGATGGACACCTGACCCTCAACTTACTCATTATTGCCCTGACGATTTTGCTAGCCAGTGCTGGTGCTAACGGATTAACTAATTATATAGACCGTGACGTTGATGCCAGAATGCAACGCACCAAAAATAGAGCCTTACCGTCAAAGCGCATTTACCCACCAGAAAAGGTATTACCTTTGACTATAGGCTTGGTTATTATTGGCTTGGCTCTAGCTTGGTATCTGCATCCATTCTGCTTTCTGGCTGACCTGGTCGGTACTATAGCCGCTGTAGTTTATCGAAACAGGGTAACATGCGTTTTCCCCCAGGGTATGATAGCTAGCTGGGCGCCGGTTCTTATGGGATGGTTTGCTATTGAGCCTATTCTTAGCTGGGAAATATTACTGCTATGCCTTCTTATTGGTTTCTGGCTGCCACTTCATGTCTGGAGCGTTATGATTGCCAGTCGGGAAGACTATATTAATGCTGGGCAAAGCTACTTCCCGGTTAATCAAGAGGTGAAGGAAGCAGTAAAAGTGCTACTGGTATTCTGCCTAATGCTCTATGCTGCTTCTATTGGTCTCTATTTTATAGGTGGCTTCCAATGGCTTTACCTGGTAGTAGCCAATCTGCTAGGTATCACAATGGTTTATGCTAGCTCAAGGCTAGTAGTTTCTAGTTCGTCTCGGGATTCTTGGCGACTTTACAAGCTATCAGCTTTCCCCTATCTAGGTCTAATATTTCTTACTATGTGCCTAGACATCTGGCTATTAAGGTAGAATACTGGGACACAGAGTAGTGGCACGAGGTTAGATGATAAATAATAGCTTTCGCTTAATACAGACTTGTCCTGATAGTGGAGCTCGTGCTGGCGAGTTGATAACGCCACACGGTAGGGTGTCTACACCTGTATTTCTCCCCGTGGGCAGTCAGGGTGCCGTTAAGACACTTACTCCGGAAGAGATTAAAGATATTGGAATAGCGATGGTAGTGGCTAACACCTACCATCTCTACCTCAGGCCAGGCATTAGCGTAATTGAGAAGATGGGAGGTTTACATAAATTCATGGGTTGGGACAGAGCTATTCTTACTGATAGTGGTGGTTATCAGGTATTCAGCTTATCATCATTACGCCAGGTCAGTGATGAAGGGATTATATTCCGCTCCCATATTGATGGGAGTGAACATCATATTACTCCTGAGTCAATCATTCAGTTTCAAGAGACCCTTGGCGCTGATATTATTATGGTTCTAGACGAGTGCCCAGCCCATGATGATAGCTTTGAAAAGGTGCAGAGGGCAATGAGCAGGACGCATCAATGGGCGGAGAGATGCCAAAAATGTCAAAAGCCCAGTGACCAGGCTCTTTACGCTATTGTGCAGGGCGGTATTTTCCCTCAGCTCCGGCGTCAGTCGGCTGAATACCTTACCTCGCTAGACTTTCCTGGTTATGCTATTGGTGGCTTGAGTCTCGGCGAACCTAAAAGAGTAACTCTAGCTATGGTTGAAGAGATAGTAGCTTTGTTGCCACAGAATAAGCCACGATACCTGATGGGAGTAGGCTCTCCGGAGGATATTATTGAGGCGGTAGCTAGAGGGGTGGATATGTTTGACAGTGCTTTGCCCACTCGCGTAGCTCGAAATGGTGCCCTCTTTACTTGGCAAGGCAGGCATAATATTCAGAATACTGTCTATAGCCAGATGGAGGAGCCTGTTGTTCCTGGCTGCGATTGCTATACCTGTCGTACCTTCTCGGCAGCTTATCTACATCACCTATTTAATTGTGACGAACTACTAGCCTATAGATTAGCCACCATTCATAACCTAAGTTTCATTAATAATCTAATGTCTAAAATAAGAAGTGCCATCGTAAATGGCACATTTAGCTCTTTCCGGGATAATTTCCTAGCCAGTTACAAGCCTACTGATGAACAGATACGGCTTAGTCAAAAACAAAAGTGGCTTAAATCGCGCAACCTGGGGGAGTAGCCGGCATAATTTATTGGCGGTATGTTGAAGACTGAAGTACTTCGCACTATTAACAATATATTGTTCCAACGTGCGGTTAAAAAGTCTCCTTTCATAGTGTTTCTCCTTGGTATATTTTTATTAAGTAAATATAATTGTGTTGCCCCACTTGAGTACCAAAATCACATAGATCAGCTATTGCACCCTTCCCTATCGGGCGAGCCACCACGTTGAGAATATTGGCGTGCTAGAGGTGTTGACAACTGCGTGTTTGGGATGTAAAATCATCACCCATTATGAACAGGAGGTGAGGGAGTGGCAAATCAAATGTCTGAAGAGCAAATCTATGAGGAGGCTAGGAAGAGGCTTGAGGCAAGGAAGGGCTTCTATAAACACCTTGTTGTCTACGTGGTGGTGAACATCATACTAGTGATAATATGGGCGTTTCCTGCTGGTAGAGGATATCCCTGGTTCCTTTGGGTCTTAGGTTTCTGGGGTCTTGGCGTTTTGTTTAACTTCTTTGATGTCTTCGTCTGGCCGAGGAAAGGGGATAAAAGAGCTATAGAAAAAGAAGTCGACAAAATAAGAAGAGAGCAAAGATAGCCTAAACTCTCGTCTTAACCGTAGTTGCCAGATGCAGTGGCGTAAATACAGTAGAGTACACCCAACATCTACACGGTTTGCTAACTTCTGGTAGACTTTTGTAAACACTGGGAGCAGGGGTTTAGCATAGCCACAATAGTTGAAATGGGAAATCTAATAAAAATCAATAAGAAAGGGGGAAGATTATGAAAAAGACTATAGTGGCAGTATTGATGACGGTACTTTTGACCTCGGGATTGTTAGTGGGCTGTGCCGGTGTGGTAACAGGTTCCGGGAACTTGGATACTAGAGAATTCGATTTCAGCGGTTTTACTCGTATCGAGGTAGGGTATGCCTTTGAGGTTGAAATTGTCCAGTCTGGTTCATATAGCGTTAGCATAACTGCCGATGATAATCTATTTGATGACTATATTAGGGTTTCTAAACCAGGTGACACTTTAAAAATAGGTCTCAAACCGGCCCTACACTACGTTTCTACCACCTTAAAAGCCAAAATCACCATGCCTGAGCTTTATGAGCTAAGTTTATCAGGTGCCACCCGTGGTTCTGTTCAGGGATTCAGCTCTTCACACGATTTCATTCTTGACCTATCGGGGGCTAGCTCACTGGATATGGTTGATATGTCAGCCGGCGATATAGACTTTGACATATCTGGAGCCAGCCGGGTTACCGGGGACATAACAGCCAGGGATGCCGAATTTGACGTATCAGGAGCTAGTACCGTCCAATTGCAGGGTTCAGCCAGCGACATAATTATCGATGCCTCCGGCGCCAGCCGTGCGGAACTGGCTGCTTTTCCGGTTAATGACGCAAATGTCAAGCTCAGCGGAGCCAGCCGTGGTACAGTAAACCTGGATGGCAGATTGGATGCTGACCTGAGTGGTGCCTCAAAACTTAGCTACATTGGTGAGCCTACCATGGGTGATATAGATATATCCGGTGCCTCCACGATTAGTCCTGAATGAACCCACGAGAGAAGGGTGGTTCTACAATTAGTAGTGAATGAGACACGCCTCTTTCCCTTGCAGGCAGGTGGCTAGAGGAACATTATTGTAAAAATTCTCCCCGCCCAACTTAAATCTTGGCGAAGTTACCGGGGAGTTTTGGGTTTCGTTCCCTTGGGTGAGCCACTTGCAATTATTAGATAAGAATTAGCTAGCATTTTGTTACACTCTTGTAAGTGGTAGGCTGTGCCAGTCGCGAACGGCGACACCCTGGTTAAATCCCGGTCGCCTCCTCACCAATCAGGTCAACCCTTATTCCTTTGGAGATAACCCAGGCAATTCCAGCTTCAATATCCTTATCTTCACCCACAAGTTCCACTACTATCCAGCCCCTCTCCTCTGAGGCGTCAGCCTCGTGGATATTGGTCACTATATTGAATTGCTGACCAAGGTTATAGATGATTGGTTCGGTGCTTGTTTCTGGACTGAAGGTGAGCATTACCCGCTGCTTTGCCATTTCTACCCTTTCTATATAGAAACTCCTAAATTGTAGAGGCGTTGCCTGATAACTCTGGCTTTACTAATTATACCCTTACTAGCAATTTATTTCACCTCTTTACCTATCCACTCCAGATAATCTTGATTGCCACCCACAATAGGCAAAGCAATTATTTCAGGAATATCGTAGCTATGAATCTCCCTAACTAATCTAACAACTTCGTTTAATAGTGATGCTTTAGTTTTGACAATTAGAAGGCTTTCATGGGCTAAATCAAGCTTGTTTTCCCACCAGAAGAGCGAACTAACCCTGGGCACGATATTTACACAAGCCACCTTCCTCTGCTCAAGTAATACCTTAGATATTCGCTGTGCTTCATTAGTAGTAGCTGTAGTAATAAAGAGAACTATATAAGCAGACTCTTCCATTTCTTCTTACTCATGTTTTTGGATAACTACTCTCCATCTGTTAGTGTAAACATTCATCCTCTTACCTCTGACAAAGCCTATAAGGGTTATGCCTAAATCATCGGCTAACCTCACCCCCAGGTTAGTCGGCGCAGATTTAGAAATAAGTATGGGGATTTTTCCTTTAGCTACCTTGAGTAATATATCTGATGAGACTCTCCCACTGGTGATTATTATGCGGTCATCCATCGTTATATCTGTCAAAATGCATTCGCCAAAGACTTTATCAATAGCATTATGCCTGCCTATGTCCTCACTGAAAACCAGGATACCTTCGGTATCACACAAGGCAGCACTATGAACGCCACCCGTGACCTTGAAAAGCCGAGAGCGGTGCTGAAACTCGTTGACAAGAGCAAATACTTGGTGAGGCGCTATTACAATTTGAGATTCTACTTTTGCCTCGTCTTGAATATCAGATGCGCCGTGAAAAGAAGCCTTTCTTCCACCACTGGAAGCTATAAGCGGCTTAGATAAAAGCTCACCAGCAAATTCTCTAGTTTTTTCGGTTTCTACCCGCACCACGCCCCTTCGGTCATCAGCTATTATCTTCTTGATTTCATCTTTGCTGTTAAGTACCCCTTCGGAGAAGAGGAAACCAATAGCCAAATAGTTTAAATTTGTAGGGGAACAGAGCAGTGTTACCAGTTCCAGGTTGTTCAAAATGATGGTAAGGGGAGTTTCCTTGGTAACTATGTCCTCCGTCTCGTTGCTACCTTGTTCGGTAACCCGCAATATAGGGAATCTCTCTATCTCCATCTTTTCCATCTATATTATTGAAAAGCAATAGCCCAAAACTAAAGCCGTTATACTGATGACTGCCAGATACATAAGCAGGGTCTTACCACCGAATTCTTTTCTTAATACAAAGATAGTCCCCCAGCTAGTAATCGGGGCTACCAAATAGCAACACCATCCCGGTTGCTTATGATACTAAAATTATATGATTGTTAACGCAACAAGTGTGGTGCAAAGAGCATTAATGCACCTAAAATGACTAGTATTGCCCCACCTACTGGTTTGCCATACCTTGTATATCGGGCTCCCCAACTTGAATTCACAGCAAACGCAGCCAAGCCAAAAATAATGAGATCATCAAGCATAAAAAAGAAATCATATAGTAGGATGTAACCATAATATTGTAAGGTGGGGAGATTGCTCAAAGAGAGAACATGAGTAAAAACTGCTGGGAGTGCCGCTGAACAGACAAATTCAATAGAATTTACCACAAAAGCAAGACCTAAAATTCCCGCTATCGTGACTAAGGTTAAAGGAGAGGTAACAATCCTTTCTATTCTGCTCATGGTTTTCTTTCTAGCTTCTTCGGGCACAATTTTACAGACGATTTCTCCCTTTGTTTTTATGAATTCCCTTACATTCAGTATCCCGGCGCCGAGGGCTACTAATCCAATCAATATCGTCACCGGCCTGAGATAGCCAATTAGCAGGAAAGCATTAAGCCACGCTGCCATAAAGAGGTAATATAAGACTCCTGAGGCAAAAACAAAGGAGCCAACAATCAGCCATATTTTCCTCGTATCATTCAAAGTCATTATTAAGGATATAAGGTAAACAAGCACCCACATGGCACAAGGATTGAAGCCGTCAATAAGCCCCAGAACTACAGCTAGACCGGGAAGGGAATAGTCAGAAGGCTTTATTTTGCCTACGATAGGCAATGTTATTTCATCCCCAGGTTCTGGGCTTCCTGTTTCCGGGCAATCTCCTGCCAGGCATTGTTGTAAGGCTTGTTCAATTTCCTTGCCCGTTGTTTCTGCTGATTCCCAAACAAAAGCTCGTTCTCCGAAAATTGTTACCGGGAAACCGGGGTGTTCATCTTCTACTCCCAAATTTGTAAGCATTTTTGATAATAGAGCAGATTCCTTAGGTTTCGTGGTATCGTGATAGATGAAATGAATTGAAGGGTATGTATTGGCTAACTTTTCATTAAATGGTTTTTGTTCCTCACAGTGTGAACAGCCTGGAAGATAAAAGAAATGAACCTCAAGACCTTCGTTGGTAATCGGCTTGGCCGCTTCCTGACCGGTAAATAGAAGGATTACACCTAGGATTATTAGAGATATGACTAAGTATCTCTTGAAGCGGTCGTGATAAATTCCTCTCAAAAAGTTAGTCAACTTATTGTTCATTTCCTGTCTTCTTTGTGCCTATATTATTGAAAAGCAATAGCCCAAAACTAAAGCCGTTATACTGATGACTGCCAGATACATAAGCAGGGTCTGACCACCGAATTCTTTTCTTAATACAAAGATAGTCTCTAAATATTCTTTCGGTCTACTTTCAAATGCCTGTTGGCAGTAGGGACAGCAAAAATAATAAACCTCCCCATTATACTCTGTTTTAATTGCCTTTCCTAATTTCTACACTCATCCCACAAACTGGGTCTATAGCTAGCTGTTTATTTTGAGAAGTGAGAGCTTTAGGCTTGACTTTGAGCAAATTTCCAACAAGACCCATAACCAGCCCCATCAAAATCACGGCAAAGAATATGAACACGGTGAATTTTATCCCGAGAAGGGCATAGCAAACGAGGAGGGCAGTTATGGAGGTAGCTGGAGTTGCTACCAGAAAGGCTAAAACAGCTCCCAACCTTGCCCCCTTCTGATGGAGGCTCACCGCTACTGGGAGGGAGCCAAAACAACATATGGGAAGGACTGCCCCGACACGGGTAGAATAGAGAAGGGGCTTTATTCCTCGCCCACCTAGGTGCCTATCCACCCATCCAGCGGGGACAAATTGATGGATTAAACCGCTCAGTAAAAAGCCTATTGCCAGGAAGGGTAATACTTTAATGAGATAATCCTTAAATACGATGAAGAATTGGGCTATCAACTATTTACTCCCCGGCGTCATCATTGGCATATTGAAGCTGTGGTTGATAGAAGAAACCCCTTGTTTTCTTACAGAGCCATACAAGAAAGAGCATAAAAGGAACTTCGGTCAGAATGCCGACCACTGTAGCCAGTGCTGCCCCTGAGGCTAGGCCGAAAGTAGTTGTTGCCACGGCGACAGCGACCTCAAAGTGATTGCTTCCAGCGATTATTGCTGTTGGTGCTGCATCCTCATAAGAAAGGCGGATAGGCTTAGAGATGAGGTAGGTGAAGGCAAAGACAAGAAGGATATTGCAAAATATTCCAATGGCGATTATGCCAACAGCCGCTGGAAGCTGGGTGATTACACCCCCTTGCAGGCTAAATAAGACCACCAGAGTGATGAGAAGGGCAATTATAGAAACGGTGCGCAATGGAGGAATGAGTTTTGATTCAAACCATGCTGTGCCTTTTCTTTTAATCGCCTGAGTTCTGGTGAAGTATCCGCATAAGAGAGGAAGGCAAATATAAATCGCTACTGAGAAGGCTATGGTCGCCCAGGGTATGATAATCCCTGAAATGCCTAAGAGAAACTGAGCCAGGGGAGCATAGAGGATTACCATTGATAGCGAGTTTATGGCGGTCATTACCAGGGTGTGTGCCATATTCCCCTTTGCCAGATAGCTCCACATCAAAACCATAGCAGTGCACGGAGCAACGCCAAGAAGAATCATCCCTGCTCGGTACTCTTGGGCAATCTCAGGAGATAGGAAGCCTTTGAAAACCACGCCTATAAATAGCCAGGCAAAAAGAGCCATGGTAAACGGTTTTATCGCCCAGTTGGCAACAAGGGTGGTAATTATCGGCTTTGGGGTTCTGACCGCCTTTACCACCTGGCTGAAATCTATTTGCACCATTATGGGATATATCATCAAGAACAGGCAAATAGCCACCGGGATAGAGACATTGGCAATGGTTAGCCCACCTAATATATCAGAAATTTGAGGAAAAGCCTTCCCCAATCCTATCCCAGCGCCAATGCAAAGTGCCACCCATAGGCTTAGATACTTTTCCCAAATCCCGAGTTTTCGCTCTTTTTCTTGAGCTATGTTATGCTCCATTTTCTCACTTATATGCTTTCACCGTAATGCTCATAAGCTTCGCTATTACTTCACCTCCCTCGCCCTCTATATAAAACTCCCCGTTAGATACCACCTGCATATCCTCAAAGCCAGCCCTATTTATCTTCTCTAAGTATTCCTGCTGCGCCAAAGCCCCGGCAATACATCCTGCCCAGGCATCAAGGTTCTGCTTTATCTCATTGGGGAGTGCTCTCTCAGCAACTATATCGGAAACCATGAGCCTTCCCCCAGGCTTTAGTACTCGGTAGGCCTCCTGGAAGACTTTAGATTTATCCGTGGAGAGATTGATAACGCAGTTACTGATAACGACATCTACAGATTCATCATCGATGGGAAGCTTTTCGATTTCTCCTAGACGAAACTCCACATTATGATAGCCATAACTCTTGGCAATGTCTTTCGCCTTATCCACCATCTCTTTGGTCATATCAATTCCGATGACCCTGCCGGTGGGACCAACCTTGTTAGCGGCTAAGAATACATCCACCCCAGCTCCCGATCCTAGATCGAGGACTACCTCACCCGCTTTTAGTCCTGTTATAGCTATAGGGTTACCACACCCCAGACCCATAATTGCCTCTTCTGGGATATGAGCCAAATCCTCTCTCGAATAACCAATAGCCTCAGCTTGAGATAAGGGGTTGGCTCTACTACAGGAACAACTTGAGCAGCAACTTGATTGGTCCTGCTTAGCTATCTGGGCATATCTCTCTTTTACCACTTTTTTGATTTTCCTCTCCTCCATAATTCACCTCCTGATATTTGCACAACGATAGCTCTATCATCAGGGCTTCGCTATCAATAATTAACCTGGCTAATCTACTATCCGTGAGCTTATAGTAAATCTTTTGAGCTTCTTGCCTGTCCTGCACAATGTTGCATTCCTTGAGGGCTCTCAAATGGTGCGAAATGAGGGATTGCTCCTTATTCAGAACCCTGGCAAGTTCACCAACGCACTTCTCGCCTTTAGCCACCAGCTTGAGTATTTGGAGTCGTGTAGGCTCCCCAATACACCTCAGAAATCTTGCCTGCTTTTCCTCTACTGGCATATGAACCATCGTTTATATAAATTATAGTTCATATATGGAGTACTGTCAATAAATTTCATCCCTAAATTTAAGGGGTAGTTCTGCTTCTTTAGCCTGAGCTACCCCTTCCTTCTTTAAGTGCTTATTAAGGGTAGAGCGAAGAGGCTTCACTGCTTCAAAGGAGTCTCTCCTTATGGAGGAAAGGAGAATTAAGGGAGTGGGGTTGATAAACAGTCTTTTATACAGATACTCGACAAATTCTTATTTCACCCCAAAGCCCCATATTATCATCCTTAATGATTATTACTCCCGATAACCCTTCAATGCCTTTAGCAAATTCAATTCCGCTCGGGATGTCATTAGGCTGGGTAATCAAGTTGCCTATAGCGGTGGCAGCAGCATCAGCCACAGTGGCTGATTTAGAGAGTACGATAACTGCGTCAGCCTTCCCATGACTGAGGGAGTGTCCCACCGTCCCTGAAGAGGTGCAAATTCCTAACGGTGTATCCTCATTATTTATCTTTAGCCCAATTTTGCCAGTTAAAGGCGATTCACCGGCATAAATCCCCACTAGCCTTTCTCTTAGGCTTTTCAGGTATATATCGCCTCCATTTTCTACAATTATCTCTGGTGAAAAGGCTAATAGTTCATTACCAACAAATTCAGCTATAGCCCCGGCTACTGAAGCCATGGGACCAACTCCAACTCTCGCTGTTGACTCTGCCATTGACTTTATAATGTGCGGGGCATTATCACCAACTGAAACGGGTTCGAGAGAAGTTAAAAAGGTAGGGTGCTGCTCAATATACCTTTCCAATATATCACGATACTTCAATACCAGTTTATAGGCTTTCCTTCGGAGGTTAGTTGAGGCGCGAATATATAAATCTGTTTCCCTTACCACTACATTAAAGGAAACTAAGTCTCTGGCTTTAACCCAATGGCGGTAGTTTCTCGGCTCATACATTAACTAGAAATGCACCTCCATTGCTCTCGGAGGACAAGCCTTAATACACAGTCCGCAAGCCAAGCATTTGTCATCATAAAATCTAACTCGCCTAGTCAAGGGCTCGAGTTCAAAAGCACCGGTGGGGCAAATAGTTATACAAACACCACAGTGAGTGCACCTTTCCTCATTGCGAATAATATCTTGGCTGAGGGCTTGAATTCTCACCCCGGTTCCAGTCAAATACTTGATACCTTCATCGTATTCAGTTTGTTCTCCACTTAACTCTATTACCATTAGTCCTTCTTCATCTGGAGTAACTGATGCTTTTAATATGTTGAATTCAAGGTTGTAATCCTTGATGAGTCGGTACACTATAGGTCGGTCTACCAAACGCCTAGGAAAATGCAGGACTATTCTTTTTGAAACGGTCATTTCTACCACCTCTATTACAAATTAGGTCTTACTCCTCTATCGGGCGCTCTTTAAGTGGCTTGAAGATTATACCTGACTCTATACCAGGCAAAGGTGCCACTGGCTGGGTTAGCCAGAACTTCCCGTTTAGTATCCACTCCTTTAGAGTTGTGGCGATTTCTACAGCCCTCGGGTAGCTAGATAGAGAAGCGGTAGGCACCTCCTTACCCTGAATTGTTATCCTCCCGCTCTTTAACTGAGCATAACTGACTTCAGCCAGGATGTCTGATTCCAACTGGGGATATGCTCTCGAATAATCTACCACAGGAGCCAAAATATCATCGTCAGTTACCGAAGTATAGTGTAAGATTTCTTCAGAGAGTATAGGGATAGGGATTCCAACCCCCACAGTGATATTGCAACCATAGCCTAACATGCTTGTTCCTACTAACCACCGTGGGCTCATCTGCTTCAAATCACCTATTACGGCAAGAGTGCCGGCGCCTCCCTTGGGCACCCCATTCTCAGAGCGGGGCACATTTGGGTTATGCTGAGTGCCTTGCCAGGTGATAAAGCCGATTCCACCACCTAAAAATATCTTGGTGCCTATGCCAATGGTCTTATAATACGGGTCATTTAGCAACGGGGAGAGCTGCCCGGCACTACAATAGTTAGCATTACCCAAATTTGACTTTAATATACCCATATAGGTATAGACTGTCCTATCAGAGAGGTTCACCGCTACATTATAGTTCTGGCAGGCGTTCCTGAGGTTAAATAGCACTGCCTCATTGAGGTCTCTTATATTAATCCAGGTTTCAAGCCTTTTTCTAGGGTAGCAATCTGTGCCGTAAGCGGTTGCTACCAGCCTTATATCTTTGCCGGCGACAAGTTCCTCAATTACATGTCCGCCACCGTAATTAAACTCGCCGGGGTAGATTCTATTTCTGGGGTCGTCATCAGGAAGGGCATTAGCCCCTATGTATATGTCTATGGCAGCAAAAGCGGCATACGCCGGGACATCGTTAAGGTAGACCCTGCCGCCACCAAGCTTTATTCGGGGCTTAGAGTGTCCAATATTAATATAGGCACCAGATGAACACATGGGACCAAAAGTGCCGGTAGTAACTACATCTACCTCCTGGGCTACCTTTTTGGCACCCTTCTGTTTAACAAGGTCTATTACCTCTTCAGCAGTAACTACTACTGCTTTACCCTGTTGTATCTTTTCGTTTATTTCCTCAATTGTTTTCGTCATATTTTCAACTCCCAAAAGTCTAAAATCCTTAACTTATAGGTGAAGGCGGCTACAAAACGCTAGCTGTTTTAGTTGCAGTCTTGGATTATTTCCCTTCTTTGAACTTTTTGAAAATATCAAGCGTTTTCTTGCTATAAGGAATCTCTTGGTAGGCAACATCACACGGGAATTTCTCACATCTAAGGCAATGGTCAACCTTGTTCTTTACGGCACACTCAAGCATTGGGCAGGGCATTCCTAGCATTTGCTTTAGCTTTTCCAATCTTGTTGGAGCCTTTGGGTCTGTTCCGGGCATGCAGCCGCCACACATATCCCTCCATCCGCACACTTCACAAGCTATTCCACAAGCTGCTGGCATTATACTCACCTCCTTCATTAAATTTTTCCTAGCTTCGCAACCGTCCTGCTATGATGGTAATATTAAACTTGACCTTTGTCAATTTACTGAATCTTAAGACACAAGTTGAAGAGCGTCCTTCTATTAAGATATACTGTAAGTTGTTATATTAGGAACGATAGCTTCAGCTATGTAGGGAGGTAATACAGGCTATGGTAATAAGCTACACTGCGAAATACACAAAAATAAGCTCCGGATATATGGGACAGCTTGTTGAGTGGCCTGAGGTAATTACCGAAGGGAGAACAATAGAGGAGTGCAGAGAGATGCTTAGGGATGCCCTGCGAGAGATGATATTAGCCTATAAGCAGCAGGAGAAAGAAATCCCTCTTGGGGGAGCTCTCTTGGAGCAAATGCTCGTAGAGGCATAAATTGTCGGTTAAGCGTCGAGATTTAGTGACATACCTTGGACAGAATAGATTTTATCTATTGCGTGAGGGAGACAAGCACTCTATCTATACAAATGGTATTAAGACAGTACCAATTAAGAGGCACCGTACGCTTGATAGGATAACTGCCAATGAATTGTGCAAGCAAGCCGGGCTTGCTCCTAAGTTCTAGCTAGGAAAAAGCGAGAGCTAAAGGCGAAGATGAAAAAGAAAGTAATCTAAGCTGTTTTGATTGCCTTGTTGATTATAGCTAACCTTCGTTTGTCTCGGTCTTTTTCTCCCCATTACTGCATTCTGACTATAGAAGGTGCATTATTCCTTCGTTTGCATCGCTGTATTCGCCTAAAAGCGTCTCAATAGCAAAACCTAATACAATCACCTCCTCAGCCGAGTGTGGTCTCGTGCTCCATGAGAATTGCGGCCATAGCTTATCATCCTGTCCCTTTGCGCGAAAAGCCACTGCCCAACATGACGGCTCTATCTCACTTCCATCCTCCAGCATAACTTTTACTCCTACCATTTGAAGATCCTCTTTTGCCATTCTTACCTCCTTCTGTTCGCTTCTTCAGGATGGTCCCAGAGGGGGCCAATAACGAAACCTCTGCAGGCTAGGCAACTTCTTAAATCTGTTTTCTAGCTCCAGTCACCAGTGATGATGCGTATAGTCCGTAGACTCATAGTATATACCAACCTACCATTCAGTCAAGCATTTTATTCAGCTCTAAGACTATAAGTTGAAGACCACCCTCGTATAAGCTATAATCGCTATAAGATTCAATATCCAGGAGATGATTTTGCTTAAGAGTCATAGCTGTGGTGAGCTTAGAAAAGAGCATATAGGTGCCCAGGTTACTCTGGCTGGTTGGGTGGACCGCCGCCGAGACCACGGGGGACTGATATTTATTGACCTGCGCGACAGGGAAGGCATAGTTCAGGTGGTATTTAACCCAGAAGTATCAAAGTCATGCCATGAAATAGCTAGTGAGATGCGCAGTGAGTATGTAGTCAGGGTTAGCGGGGAAGTTGCTCCCCGTCCCCCGGGAACTGAGAACCCCAAATTGCCAACTGGCGATATTGAGGTCATTATCCATAATACTGAAATACTTAATCCATCAAAAACGCCACCTTTTTATATAAACGAAGACACTGAGGTAGAGGAAAGCCTTCGTCTTAAGTATCGTTATCTCGACCTGCGTCGGGCTCGGATGAAACAAAATTTGCTCCTTCGCCACCGAGTGGTGAAATTTATGCGTGATTTCTTGGATGCTAGGGGGTTTATTGAAGTAGAAACGCCAATCCTGATTAAGAGTACTCCTGAGGGGGCTCGTGACTACTTGGTGCCTAGTCGTGTTCACCCTGGCAAGTTCTATGCTCTGCCTCAGTCCCCACAGCAACTCAAACAGCTACTAATGGTAGCTGGTATAGAGAAGTATTTTCAGATAGCCAGGTGCTTCCGTGATGAGGATACACGGGCTGACCGTCAACCTGAATTCACTCAGCTTGATTTGGAAATGAGCTTCATTGAGGAGGAGGATATTCTTAGTCTGCTTGAGGAGCTTTTCACCTCTATGGTAGAGACGGTTAAACCTGAAATGCGGGTGATAAAACCCTTCCCTCGTCTTACCTATGCTGAGGCAATGGAGCATTATGGCACAGATAAGCCTGATTTGCGCTTTGGTCTGGAAATAAGAGACCTGTCAGACATTGTCGCCCAATCTGACTTTTCTATTTTTCGCTCGACTATCGCTGAAGGAGGCAAAGTAAAAGGTATATGTGCCCCTGGCTGTGCTAGCTATACACGCCATCAGCTTGATGAACTAAATAAGCTGGTGCGGAATCTTGGTGCCGAAGGCTTAGTAACTATGCAGCTAGACGCTTCTGGTGGTAGTATAAACAATTTAACCCTTGAAATGGTGAGGTCTGTGGCAACTAAATTTCTAACCTTAGGCCAGATTAAACAAATGGCAGAGCGTTTAGGGGCAAATATGGGAGACCTTCTGCTTATCATTGCTGGTAGCCCTAAGTTAGTTGATGTGGTACTGGATGAACTGCGTCGGGAGATGGGGCATCGGCTTAAGCTGGCTGACCCAAATGTGCTTGCCTTTGCCTTCATCGTGGATTTCCCATTGTTGGCGCGCAATGAGGAGACGGGACAATGGGAGGCAATGCATCATCCGTTTACGGCACCTAAGGATGAAGATGTTTCCTTGCTGGATGTTGCTCCTGAAAAAGTAAGGGCTAAGCATTATGATATGGTGTGTAACGGGTGTGAAATTGCTGGCGGTAGCCTCAGGATTCATACCAGCCATCTTCAGAGGAAAATATTTAAACTACTCGGTTATAATGATGACGAAATTGAGGACCGTTTTGGGCATCTGCTCGAGGCATTTGACTATGGCGCTCCCCCTCACGGTGGTATCGCCCCTGGCATTGACCGTATTGTCATGCTACTGGCAGGGGAGGAGACGATACGGGAAGTGATTGCCTTTCCTAAGACTCAAAGTGCTATTGATTTAACCGTTAACGCTCCTTCGTCAGTTGCCGAGGAGCAGCTGGCTGAGCTACACCTACGGTTGCGGGAGGAACCTTGAAAGTAACCAATGAGAAAACAGAAAATAGTCAGGCATTTCTAACCATTGAGATGGAGTCGGCCGAGGTAGAGGAGTCCTTGGAAGCATCCTATCATCGTTTGGTTAAGAAGACGAAAATTCCTGGCTTCCGTAAGGGAAAGGCACCACGGGCTATACTGGAACGCCACATAGGTAAAGAGAGCCTTCTTGAAGATGCGCTAAATGCTCTACTACCTCAAGCTTATGAAAAAGCGGTTAAAGAGCAAGGAATTGAGCCCATCGCTCAGCCACATATTGAAGTTGCTCAAACTGACCCTGTAATATTTAAGGTGACGGTGCCGCTACCACCAACAATCAAGCTTGGCGATTACCATCACCTTCAAGTTGAACCAGAACCAGTAGAAGTAACTGAAGATGATGTTAACCTAGCGATAGAACAATTGCGCCGTCAGCACGCTATCTGGGAGCCTGTAGAGCGTCCGGTAGAATTTGATGACCTTGTAGCTTTAGATGTGTACAGTAATGTTGAAGGTAAGCCTTTTATAAACATGAAAGAAATTCAGTATCACGTTGTTCATGACTTACCCTACCCGGTGGCAGGGTTTGCTGAACAATTATCAGGGATGAGACGGGACGAGGAGAAAGAGTTCAAGCTCCAATTCCCCTCGGATTATCCCAGAGGTGAGCTAGCTGGGAAAGAGGGTTGGTTTAAAGTGAAAGTTTCCGAAATAAAGCAGGCGAGACTTCCTGAGCTGAATGATGAATTTGCCAGAGAGATAAACCCTGAGTTGGAAACAGTAGACGCACTCCGGGAGCAGGTTTCGACTAGCTTAAGGCTCAAAGCCGAGCAGGTAGCCAAGATAGATTTTGAGGAACGGTTAATCAAAGGCGTAGTTGACCTGGCGGAAGTAGAGTTTCCATCTGTCTTGACCGATATGGAAATTAACCGTCTTCTCAGTGAGCGATTAAGGTATTTACAAAGGGAGGGCAGAAGTCTAGAGGAATACCTTAGTTATAGAAATAAGACAGAGGAGGAGCTACGGGAAGAGCTGCGTCCACCGGCGACAAAGAGGGTTACCCGCTCTCTGGTGATGGGGAAGATTGCCGAGGAGGAAAAGATTGAAGTTGGTGATGCTGAGATAGAGGCTGAGATTGAAGGTATGGTCAGAAGTGCCACTGAAAATAAGGATGAACTACAGAAATTTCTAAATACTCCGCAGTCTCGTGAGTCAATTGAGCAATTATTAATGACCCGAAAGACTATGCAGCGACTGGTGGAAATAGCTGGGGGTTCAGCTATGAATATCAAGACAAAGGAGGAGTAAAAATGAATACTCAACCGATGAATGTTATACCGATGGTGATTGAGAGTGGAGCTAGAGGGGAGCGAGCTTTCGATATATACTCGCTGCTGCTAAGAGAGCGCATTATCATGTTGGGCATGCCTATTAATGACCAGGTGGCTAATGTTATTATTGCTCAGCTTCTCTATCTGGAGCGGGAGGACCCGGATAAGGACATAAGCCTCTATGTTCACTGTCCTGGAGGTATTATTAGCGCTGGTCTGGCTATTTACGATACTATGCAGCTTGTACGCCCTGATGTATCTACTATCTGTGTTGGGCTGGCAGCCAGTATGGGGACAGTAATCCTATGTGCTGGCGCCAAAGGTAAACGCTATGCTTTGCCTAACTCTACCATTCACCTGCATCAGGCGTTTGGTGGGGCTCAGGGGCAAGCCGCCGATATAGAGATTGCTGCCCGTGAAATTATGCGAATTCAAGACATAATTAAAGGTATTCTGGCTAAACACACTGGTCAACCACTTGAAAAGATAGCCCATGATACCGACCGTGACTTTTACCTTAACCCTGAACAGGCAGTTGAGTATGGTATTGTGGATGAAGTCCTGGGTAAACCGGTGACAACAGAAGTAGCCGAGACTGGCGAAGCTGGGAGCAAGCCGGCAAAGGAGTAGACCTTACAATTGTTCTGAATAAAGCTCTCGGTAGCGTTGAGCCAGTTCGGCAAGAGTAGGCAAACCCTGTCTTGCCCCCATTTTAGTAATAGAGAACTGGGCTACAAGACCACCTAGACGACCACATTCCTCAAATCCTTTGCCGTTAAGTAGACCGTAGAGAAACCCGGCGGTGAAAGCATCTCCAGCACCGGTAGTATCCTTCCTGTATTTTGGCTGTGATTCAATGGCATATTCATTGCCAGCATCTCTAATGTAACCGACGGCAGTAACTATTTTATGACCGCTCCCTTTGCCTATTTCTAGCTCTGCTCCTTTGCCTAATGTAACGGCAACAATATGGCAGCCTTGATTTGGCTAACATCTACTCCCACTTTCTGAAAGTCGTGGAGCAATGTCTTGCCTTTGGCATCATCTCCGGCAACGCCGGTAAAGCCAGTTTTTACCCCAAGCTTTGCCAATCCATAGATAGTATTAGCGGCTGAGCCGCCAGGGGACGATTTTGAGCTTTTCACCACTTGTCAAGGGGAAGGGGGAAGATAATTTCTTTAGAGGGGCTACGCCCCTCTAAAACTCCCCGTTTCATGTCTCCTTTTTGATAGAGCTTTATCCCAGTTTACCGGCTTCCTCTCTGACCAATCGCCTTATCCTCCTGTGAATCTCAATGACCTCATCTATATTTTCTTTGCCGGATAG
>Ga0209979_1002033_pt1 | contig 20265 bp, 20 predicted proteins | sample AnhtaG_FD_183114 | JGI IMG/M metagenome (GOLD analysis project Ga0209979, IMG submission 183114) | Deep subsurface microbial communities from Anholt, Denmark to uncover new lineages of life (NeLLi) - Anholt_01485 metaG (SPAdes) (version 2) | ecosystem: Environmental > Aquatic > Marine > Oceanic...
TGAACCGCGTGGAGGGCCACGCTACCGAGAGCTTGCCCATAAGATGCCATAATCAGGCTAGCCGACGGCTGGCAAGTTATGTCTAGTCGAATCGGGTGGCCTATTTGTGTTTGGCCTGACTACATCTGAAGTGTCGAAAACAGGCTTAGATCATTATAGCATAACCAACGTGTACTTGCAAGGCGCGGCGTCGGCTAAGCTGCTGGTTGACGGCAAAGCGGGAAGCTATTACTATTTTGAGCCGAATTCACCGTAGATGGCGGGGAGAGGGAAAGCCGTTGACAGGCCCGCGAATTCTCATCATCATGTCCAAAACCGGGGGTGGACATCGCAGTGCGGCCCTGGCCCTTCAGGAGGCCCTGCTCCAACTGGCCCCCCAGGCTCAAGTCACCATTGCCGACATCTTCGCCCATTTGCCCTTCCCCCTCAGTCGGCTTGGGGAGCTGTATGAGCCCCTCGTCCAGTACAGCCAGGGCCTGTGGCAGCTTTTGTGGGACCTGACCCAGAGCCCCGAGAAGGCCGAGCGGCTGATCAAGGTGATTGCCCCCCTGGCCAGGCCCACGCTGCGCGAGCTCCTGCGGGAGCAGTGTCCCGATGTGGTCGTTTCCGTATACCCCTTGTGTGTCCACGCTTTGGCCCAGGCGCGGCGAGACCTGGGGCTCTCCATCCCCCAACTCACGGTGGTTGTTGATCTGGTCAATATCCATCCCACCTGGGGTTGCCCAACAGTGGATTATTGCGTGGTACCCACCGAACCAGCACGGCAGCAGGTCCTCCGGTATGGTGTCCCGGCGGAGCGTGTGAGGCTGCTGGGGCTGCCAGTGAGGCTGCATTTTGCTACCTGCCAGCGCGAGAAGAAGACGCTGCGGTCCCGATTGGGTCTTGAACCGGACCTGTGGACCCTGCTGCTGATGGGGGGCGCGGAGGGAGTGGGGCCGTTGTTTGAGGTCGCCCGTGGCCTGGACGAGGCCGATCTGCCCCTCCAACTCCTGGTCGTCACCGGGCACAACGAGAAGCTGCGCGGCGAGATGGCAGCGGCTTCCTGGCGAAAAGGTGTTCACCTCTTCGGGTTCGTGGAGCAGGTGTGGGAGCTCATGGGGGCCAGCGATCTGTTGCTGACGAAGGCTGGGCCGGGCACCATCTGCGAGGGACTGAACGCGGGGCTGCCCATCCTCATTATTGACGCCCTGCCCGGCCAGGAGGCGGGAAACGCCGACTACGTGGTGTCTCATGGAGCGGGATTGCTCATTACCTCACCCCAGGCGCTGGCAGCCACCTTACAAGAGCTACTGGTGTCGGAACGGGGACGTCTGGAAGAGATTAGGGGCCGGGCGCGGGAGCTAGCTAACCCTCAGGCCACCGTTGATACCGCCCAGCTCATCCTTGAACAAGGGGGCTTCCAAAACTCCCAGACCGAGGTCTGAGTTGCGCACTGACGTAAATGTAGGAGGCAAAAGATGATTCCCCAGGGCTTCCCTGGAAAAGGTAAGGTGGCGGTGCTCAGGACCCGCCCTCAGACCGTTCTGGACGATTACCGGGAACTGATGCACCTGGCCGGCTACGAGGAGGCACTCCCCAAGGACAGGGAAACCATCGTCAAGATCAATATCTCCTGGCAGACCTGGTACCCGGCCTGCTCCACTGCCCCCTGGCAACTGGAAGGGGTGATCCGCACCCTGCAGGAGGATGGTTATGAGACCCTGATCGGGGCTCAGAACCGCACGGTGGTCGTTGACGCCTACCTGGGCGAGCGGAACAACAAGCACAAGTACGTGGTGGATAAGTACGGCGTGCGGAATGTCCACCTCTATGAGCCACAGTACAACTGGATGCTCTATGAGCCCCAGCACGAGATGCTGGTGCTGGACAAGATCTACCCTGAGGGGATCAAGATCCCCGAGATGTTCATCGACCGAAACATTATCCAATTGCCGACGATCAAGACCCATGTCTTCACCACCATAACCGGCGCGATGAAGAACGCCTTCGGAGGTCTCCTCTCCGAGAGGCGTCACTGGACTCACGGGGTAATCCACGAGACGGTGGTGGATCTGCTGACCATCCAACAAGAGATCCACAGTGGCCTCTTCGCGGTGGTGGATGGCACCTTAGCTGGCGATGGGCCAGGACCCAGGGCCATGCGCTGGCACGAGAAGGACATCATCCTGGCCTCGGCCGACCAGGTGGCGATTGACGCTATCTCGGCCAAGCTCCAGGGATTCGATCCCCTGGAGATTCCCTTTATACGCCTGGCCCACGAGCGGGGGCTGGGGATAGGCGATCCCGCGCAGATCGAGATCGTGGGGGAGGATCGACAATGGGTGATGAGCCAGGATTGGGCCTTCGTTCAGGAGGACACCTTCGCCAGCCGGGGCCAGAAGATGATCTACCACGGTCCGCTTAAACCCCTCGAGCACCTGCTACTGCGCACTCCCCTGGTGCCCTGGTCCTACTTCGCCTCCCGTCTGTATCACGATGTCTACTGGTATCCCTTCGTAGGCCGACAGCGGGTGGAGGAGGCGCTGACCACCAAATGGGGCAAGCTCTTTCGGGAGTATGGCGATGACCAGGTGGTGATGCCTGGAGTTGATCCGCAGATAGCAGCCCTCGCCGCTGGCAGCGTAGTTCTTGTGACGGCAGCTCTGATCGGAGGGATCTGCTGGTGGCGCAGACGAAGTAGAAGCGCATGAGGGCTGACCTGCACGTCCACACCTGCTACTCCCCCGACTCACTCACCTCGCTGGAGGCGGTTATCGAGACTGCCCATCGGCGTGGGTTGGACAAAGTGGCCATCACGGATCACAACCAGCTGGAGGGGGCGCTCAGGCTGCGGGAGCTGGCGCCGGAGCTGGTGATTGTGGGGGAGGAGATTCGCACCACGGAGGGGGAACTGCTCTCCTTTTTTCTGCAGGAAGAGGTCCCTGGTGGACTCTCACCTCAGGAGACTATCGCCCGTGTTCGCGATCAAGGGGGCATCGTCGGCATTCCCCATCCCATGGATCAGGTGCGGCGGGAGGCGATGGGAAGGGAGGCCCTGACCCGCATCCGAGCCCAATTGGATTGTGTGGAGGTCTTCAACGCCCGCTGCCTCCTGGCAATGGACAACCAGCGGGTGGCGACGTGGGCGGAAGAGCTGGGGCTGCCCGGCACGGCAGGGAGCGATGCCCATCACGCCATTGAGATCGGCCAGGCCTACGTGGAGATGCCCCCCTTCACCGGCCGCGAGGACTTTCTGGAGAAGCTGATCCAGGGTCGGGTCCAAGGGCGCTCGAGCCCTCTGTGGGTGCACTTCTTCTCTACCTGGGCCAAGATGCGCAAGAGGCTGATGCGTGGCGGATGTATTTAGACAGCAGAGGGGGATAGATCATTGCGCAACACGCAACACATGATATGTACCGTATGGTGTACTCAGGAGGTCAAATAGCCCAATCGTCGGAAGTCTTGATCGAAGACATCCCGCTTCCCCGCGTGATCTGTGGCACCAACGCTCTCTTCGGCTGGTCGCAGGTCAGTGTGGGGCGCGACGCCTGGCTGCGCCACTACTACACACCACAGCGTGCAGCCCGCGTCTTCGCCGCCTGCATGGAGCTGGGAGCGACGGCGGTGATGGGGCCGCTCTATCCTCCGTTGGTAGAGGCACTGGAAGAGACAGAGAAGATCACGGGTCAGCGCCCGCTTTGGCTGAGCACCACCCGCGCCCCACTGGGGCCAGACAGCACGCCCGATCAGGCGCGGCAGATCCGAGAGGCGGGAGCGCCCATCTGCTCCATCCACGGCGCCTGGGTGGATCGGTGGGTATTGGAGGAGGATTGGAAGGCTTTGGAACGATGCATCACCCAGATCCGGGAGGCGGACCTCATCCCGGCTGCCGTGTGTCACTACAGCGATCGGCTAGCCAAGCTGGCGGAGGCCAACCTTGACTTACCCCTTCTGGGCACGCCAGTCAACAAGGCCGGCTGGTGGATGCGCCCCGACCGGGAGTCGGCGCTGGAGGTGGTGCGCCGGATTGAGCGGCCCATCCTGGCCATCAAGCCCCTGGCCTGTGGACGCTTCGAGGAGTACAGGGTGCAGGAGTGGCTGGAGTGGGTAGTGGAGCAGGAGGGTGTGGAGACAGTGGCTATCGGCGTAATGAACGAGGAGGAGGCCCAGGAGAGCATCCCCATCCTGCGCGATCTACTGAGCCAAAAATTCGGGTAGGGAAGTTTGGCCTTCTCCAGCCAAGGTGCTACAATATCCCCTGGAGGTGAACACTTGAGCTATGGCTAGACGACGGAAGAAGAGGGGGCAGAAGCCCATCATATTTCGCCCCCAGGTGGTGGGGATCATCCTGGTCATCGCAGCGCTCTTCACCCTGCTGAGCCTGCTCTCCTTCAGTCGGGGGGTGCTTACTGGTGGCTGGCTGCATCTGCTGCGACAGGGGTTCGGGTGGGGGATCTACCTCACGCCGGTGGGTTTGGGAGCAACGGGGCTATGGCTTCTCCTAAGAAGCATGGGCCGCTCTCCTGCTGTGGCCTGGGAACGGGTGGCCGGCGCGGTGGTGCTGAGCTGCCTGCTCCTGGCCCTGACCCACCTCCTAATCCCCGCCCCTGAAAGGGAGGCTGTAGCGAGCAGAGGGGGAGGGGGCGGATACCTGGGCTGGGCCATCAGCAGCCTGCTGGTGAGCAGCGTCGGCAACTGGGGCAGCTCTATCCTCCTGCTTGCACTGGGCGGGGTGGGCCTCTCCCTCTTGCTCAGTCTCTCCCCACTGGAGATTGGAGAGGCCCTGGGTCGGGTGAGGGAGCGATTGCGACAATGGAGGATGGCCCGAGGGGAGGTGGTGCCTGGCCAGGAGGCGCTCTCCCTACCTAAGGAGCGGTCCGTGGCCGCCCTGTCCTCCCCGCCCCGCACTCTTCCGGGCACGCTTTTCCCTCATCCCCACATCATCGGCGGCGGAGGGCAATGGGAGCTTCCCCCCATCGCCGAGATCCTGAGCGACTCCGCGGAGCCGGAGATCAGCCAAGCGGATATCCGCCGCCGGGTGCGGATAATCGAGGAGACGCTGGCCTATTTTGGCCTCCCAGCCAGGGTGGTGGAGGTCAACCAGGGGCCGGTCATCACCCAGTTCGGCGTGGAGCCGGGCTTCATCATCCGGCGCAACGGCGAGCAGCAAAAAGTGAAGGTCAGCCAGATCAGCTCCCTGGCCAACGATCTGGCCCTGGCCCTGGCCGCCTCCCCCATCCGCATCGAGACCCCGATACCGGGGCGGTCACTGGTGGGGATCGAGGTGCCCAACACGCGACCGGCTCTGGTCTCCCTGCGGGGGGTGATGGAATCGGAGGAGTTCCAGCGATTGGAGTCGCCGCTCAAAATCGCCCTGGGGCGTGAGGTGTCGGGCCAGCCGGTGGTGGCCGACCTGGCCACCATGCCTCACCTGTTGATCGCTGGCGCGACCGGCTCGGGGAAGTCGGTGTGCATCAATTCCATCGTCTGTTGTCTGTTGTGCAACAACACCCCGGACCGGCTGAAGTTCATCATGGTTGACCCCAAGATGGTGGAGCTGACTCTGTACAATGGCATCCCCCACCTCCTGGCGCCGGTGGTGGTGGAGCTGGAGCGCGTGGTGGCGACTCTCAAATGGGTCACCCGCCAGATGGATGAGCGGTACCGGCGCTTCGCCGAGATCGGAGCTCGCCATCTGGAGGACTACAACCAGCGCCTGGCCAGCCGTGGAGGCAGGGGTCTGCCCTACATCATCGTAGCGATGGACGAGCTGGCCGATCTGATGATGATTGCCCCTGAGGAGGTGGAGCGGCTGATATGCCGCATCGCTCAGATGGCGCGGGCCACGGGCATCCACCTCATCATAGCCACTCAGCGCCCCAGCGTGGATGTGGTCACTGGGCTGATCAAAGCCAACTTCCCGGCCCGCATCTCCTTCGCCACCGTCTCCCAGGTGGACTCGCGGGTGGTGCTGGACACCGGGGGTGCGGAGCGGCTCCTGGGCCGGGGTGACATGCTGTACATGGCCTCCGATTCCTCCAAACTGGTGCGCATTCAGGGCTGCTTCGCCTGCGACAGCGAGTTGCGCGCCCTGGTGCGCTACTGGAAGGGAGCCCATATCCCGCCCCGACCGGAGGAGGTGGTCCAGCCCTCGCTCTGGCCCGAGATGGAGATCCCTGACACAGAGGATGACCTGCTGGAGGAAGCGATCGAGCTGGTGCGCCAGCACAAACGTACCTCTACTGCATTCCTTCAGCGGCGGCTGCGGGTGGGGCAGGCCCGTGCGGCCCGGCTGATGGAGCTTCTGGAGGAGCGAGGGGTCATCGGTCCCTCGCGGAAGGTGCTGCGGGTAGCCAGCAGGCTGCTCGAAGGGGATGAGTCTCTCAGTGACACTCCGTAAGGGAGAGGACAAAGCCGTCACTCTGGGGCATCCCAGCTACCTCTGGCGCTTCGGGCAGGAACGACGCTTGAGGTTGATCCAGAGATATGTTCCTCTGGAGGGGAAAAATATCCTGGATGTTGGTTGTGGGGTGGGGATGTACCTGCAGGCCATGCGGGCCTTCAGCGAGCGGGTGTACGGGGTGGACATTGACACCGAACGGGCGGCCCAGGCCCATCAATTGTTATCACACATTGTGATCGCCCCGGCCGAGCAACTGCCCTTCGCCCAGGGCTCCTTCGACATGGTGCTGCTACACGAGGTGATCGAGCATGTGGAAGATGATCGGAAGGTAATCCGAGAGGCCTATCGGGTGCTGGCCTCCAGAGGACGGATGATCATCTTTGCCCCCAACCGGCTCTACCCCCTGGAGACCCACGGAGTCTTCTGGCGGGGCCGGTACCACTTCGGCAACGTTCCGCTCATCAACTGGCTGCCCGATCCGCTGCGCGACCGGTTAGCGCCCCATGTGCGGGCCTACACCGGACGGGATCTGCACCACCTCCTCGCTGGCCTGCCGGTGAGGGTGATGGAGCACACTCAGATATTCCCCGGCTACGATAAGATCGCCGCGCGTTGGCCCGCTCTGGGGCGCGGACTGCGGCGGATAACCTATTTTCTGGAGAGAACCCCGCTAAGGCTGTTCGGCCTGTCCCACTTCCTGGTGGCGGAGAAACAGGGAGAATCGGGATAGGGGGACCGCCTAACCGCCCCCCGCCCACACCACCGGACATCCGGGTCCGCATCCGGCGGTTCGGTTAAGTATGACGAAGTTGTTTCTTCGTGTTGAGCGCTCCATTCGACCCGGTGACGGCCTTCGCCCCTGACGCTTACCTCACGCCTTCAGCGCTACTTCCACGCCCGGTCTGGTCTTGCCAGCTTTCGGCTGCCCAACCGTCACCCTTCTCCTTTCCACTCAACTCCTTAACCGTTCAGCCCTTCGCCCTGTAGTCAGGTTTCCCCGACCGCCCCGGGTGGACGTTACCCCACCGACTACTATGGCCTCTACTGACTTCTGCCCTCCCCGCAGAAAGGACAGACCTCCCCGCATAAGATGCGATAGCTTCCCCCTGACCCCCGTTGCGTTTACGTAGAGCCACTTCGATCCTTTTTGGAGCTTCACTGTCTCTTGCCAGCTCACCCGGCACTCCACGCCTCCTTACGCAGTTCTCGTCCATCAAGTCCAGGCTTTGCCCTCCGGCTTCCTCTCCACGCTCGCTCACGCTCACGCAGTTGCCTTCGGCTAGCGGTTCGTCGGATCAACGCCCGCAGGGGACTTTCACCCCCTAGCTATCGCCCATGCTGGGCGCACAAGAAAAGGGGCCTGACCTTGGTCAGGCCCCTTGCGCTTTCACACGACGTGCAGATCAAGGCAGATATCCAAAGGGATTACGCTGCACACCCTTGTATCGGATCTCGAAGTGAAGGTGCGCGCCAGTCGACCAGCCCGTCGAGCCCACGGAGCCAATGCGCGCCCCCTTACCCACCGACTGGCCAACCTCGACCAGAATGGCGCTCAGGTGAGCGCAGAGGGTCTGGAACCCGTTGCCATGGTCAATAACGATGTACCTTCCATAGCCCACGTTGCTCCACCCGACTTGAGCCACGTACCCTGAGTCGGCAGCCACGACAGGCCGCCCCTTTGACGCGCCGATGTCAATGGCTTTGTGGTGAGCCCAGAACTTTTGGGTGATCTGCCCACTGACCGGCCAGCCAAAGATCCCCGTCCCCTTGGTTGCACCGACGGGCACCTCGCCGGTGTAGGCATGGACCACCCGTGGCACGTAGGGTTTCTTCCCCCCAGGCACGATGAGCTTCTGCCCCGGTGTGAGCTCGTACGGCTCCTCCAGACCATTGTACTCACACTGGGTGATGGCCTCCACATCCACCTTGTACTTCTTCGCGATGCTCTCCAGTGTGTCGTCTTCTTGCACGGTATGGTAGACCCCATCCACAGGCAGGATGGTGAGCACCTGTCCCACCTGCAACAGGTCGGGGTGATCCTCCACCCGGCCGCTGGCCCAAATGATGGTATCCGCTTCCAGTCCCAACTTTTCGGCTATGCCCAGCAGTGTATCACCGGCCTGAATGGTGTAGGTGATCACCTCCAGCCGGGGCCGGTCAGGGATGATGGTGTGAGGCACTGCGTTCCGGATCAGGGTGAAGGTGGTCGGTGCGGACGCAGGACGAGCCCCTCCACGTGAGGTGAGGATGCGAGCACGCTGCGGCCGTTGCCACATCTGGGGCACAGCGGCGGGCGTGGGAAACGCGGGAGGGGACTCCATCCGATCTGTCCCCCCGACCTGTTGATCCAACTGGCTTGGTTCAGCCAGGGAAGGGATGGTCCTGGGGGGACTTCCTTCGGGACGAAGCAAAAGGGCCTCAACCTCACTCCAGTCCGCGACGGAATCCGCGGGAGCGGACAACGGCGGTGGTGAGGAGCGTTGAACCGGGCTGAGCCAAAGGAGAGCGATGAGGATAGTGAGCAACACTGCCAGGTGTAGAGCCCAGCCCGGGATTTGGCCATTGACCTCATCTCCAGGGCCGTCTGTAGCGATGGAGGGCTTGTCAGCCGCTTCGCTCATGAGCTATTCTATCTCCCCAAAGGTGCGCCTGTGAGCACTTTGCCTGTCCTGGTCAGGGGACGATTGGCAGATGGTAAGCTGAAGTCAGAGGGACATACGAGTTTCGCAACAGGCTACTATTATAGCAGAAAGAGGAGATGTTGTCCAATCGTGCTTCTTGGTGCACGTTTTGAACACAGCACACGCCGATTCGAATCCTAGACGGTGGACCGGCTCAGGCTTTCTAGGAATTCCTGGTTGTTGCGCGTCTTAGCCAGCCGGTCCAGAATCGGCTCAACAGCCTGCTCACCACCGCCCATCGCCGCCACTATTCGCCGCAGGGTCCACACCTTACTCAAAGACCACTCGTCTAACAGCAGTTCCTCCCGGCGCGTACTGGAGCGCTCGATGTCAATGGCGGGGAAGATCCGCTGCTCCGCCAGCCGTCGGTTGAGGGTCAGCTCCATGTTGCCCGTGCCCTTGAACTCCTCATAGATCATATCGTCCATGCGGCTACCGGTCTCCACCATACAGGTGGCGATGATGGTCAGGCTTCCTCCTCCCTCGATGTTGCGCGCCGCTCCGAAGAACCGTTTGGGGGGGTAGAGGGCGGCGGGGTCCAGGCCGCCGGATAGCGTGCGGCCGCTGGATGGGACCACCAGGTTGTAGGCGCGGGCCAGTCGGGTGATACTGTCGAGGAGAATGACCACGTCCCGGCCGCATTCCACCAGCCGCTTGGCCCGCTCCAGCGCCATCTCCGCCACCCGCGCGTGATTCTCGAATCGCTCATCGAAGGTTGAGGCCACCACCTCTGCCTCCACCGAGCGGTCCATATCAGTCACCTCCTCCGGCCGCTCACCGATGAGCGCCACCATCAGATGGACGTCATGGTAGTTGGCGGTTATGCCGTTGGCGATCTGCTTGAGGATAGTGGTCTTGCCCGCCTTGGGTGGGGATACGACGAGCCCCCGCTGGCCACGGCCAATAGGGGCCAGCAGATCTATGAGCCGGGTGGCCAGGATGTGGGGCTTGGTCTCCAAACCGAGACGCTCCTGGGGGAAAATCGGGGTCAGTTCCTTGAAGCGGGGACGAACCTTAGCCGACTCCGGATCCAGGCCGTTAACTGCCTCCACGCGTAGCAGAGAGAAGTACCTCTCTGTCTCCTTGGGTGGCCGCACCTGTCCGACGACCATGTCGCCAGTGCGCAGGTTGAAGAGGCGAATCTGTGATTGAGAGACGTAGACATCATTTGGGCCGGGCACCAGATGGTCAGAGCGCAGGAAGCCAATGCCATCCTGCACGATGTCCAGCACCCCCCCGCCGAAGATGTAGCCTTGCTGTTCGGCATTGGCACGCAGCAACCGTAGGACAAGATCGTTTTTCTTGACGCGGCTGTAGCCAGACATCTCCATCTCCCGGGCCATGTCCCTCAGTTCATCGAGGGTCTGGGTCTCCAATTCAGCGATATTCATAGGTCGTTCCATTAGGTACTCCAATCTTCATATCAACAAAGCACATACTGGTCTGTTCCCCAGCAGACGGCAGTTTCCAGGCGCTCAGAAGCAGCCGCCTTGAGGGCTCAGGCGTGACAACCATCCTGCTTTCAAACACCCTCACGCAATGGATGATTGCATGGGGTTAGAGACTCCCTGGAGAAGTAGAATTGCTTGGGCTACGATGATGCGGTATTGACATTAGGGAGAAAAAGGATGACTCACAGAGGTGTAAGACGGGCTGCGAAAAAGGGAGGGTACTTCAAACCTCTAAAGGGCCTTTCGTTGCGTCTAATATTATAGCACAACCCCATCCTTCTGTCAAATCCTTCAAACTTCCGTGTGACAAGAAGGGTTGTTAATGATAGAATTGCAACAAAGGTGAATAGGATTACCTTATTCCGCTCCTTTCCTCCTCAGACGACTCAGGCTTCCAGTTCAGATCGGGATGGCGGGCAGCCCGCACCTCATCCAGCCGGGTCACGGGTGCATGGTGCGGTGCCTCGTGCAGAAGCTGGGGATCACTGCGCGCCTCCTGGGCGATGGCCTCAAGCGCCTGGGCGAAAGAGTCCAGCGTTTCTTTGGATTCGGTCTCCGTCGGCTCGATCATCAACGCCTGGGGCACGATGAGGGGGAAGTAGACTGTGGGCGGGTGGAAGCCGTAGTCCATAAGCCGCTTAGCGATATCCAGGGTGTGCACCTCCGGAGCCCTCTCCAGCCGGCCGGAGAGGACGAACTCGTGCATGCAGATGCGATCATAGGGCAGATGATAGACCTCCTGGAGCCTCACCCGCAGGTAATTGGCGTTGAGCACTGAGGCCTGGGCCACCTCCCGCAGGCCAACTTCTCCCAGCATGCGGATGTAGGCATAGGCCTTGACGAACACGGAGAAATTGCCGTAGAAGGCTTTCGCCCGGCCGATGGACCGCTCTGGCATGGCCAGTTCGTAGCCCTCCTCGCTCTTGACCGCGATGGGACCAGGCAGATAGGGCGCTAGCTTTTCTGCAGCGCCAACAGGGCCAGAGCCCGGCCCGCCGCCGCCGTGGGGGGTGGAGAAGGTCTTGTGCAGGTTAAAGTGCAACACGTCAAATCCCATGTCCCCAGGCCGGACGATGCCCAGCAGGGCATTGAGATTGGCCCCATCCCCATACATCAGCCCCCCGCAGTTGTGGATCAGCTCCGCGACCTGCAGCACGTGCTCCTCGAAGAGGCCCAGGGTGTTGGGGTTGGTGAGCATCAGCCCCACCGCGTCGTCGCCGCATTGCTCTCGCAGGGTGGCCAGGTCCACGTTACCCCGCCTATCGGAGGGAATCTCCACCACCGTGTAGCCGCTCATGGCCGAGGATGCGGGATTGGTGCCGTGGGCCGAGTCGGGGATGAACACCTTGTTCCGCTGGGCCTGGCCGTGGGCTTCGTGGTAGGCGCGCATCATGAGAATGCCGGTGAACTCGCCGTGCGCTCCGGCCGCTGGCTGCAGGCTGACCCCGGCGAAGCCGCCGATCCCCTTCAGCGCCTCCTGCAGCTCGTACATGAGCCGAAGATTGCCCTGTACCGTCTCAGGAGGCTGGTAGGGGTGGGTGCGTGCAAAGCCGGGCAGCCGGGCGGCAGCCTCATTGACTTTGGGATTGTACTTCATGGTACAGGATCCCAGGGGGTAGAAGCCGGTGTCCACAGCGTAGTTCATCTGGGAGAGGCGCGTGTAGTGGCGCACGGCGTCCACCTCGCTCACCTCCGGCAGGGGCAGGTCGTCGCGCAGGAGATTGGTCGGCGGCTCCGAGGGAGGCACGTCCAGCTTTGGCAGCGTGACGCCCATCCGCCCGGGTTTGCTCAGCTCGAAGATCAAGGGTTCGGTCGTTTTTTGCGCGGTCATTACAGCCTGCTCCACTCCTCAGCCGTGATCCTGCGGCTAGCCATCACCGGCAGTGGGTGTCCCAGTTTGAGGCCAACCAGTATCCAGTCTTCCAATGTGGAATGTAATTCCTCCTCACACTCGCGCAGGGTGGATCCAAAGGCCACCACCCCCTTGCACGGTGGAATGCGCCCGACAAATGTGCCATCTTCTAATTTGTCGTAGACGGCATGAGCCATCGCCTGCTCTACATAGCCGCTCAGGATGAATCGTATCGCCATCAAGCATCCAAATCTACCACTTCGTTCAGCCGACAGCAAGCGGCAATTCGGCACGCTCCCCTGTGGCTTCGTTGATAACTAAGAGTCTGCCCGTGTCCTCACGCCATAGTTGTTCATTCGCGTTTAACAACTCGATACCATAGATCCTTCCATCGGGAGTCATGTCTACGATTAACTCATCGCTGATCCGAATGCCCTCCACTTCGGCTTGCTTCTCTTGAAAACGAAGGTAAGCGATGTTATGGCGGGGATCATATGTGAGTCTCATGGTGTGGTCTCCTCTTCAGACGCTCAGAAATAGCGTGTGATGATCGTGATGACTAACCAATCGGGGCCTTCCCGAACAGCATAGGCCTCTACCTGCTTGGTCCTGTAATACTTACCTCGCCACTCGCTATCAAACCGGAAGTTACGTCGAAAGCCAGTGCGTCCAAACTTTGCCGGGAACTGCTCGCCTTGTTCGATTGTTGCTCTCACCTCATCCTCAGTAGCACCGCGCTCCCCCATGCGCTCTCGGGCATGGGGGTGAAAACGAACCGCCATATTTCAACTTCCGTTCAACGTCTCAACCGCGCAGGAAGAACGCAGATGCGCGGGATTTCTGAATAATGAGGTTACATGGCTCTGACAAATGCGCAACCCATCCGCAAATCCTGTCAAAGCGAATTCACCCCTCCACATCTCCGCTGCCGCATTGCACAGTGCCAGGAGCTCATCGGCCTCTCTCTCACGCTGGCGCCGCAGCGATTCCTCACTTACTACCGTCAACGTAGATGTCGGCATAGTGCTCAGTCGCTCGGAGATACGCGCCACCAGTTCGAGTTGTTCCTGAGGCGGCAGTTGAGCTACTTGGTGCTCCAATTGCTCTAAGACTCCTGAGTTGGACATCGTTGCTCACCTCTATCTATCCGGGTTTACTCAGCTCGAAGATGAGGGGTTCGGTCCTTTTTCGTCTGGTCATTCTTTACTCACTAACGTCATCATAGGAGATAAGCCCATCTGTACCACAGAAGCCACATTTCGGCTAGCGTTTTCGGGGTTCCTGGAGTTCGCCGGCGCGTCTAGCCGTGAGCATTAGCCTTCCGTGTCGTTTCTTTACCCTACCAGTCTTCGCCCAATCTGTGCCGAGTCGCCGAGTTTGAACGAAGCCGGGAGCCCTGTATCGTTGTGCGAAGTTGCTCGTCTATCTCTCGGACCAAACTATGTTGTCTGCAAATCTGAAGGCCTCAGACTTTCGACAGCACTAAAGCCTTTCGTTTTTCTGAACGCCGTCCGATGGACAAAATTGTTCATCGAATCCGAAGGATCGAGCATTTCAAGGTTTAGTCCTTCAAGTGTCTTTCGGGGAATCGCTACAGACAGAATGGGCTGTTCTTGCATATAACCAGTCTGGGTGTTCAACAGATTTGCCACGGCATTTACTATAACCATTTCGATGGGCAGTAGTGCAAACAACTCTCTCGCAACCCGCAACACACAACCACAGGCGTAGTCTTGATATAGCTCGTGGAATCTGCTTTTCGGCATCCGTTTCTCCGAAAGCTTGCCACTTTTCAACAGGCTCTTGGCTTCTGAAGGGATAACCTGCTCGCTGTTCACGTGCAAAGTTGCTTCAACCAGGGAACTTTTCTCGACTCGAAACTCGATAGAGGAGCCAAGTTCGCTGATGTCACTGAACGGGTCTGTCTGTCTGATTGCATCAAGGTAGGCCTCGGCGCTACCCGCGAGTATCCTACCGGCAAGTTCGCAGGTTGCCTCCCAGTCCGCATACTCTTGCTCGTATGCTTGCAGAGCATGTTCATTTTCTCTCTCATCCGCTTGTCTTGCCTCTTCAACAGCCCTGACCAACTCGGCGTGCTTGGACTCTGTGCGCCTCAGTAGCTTGTCGAAAACTCCCGGCTTAAACTTATCCAGTTCGGCTTGGGCCGATTCTTCGTAGGTGTGGGACGTTGTCGGCTTGACGGGCGGCTCGGAACATCGAATTGCTTCCCAGTCCCAGACGTCGCTACATTCCTTATGAACGGACTGCAACAGGTCTATGTAGTTTTCATATACCTGGACTTCGTAGGCAGCCCGCTCCAGTTCCTGCATTTTCTCAAGTTGCTTACGCTGCCTTACCAGCTCACGCTGTCGCCGTTGGGCTTCGCGTTCTGCACGACGCAGCTCCGCTTGTATCGAGCGTAGTGTCCCTTTCCATCCCATCTTTGGCCTCCTGTCTTGGCATGATTGGCGAGCAATTTCACACGACGTTTCTTCGGTTGCCGAAGTGCGCCCGAAGGGCGTATTTGGACAGAGGCCGAAGGCCGTAGCCAGCAACCACACGTGAAGTGAAGAAGCCGTCGTCCAAAGCTCTTTAGACCTTTTTCAACCCAAACTTTGTGCGGTATTCATTCAACATCTGGAGTTCCTCCTCCGATAGACCTTCACGAAAGTGAGGCCAAAAGTCGGGTTGCTGTTCAGGCATATTCAGTATATGACTATCCTTCGCGACTCCGTCCAGTAGCTCTTCAATATCGCTACGCGTGTCCAGATCAAGGGGATGCTGAACTCTAGGATCGTATTGCCATGGCAGAACGGCCCATCCATGACCGAAGCAAAGGGTTTCGAATAGCCTATCCAGTCCCTCGCGAAGTTTCATCAGCTGACTGAGAGAGAGGCGGATCTGGCCCCGTTGTTCTGGGGATAGGTTGAATTCCCTATCAAAATGGGCAATGCGCTTGTTTCGAATCTTGCGGGCACGTTCCAGGAGATCTGATAAGGTAACGTCGAATTTCACCTCATCTAGAGCTGCATCGAGGGCCGATCTGTATTTGGGGCGAATATGTGACTGGACGTCTTGTTTGAACCGTGAAAGCGTAAGAGACCTTGGATCTTTCTCTTCGACCAGTTTCCGAATGGTCACGATGCACATGTTGAACATATTCACCTGAACAAGAGAAAAGAAGCTACCACGGAGCGGCTCCAGAAAAAGTCTGAAAGGAAAGGCCGATAGCTTTTCAAGGGTGAACAGATTTGAGTTGAGCAATACAAGTTCCCACCACAAGAGGTCGATTCTCTGCTCGTACGAATTGAGCCACGAAGGTTGTATTACGTCAACAGGTTGGCGATGCTTTAAGTTCATAGAGCAACCCCTTCCAGTAATGACATTTCCACCCTCTCGAATCATATCTGCAATACTCCGGATATGTCCACTCAACTGCGCTGGTCCTCGATTCCAAGTAATCCCAACCAGGGATGCCGTAAGCCCCGCCAAGACCGGCCCCAATACAAGAAGTCTACACTACGGTCAACATCGCACTTGGCGGTCTGCGACGCGCATCTACACACCCAGCCCAAGTTCTGGCCAGGCTCAATCACCAGCATGTCCACCTCCATCCACTGGTTTCCGGGGCTGTTGAGGCGCCCGTAGCCAAACCGTCCCCAGGGCGTCACAACCGCGTACTGGTTGTCCAGCCACATCACGAAGCCCAGCGGCCCGCGCGGCGGTGTGTCGCAGTCCAACACCGACTCGCCATCCACGCTGAAGCGCGCCCTCTCGATGCCCCACTCGATCACGTAGGTGCGCCAGACAGTCATGTCAGCCTCAACGAGCGCCTCGCTGACGCCGATAGCCCGCTGTCCCACCGGCCACAGGGCGCGGTACAGGGGATGGAAGTTCATCAGCACCACCGCCAGCGGTGCGGTGGGTGCCAGCAAGAAGAAGGGCAACTGGATAGCGTCTATCGTGGCAGCCTTCCATCCGTGGCCCGGATTATGCACGTGCAGCCTCATGTTTGACGGGGGCGAGGCGTAGAAGAACCAGATGGCGCGCGGCAGGGTAGGCAAGCGGGCGCCGGTCATCATAAACGGGTCGTTCCAGAAGCCAAAGCCCGCCGTGCCGCTCAATGTACCTGCAGGGTGCGAGAAGCGCGCCCGAACTGTGAGCGTCAGCGGGGGGTGCCAGGGGAAACGACGGCGGGGCAGGCCCTGGTAGTCGTCAATCTGCGCGTCGGTGTAGTGGCTCGAGGAGGTGTCGGTGTTGACAAAGCGCAGCGTACTGCCTGTACCCCTTTCAGGGGTATCAGTGGACTCGAGCTTGGCATTCCCCACGACATAGCGGTGCCACCGCGGGCTGAGTTCAGACGAGAAATCCTCGTGAATGGCGTTCACGACAGTTCTGCCAACTCTGCCACCAATCGGTCAATCTGCTCTCGGGTGTTCATCTCCGTCACGCAGAGGAGCACGCAGTCGGCCAGGTGGGGGTATTCGCGGCCCAGATCGTACCCGCCGATGATCTTTCGCTCCAGCAGGCGAGCGTTGATCTCCACCGGAGGTTGGGGGCAGCGGACGACGAACTCCCTGAAGAACTGGTCGCTCTGCACTTCGAAGCCGGGCAGCTTGTTGATCTGGCGGGCGGCGTAGTGGGCCTTGTGGTAGCAGAGCTCGGCCACCTGACGCAGGCCACGCCTCCCCATCACCGCCAGGTACACGCCCGCAGCCAAGGCGCACAGCGCCTGATTGGTGCAGATGTTGGAGGTCGCCTTCTCCCGGCGGATGTGCTGCTCGCGGGTTGCCAGAGTCAACACAAAGCCGCGCTGTCCCCGCGTGTCCATCGTCGCCCCTGCCAGCCGACCGGGCATCTTACGCTTGTACTTGTCACGACAGGCGAAGAGGCCCAGATAGGGTCCCCCGAAGCTGATCGGATTGCCCAACGGCTGTCCCTCCCCCACCACGATGTCGGCACCGTACTCCCCCGGCGGCTTGAAAAGTCCCAAGGAAATGGGATCCACGACCACCACCAAAAGACCACTAGCCTCGTGCACAGCATGGGCCAATCCGCTTAATCCGTTATCACCATCCGTTGGCAGCAGCTCGCCGAAGAAATTGGGGTTCTGCACCAGAACGCAGGCGGTGTCCCCGTCAATCAGCGCAGCCAGATCCTCCAACCCTGCCTGGGGGTCCTCGTCACCCATAAGCAGCAGGCCCGTGCTGCGCAGGTAGGTGCGCAGCACCTGCCGGTACTCGGGGTGGATGTCGGGGGCGACGATGACCTTGTGTTTTCGTCTCCGGCTGACCTCGAAGGCCATGAGCGATGCTTCCGCCAGGGCGGTGGCTCCATCATAGTGGGAGGCATTAGCTACCTCCATGCCGGTCAGTCCACATACCAGGGATTGGTACTCGTAGATGGTCTGCAGCGTCCCCTGGCTGATCTCTGGCTGGTAGGGGGTGTAGGCGGTGTAGAACTCAGCACGGCTGATGACCGCATCCACCACCGAGGGCACGAAATGGTTGTAGGCCCCGGCGCCCAGGAAGCAGGTGTAGTGGTCCAGGTCAGCGTTGCCCTCGCTCATCTCCCGCAGCTCGGCCAGGACCTCCATCTCAGAGAGGGGAGGCGGGAGTTCGAGCACCGGATTGCGGACTGAATCAGGGATGTCGGCAAAGAGCTCTTCCACTGACCTTACGCCGATGGCCTTCAGCATGGCCTCCCGGTCAGCATCAGTGTGCGGTACGTAGGTCACTGGCGACCTTCCTCCTCCACGAGTCGGCTGACGTAAGCCTCGTACTGTTGGGCATCCATGAGTTGGTCCACCTCGGTGGGATTGTCGAGGGCTATGCGCACGAACCAACCACGGGTGCAGGGCTCCTCATTGACCAGTTCGGGGGCCTCCAGAAGTTCCTCATTTAGGGCAATGATGTTGCCGGAAGCGGGCATGTAGCACTCTGAAGCGGCCTTCACCGACTCCACAACGGCGAAGACATCGCCCTGTTGGAACTCATCACCTATCTCTGGCAGTTCCACGAACACTACGTTGGAGAGTTGATCCTGCGCGTAGTCGGTGATGCCCACCAGGGCCTCACATCTCTCGACGCGGATCCATTCGTGTGTCTTGTTGTAGCGGCATTTCTGGTCGAGTCGCATGATTTCGTCCTTTCGCAAATGGCTGATCGCACGTCGTTGATCATCAAGGGGAATAGCGGGGCTTCCCCACGTAGAGAGGCGATGGGGCATACACCGTGTGTGATGGGCTACAGCTTACCAACCGCTTCCTTGATGCGCTCCAACGCCTGGCGGATGTTGGGCACCGAATTGGCATAGCTCAGCCGCAGGAAGCCCTCCCCGTAGGCACCGAAGGAGGTGCCGGCCAGAGTAGCCACCCCTGCCTCCTCCAGCAGGTAGTCCTGCATCTCTTTGCTCCTAAGGCCCGTACCCTCGATGTTAGGAAAGGCGTAGAACGCCCCCTGGGGGGGACGACAGCGAAAGCCGGGGATGTTGTTCAGCCCCTCGACGATCACCTCCCTTCGCTTACGAAAAGCAGCCACCATCTCCTCCACCGCATCCTGGGGACCGGTCAGGGCCTCAATCCCCGCCCACTGGGTGAAGGCCGCGGTGCAGGAGTTGGAGTTGACCATTAGCCTGGCCATATGCTCGGCCAGTTCGTGGGGCATCACCCCATAGCCTATCCGCCAGCCGGTCATGGCGTAGGTCTTGGAGAAGCCATCGAGGATGATGGTTCGCTCCGCCATGCCGGGCAGCGAGGCGATACTGCGGTGCTCCCCATCGTACAGGATGCGGCTGTAGATCTCGTCGGAGAGAACCATAACATCGGCCTCGATGCCGCATTGGGCAATCACCTCCAAGTCCTCCTGACAGAGCACGCTGCCGGTGGGGTTCTCAGGGGAGTTGAGGATAATCAGCCGTGTACGGGGGGTGACGAGGGAGGGGAATTCCTCTCGGTCAATACGGAATTCATCCTCCTCCCGGAGTCGAAGCGGCACAGGTACAGCGCCCACGAAGTTGATCATGGACTCGTAGATGGGGAAGCCGGGATTGGGATAGATCACCTCATCTCCCTCCTGGCAGAGAGCGAGCAGAGAGAAAAACATGATGGGCTTGGCCCCGGGGGTGATGACCACTTGTTGGGGATCAAGGGCGACGTGTCGGGTGCGGGCCACCTCCTGAGCCACCACTGCGCGCAGCTCCGGAATGCCAGCCGAGGGGGTGTAGTGGGTATGGCCCCTGCGCAGGGCCTCAACAGCGGCCTGGACAATATGTGGTGGGGTATCGAAATCGGGCTCACCGATCTCCAGGTGGATGATCTCTCGGCCCTGGGCCTGCAGTTCCCTGGCCCGGGCCAACACCTCGAAGGCAGTCTCTGTTCCCAGACGATCCATCCTGGCAGCAAGTTGCATGGCATTTCCTCCTCCACAAGGTCTGCATACGATGTGCTCACCCTGCCCCCAGTATACCACAGGGAGGAAAAGTGAGCAAGGAGCGGTTGACGCGGGCGATGGTTGATGCTATACTCAGACCAAGAACAAGGGGAGGAAGACCTTTTACAGGAGGGGGCGATGAAGAGAATGAGCTGGTTACTCGTTCTTGGGCCATGATGGTTGCGGCCTGTGGAGGCCAGGCGACACCAACGCCGGGAGAGAGACCTCCGGTCGAGCCACAAAAGGAGGCACAAGCAATGCTGGAACAGATCCATTGGCTGGGCCACGACGCTTTTCGGATTGATGGCCCACAGACCATCTATTTCGATCCCTATAGGTTAGGTGAGACCTGCAAGCACCTTTCTAATGCGATAACTGCTAAAGCCTGTTGGACATCTTAATGTGGTGAACTGCAATCACCTTTTGGACACTCATGTTCATGCTCATGCACGTATAATCTCCTCAAAAC
>Ga0209979_1002036_pt1 | contig 20247 bp, 19 predicted proteins | sample AnhtaG_FD_183114 | JGI IMG/M metagenome (GOLD analysis project Ga0209979, IMG submission 183114) | Deep subsurface microbial communities from Anholt, Denmark to uncover new lineages of life (NeLLi) - Anholt_01485 metaG (SPAdes) (version 2) | ecosystem: Environmental > Aquatic > Marine > Oceanic...
TTTCCTAAACGTTCTAAAACCCCATGCCCTCCGATTAATCCTCTGAGGAAGAGATAAGGGAAAAGTAAAATAAAAGTTAAAGTGTAAAAGAGATTATAAATAAAATACATCTTATTTCTTAAAGTAGTTGTCTGCTTTCTCGGTTAGTTGACTTAGATTTCTTTCCAGTTCTAAATTTTTTAAATCGATTTCTTCCGGAGATAATCCTGCTGGCACATAGATGGGTTTCCCTATAAGGACTACCGCCTTAGAAAAGGGTTGGGGAATGATGAATTCATCCCAGCTTTTAAGGGTCCATCTTCTTTTCGCTGAGTTGGTGATGGGGATTATGGGGATATTGCTTTTCTGAGCTATATAGGCTGTTCCAAGCTGAACCTTGAAGGCTGGACCTTTTGGACCATCCGGGGTAATGGCAATATCATACCCCGCTTTAGCTTTATTAGCCATCTGTAAAATAGCTTTAAATCCGCCATGAGTGGTTGAGCCTCTAACTGTTCCAAATCCCAATCTTCCAATTATGCGGGCGATTATCTCCCCATCCCGATGCTGGCTTATCAGCACCTGTATTTTCTTTCTACGGTGAGAATAGGAGAGGATTAGCATCCTTCCATGCCAGAATGCATACAGGACTTTCCCCTTTTTTTCCCGGATGATTTTAAGGTTTTCTTCACCCATCCATTTTATCTTTAGAGTTTTTCCCAAAAATAAAATGAAAAGAGGTCCCAAGATGGAGATTAAAGAGAAAAAGATTTTTTCTTTTAAGCTCATAAGAAAACCTATCCGAGAACAGATCCGTAGGAAAGGAGCATCTGATTTACAATCTCTGCTCCTCTTCTGTAGGCACCTTTTTTGCCCAATCTACCTTTCACCTTACTCAACTCTATTTTTATCCTTTCATATTCATCCTTATCTGTTAAGATCTTTTCCATCTCAGCGGCAATTTTTTCGGGTTTAGCCTGGGACTGAATGAACTCGGGAACGATCTTTTCTCCAGCTAGGATATTGACCATACCGATATAGGGTATTTCCACCAGAAATCTGGCTAAAAGATAAGTAAGCAGGCTGGTCTTGTATAAGATAATCAAAGGGGTGCAGGAAATAGCTGATTCTAAGGTGGCAGTGCCTGAGGTGGCCAATAGAAGATCTGCATGGCTCATCAGATCATAAGTTGATTCCTCTAAAAGTAACACTTCACAGTTTAACTTTTTCAAAAAGGAGTTTACTTTTTGTTTATCGATAGTTGGAGCAAGGGCAATTGCTATTTGTAAATTTTCTAATCTTTCTCTCAAAATGAGACAGGAGCGAAGCATCACTGGAAGGATATTTTCGATCTCCTGCCATCTTGAACCAGGAAGTAGCCCGATTAGAATTTCTTTCTCTTTAATTGGTAAGCCACTTCTGAAATCTTGTTTAGAAAGAGCAGGTTGAACCAGGTCCAAAAGAGGGTGGCCTATAAAATTAACTTTTACCCCGGTTTTCTGGTAAAGTTTTTCCTCGAAAGGGAAGAAGACCAACATTTTGTCAACTGACTTTTTTATAATTTTAACCCTTTTCTTACCCCAGGCCCAGATCTGGGGACTGATATAATATAAGATAGGGATTTTTCTTTTTTTGACCTCTCTGGCAAAGCGCAGATTAAAACCGGGATAGTCTATCAGGATAACCAAATCAGGTTTACTCTGCTCTATAAAATAAAGGAGTTTTTTTTTGAGCTCTCTGATAAATCCAAGATTTTTTAAGACCTCATAGAAACCCATAAAGGCAAGCTTTTCCAGGTTATATAAAAGGTTTACCCCTTCCTCTTTTAGCTTAACTCCGCCAACTCCAAAATATTCTATCTCGGGATTTATCTTTTTAAGTTCCCGGATAAGTCCTGCCCCATGCAGATCTCCGGAGGCTTCTCCGGCAATTATTAAGACCTTTTTTTTCATCCGGATTTTTGAAGGTGAAGTGAAGCTGCACTCTTTATCTTTAAGGCCAACTCTAAAGCCTCTTTAGCCTGTTCCCCGGTGACTAAAGGAGAGGTTTTTGTAGCTACTGCCTGAAGAAAAGAAGAAAGCTCTGAGGTAAGCATATCCTCTTTCTTGATCTCCGGTTTTTCATAGATTATGGTTTTGCCAGTTTTTTCTAAGGGGATTTGTCCTACCACTGTTTTTTCCATAAAGGCTTCTTTATTTTCGGCTTCGACTAATCTATAAGTCTCAGCAGATTTTTCTAAAAGGTCTAAGGAAAAATAGGCGTTCTTCTGGAAGATCCTCAATTTACGCATAGGTTGGGCTGAGATGCGACTGGTAGTTATGTTAGCCACACACCCTTTTTCAAAAGTTATCCGGGCATTGGCGATGTCTTCAGTTTGGGTTATCACCGAGACACCTGCAGCTTCCACAGACTTTATTTTGTCCTTAACCAGATAAAGGATTAAGTCTATATCGTGGATCATTAAATCCAAGATAACTGCCACATCGGTTCCTCTTTCTTGAAAGGAGGATAGACGGTGAGATTCGATGAATTTAGGTTCCAGTTTAATATTTTCAATAACCTTTAAAGCCGGATTGAACCTCTCGATATGACCTACCTGCAGGGTTAGGTTTTTCTCTTTAGCTATCTTGATCAGATCTTCTGCCTGTTCAACGGTTTCAGTGATCGGCTTTTCGATTAAAATATGGATGCCCTGGTTTAAAACTTTCTTGGCAACCTCGTAATGAGAGGAGGTAGGGACTACCAGGCTAACTGCTTCTACTTTTTGGAGTAGGTGGTCTAATTCTTCAAAATGGGTGGTCTTATATTTTTCTGCTTTAGCTTTGGTTTTTTTTAAATCTAGGTCATATAACCCGATAAGCTCAGCCTGGAGAAGCTCTGAATAGATTCGAGCATGATGCTCTCCTAAATGACCTACTCCTATAACTCCGATTTTTATTCTTGGCATCTTTTGTCCCTTTAAAAAACACTGTTCCACTTGTCATTGCGATCCGAAGACGAAGCAATGACAGGTGATGTTGTCATCGCAAGCTGGTTATTATATAATAAATCTATAAAGATTAGTCAATTAACTTTCAGATCTTGACCTATTGAGGGCAACATGGAATCTCTTTCCTCGTGCGGGAATTGGATTTTTCCCCCGCCTCTGGCGGGGGAATCCTGGTGACCCGCACTCTATGACATTCGTTCTTTACTGCCAGACAGAAATGTCTGATCCAGTTGAACAGTTGAACAGATTTTTATGTAGAGGAAACCTTTAGGTTTCCATCTTTTCTGAGAAAAAATGGAAGGCTGAAGTCTTCCGCAGTCCGCCTGAGGCGGACTGTGGACAAGACCTTGACGGCCTTCCGCTGCCTAAGAACGGTAGAACAGACATTTCCTACGGATCCGTTTCTCGGACTTGTCTGTTCTTTAGTGTGCGAATGTGCAGATGCACCTTGAGGCATCTTGAGATCAGACAGGAATGTCTGACCTACCTTTACGCTATTTTATAATCCCTCTTTCGCTTTTCTGGATAAATTCTAAGAGATGTTTTATTTCAGGGATAAGCTCGATTTCCGATTTTATCTTCTCCACTGCCTGGCTGGTATTGTATTTGGATTGAAATAGAATCCGGCAGGCTTTTTTTAAAGCGATTAAAGTATTTTCAGGAAAATTTCTTCTTTTAAGCCCGATGGTATTTAAGCCCATATAGCGCAGAGGATAACCTCCAGCCAAGATATAAGGAGGGACATCCTTTTGAACTCTGAATCCCCCTCCGATGATAGAGTGGGCTCCAATTCTTATGAACTGATGAACTGGCACCACTCCACCAATAATAGCGTAGTCCTCTATCTCGATATGTCCGGCTAAATTAGCTGAGTTAGCTAAGATGACATTATTCCCAACTATGCAGTCGTGAGCGATATGGGCATAGATCATGATAAAACAATTAGAGCCAACGGTGGTCTTGCCTCTGTGTTTGGTTCCACGATTAAGGGTGGCATATTCACGGATAACCGTGTTTTCACCAATCTCTAAAAAAGTTTCCCCCCCCTCGAATTTTAAATCCTGAGGAGGGGTTCCTAAGACAGCCCCATGGTGAACTTTGCAGTTTTTGCCAAGGATTGTTCCGGAGTCAATCAAAACATTAGAGCTTATCTGAACATTATCTCCAATCTGAGTTCCTTCTTTAATTATGGTATAGGGACCTATGGAAATACCTTTAGCTAATTTCGCTTTTGGGTCAACTATGGCTGTAGGATGAATGTTCATACAGTTGATATAGCTTAGAAGAAATAATATTGGGTCCTATTTTTCCACCACGGTTGCCATAAGGATTGCTTCTGCAGCTAACTCCTCATCCAAGAAAGCCTTTCCCTGCATCTTACAGGCTCCGCCTTTTCTGAACTGAATCATATCCAGCTCAAGGCGAAGCTGGTCTCCAGGCATAACCGGTTTTCTGAATCTGACCTCATCCATCCCTATAAAATAAACCACCTTATTTTCCGGGTTCTCCACAGTGTTTAATAAGAGGATTCCTCCAGCTTGGGCCATAGCCTCAATTATCAAGACTCCGGGCATAATGGGGTGACCAGGGAAATGACCCACAAAGAAGGGCTCATTTAAGGTGACATTCTTTATTGCCACTACCCTTTCCCTGGGGACTAAATCTATGACTCTATCTACTAAGAGGAAGGGGTAGCGATGGGGCATTATTTTCTGGATGGCGGCGGCATCTAAAAGATAATCTCCCTTTTTCCTTTTCTCCTGATATTTGGTAGTTATAAGTTTTTTCTCATAGAGCTGGCGAAGTTTTTTAACCAAAGCCACATTAGCCGAATGGCCTGATCTGGCAGCTAATATATGAGCTTTCAAAGGAACCCCGATTAAGGAAAGATCACCCAAAAGGTCTAAGGCTTTATGCCTGACAGGCTCATTATAAAATCTGAGTGGAACATCATTTAAGATTCCGGTTTTACCTACGAAGACTTCCTCTTTCAGCTCGAAAAGCTTTTTAAGCTTGTCCAGTTCTTTTTGTCCCATGTTGTGGTCACAGATCACTATGGCACTATCCAGTCCTCCACCTTTGATCAAGTCCTTTTCTTTGAGCATCTCCAATTCATGTAAAAAGCAAAAGGTTCTGGCTGGGGCAAATTCTCTTACAAATTCCTCTTTTAGGGAGAGCAGAGAAGTATACTGGGTTCCCAAAGCTGGATTGCGATAGTCGATCATGAAAGTAATCCGCAAATCGTCAGAAGGAAAAGCGGCTATATCGATCCCTCTTTCTCTATCAGAATGGATCAAAGGTGTATCAACTTCAATGAAGTTTTTCAGGACATCCTGTTCCTCAATTTCAGCCTCGAGCAGTGTATTGACAAAAGGAAGGGAGCTGCCGTCACCTACTGGCGGCTCATTATTATCTAACTCGATGATCAGATTATCTATCTCTAATCCCACTACTGCAGCTAAGATATGCTCTACAGTATAAACTTTTAGCTTACCCTTACCCAGGGTAGTTCCTCGGGTTATATCAACTACGTGCTCTATGTCAACCGGTATTTCTGGAGAATCTGGCAGGTCTTTACGTATAAAGCTTATCCAGTGATTAACTGGCGCGGGCTTAAAGGTTAGGGTAGTTTTGTTTCCAGTATGTAGTCCGATACCGGTATAAGTAACAGGCTTTTTAATGGTTTTCTGATATTTTTCCATAAAATTTTTATGGCTAAAGTAACTTAAAAGATTTTGAATAATATTAAAGTATTTGGGTTAGTTGTCAAGTAGAAAATGGTCGAAAAATAAAGAAGAGCAAGAAAAGAAAGAATTTTGACACTACTGTTTGAATTTGAAGTCGAAAGCTTTTAACATCAGATCTAATGCTTCTTCGATCTGGAAATTTGCAGAATTCAATATCAGATCATAAGAGGTAGGGGCGTTTATATCTTTACCAAAAAAGGTACGGATAAAATCTTTTCGCTCTTTGTCCTTTAATTCAATTTCCTTTTTGGCTTCAGTTTTGGTCAAGCTTTCATATTTAATCAGATTCTCGATTCTTTTCTCCACTGGAGCAACTATGCGGAGGTGAAAACCTTTTTTTAAGCCAAGGATGAAATTAGCCCCTCGGCCCACAATTACAGTTTCACCATGATGGGCTATGGCTAAAACCGATTTCATCAAATAGAAAAAGTAATCGCTTTTTCCTAAATATTTCCCCCTAAAAAGTCCCTCTACCCAGAGTTCTATTTCAGATCTGATCCTTTCATCTAAAGACTCTATCAGCCTGAGTCTTACTCCTGAATCCTTGGCGATGAAATTTATTATCTCCCGATGGATAAGCTGATAGTTAAGTTTCTCCGCTAACATTTTTGCCAGATAGCTGCCTCGACTTCCTCTTTCTCTGGAAACTGTGATAACCGGTCTGGGCAGTAACTCTTTTGCTTGAGCTTTTTGTTCTTTCTCTCTTCTTTTTTTCTCTAATTCCCATCTTTTTATCTGTCGGTCGATTATGTTTTCTAATGTAGTCATCTTAGCTCCATCTTCTTCATTTTTTAAATTCAGTTAGTAGGCCGGTCTTACTCACAAGGCTGGATTTTATACTCCATTCTGGGCAACGTTGGTCTACCGGTTTCAAGGTATAATACGAGTGGTTATTCGGTATCGTGTAACCAGCCAGATTCCAATGATAACTAAAATCGTTCCTAAAAGTAAATATCCAGTTACAGTCTCGCCTAAGATCAACCAGCCTAAGATCAAGGCAACAACAGGAGTAATAAAAGCGATCAAAGATAATTTGGTTACCTCTATCTTCTTAAGCAGCCAGTAATAGGCCATAAAGGCTAAGGCTGAGCCAAAAAAAGATAGGTAGAGCAAGGCGCCAATGGATTTGTAGGTAAACTTGAAATCGATAAGACTCTCCAAAAGAAAACCTGAGCCCAAAAGGAACAAAGTTCCTAAACCCATCTGATAGGTGGAGATGACGATCGGCTCAACCGAGTACAAGTCCCTTTTTACTCTGACTGAGGCATAGGCTGAACAGATAGCACTCAATATTATACCGATCATACCAGCAGAAACATTTTCTCCTGTAAAACTCAGGCTATCCCAGAATATTATAATGATGCCACAGAACCCCGTTAAAATACCGAGGAGTTTAATTCCAGTCAATTTCTCTTCTTTTAAAAGAAGGGTGGCAAAGATTGCCACGAAGAATGGGAAAGTGGCAAAAAGGACTGCAGTTAAGCCTGAATTTATATATTGTTCACCCCAGTAAACTAAAGAATAAGCTAGATAATACAAAAAAAAGCCGGGGATAAGGATTTTAAGTATCTGGCCTCTATAATTAGAAAATCTTATCCCTCTGCTTTTTGCCCAGATATAGAGGAAAATCGTGGCTATTAGAAAGCGGAAACCAGCAGATAAAAACGGGGGTGAATCCTCTAAACCTACCTTGATCCCCAGCCAGGTAGAACCCCAGATTAAACATAAAAGGGCAATCAGCAGAGAAGGGAGAAGGTTTTGGCTTTTTATGGAAGCGGAGCTCATCAAACTGGATTCTGTTTGAATTTTACTTAGAAAAAAATAATTTTAAAACAGATCCAACATCCCTAGATGAAAAGCATTTCCGTATTTTTCCTCAAAATCGATTTCACCTAATTTCTTGACCATAAAAACTCCATGGTCGCTTTCTTCTATACAGTATCCTCTATCTTTATAAATCTGTAGAAGTTTTTCATCAGTGATCATTCGGTCAATCACACCGCTTTGGGCAACCGATTCCACCTGATTAAATAACTTTTGACAAGTTCGCTTATCCAGGCTGATTAACTCTTGAATTTTAATAACATTTCTTGATTCTAAAACTAGTGCGTATCCATTTTCCTCCTGAATCGACTTTTTCTCATCAAAGCGTTTCCGTTCTGAGAAAAGTTTTACAAAATCCTTCTGCCTTACCACAAACCCGGTCCTGTCACTGACAAACTTTTGATAAATTTCAAAAATCTTAGCTGGATCTAACTTTGTTTCTGATTTCTTTTCAAGTTTATCTTTTTGAAAAACTTTGTAAGCTTCAGGATAACAGTTTACCTTTTCTATCTCCACATATCCCATCTTCACATAAATAGCATAAGCGATTAGAGTCCTGCTGGTTTGCAGAAAGGAGAAAGGGTATTTTTTTTCTTGAAAATACTGGTGTGCCCTATCCATCAGGGTTTTGCATATCCCTTTTTTAGCAAAGCGGGGACTGGTGGCTACACACCAGATTCCTCCCACAATCTCTTCTTTCCCTGAGAGTGTTTTGGTGGGAATATCGAGCACGCCTACAAATCCAGCCAGTTTTCCATTTTCAACTACACAGAATCCTACGGGGCTATTTTTCAATCTGATATCCAGGTTGATAATTTTCTCGAAATCAGCCGGAACCAGGGGAGACCAAAAAGCCTGGTCTATCAGTAACATAAAAGCATCTTTGGGTTCTAATTGACGATAGGTTATAATCTCCATTTCTTTACTCCTTTTTACTCTTGTTCAGCCAGGATGCTATCTCCGCTCAGGCAGGTTTAGCCGTTTGGCAAACCTAAAATTCCGCCTTTGTCCAACCCATGTTGCCTGCCCGGGCAGGAAAGTCCACATGGGTTTAGCGGTCGAATTGATACTGGTCCCCCCATACTCAATATCCCTACCTTTTCCCAAGGTGGGGATGTTACTCTTTTTGTTTCTCCAGCGGAGTGAAGAGACTAACCCCAATCAGCCCGAGTCAGTCTACCCTTTTTTTTCCTCCTTTTCCTTTTTATCTTTTCTCCCTTCCTTGAGTTTCTCAATGAGTTTTGGAATAGCTTCTAAAACAGGTTCCCACTTACCCGGCTTGACCCCTAATAAAGATACCTGTTCACCTCTAATCACTATAAAGGCCGCAGGATAGATACAAACTCCTCCGCCACCACCGCTGCCAAGCCCTTCTCCTTTCTCCTTAACTCCTCCGGCTCCTCCACCTGCACCAAAACCTAAAGTTATCTTGCAGACTGGAATGACGGTGGTGTCCGCTATGGTGATAGGTTCTCCTATGATGGTCTCAGTCTTGGCAAAGGTGGTGAGCTCATCTAAGATCGACTTTATAAGCTCCTGTGCTGGATTCTCCATCTACTTCACCTCCTTTTTTTATAAAGTTTTCTTATAGCTTTCATTAAGGATAATTTGGGCAGAAGAAAAAATGTTCGAGCTATGACCCAAAAGGCATCGCCTAATCTGGTTTTAAATGATATTTCCAGCTTGGCTTTAAAAGATTCTGTTTCAAAGTCTGGATAGATATAGATGGAACCATCCGCTAATAAAGAATTCAAGGGGAAACTTATACTTGAAATCCCTCCATACAAAACTCCGGTTAAGGCTGGATCAGGTGTAGCAATTTTAACCTCCAATAAAAATTTTTTCAACTTCGATTTTTTCAAAAGATCGCCCATAGATGCAAAAACTATCTTTGCCGTTTTAACCATTATATCCTTTTCCTGCCATAAGACAATATAATTCGGTCTTTTTCGTTTCTTTCTTTTTTTTGGTGGCACCTCTTTTTTTCCTAATGAACCTCTCCATATTTTATGATTGAACAGATCAAAACCTATCTTTTGAGCTGACCAATCTAAATATAAACTCCCATATAACCAATGGAAAGAGCCTTTTTTCTTTTTGTGGTCTAAATTCAAACGAAAAAAGATAGGTGAAAAAAATAAAATCAAAATGATTATAAATATCAATAAAAAAATTATTAGAAGCAAAAGGTTCATTTTCTCTTTTCACATTTGATTTTAAAAATTTACCATTCCAAAAATTCGGAGCCATCCGTAAAAACGCATCGGCATCCCCGCCTTGCCCACAAGGCGGGATATAGCTTGACCCATGTTGGGGGCAACATGGGTATACAGATATAGCAAGTCATCAACTGTCTCTGGGTCTCTCATAATTTTCTACAGACTAACTCACCTCTTCCAATCGGCACCACTAAAGCATCTACACGTTCATCCTTTAATGCTCTTTCAAGCATTGGCTTTAAGATGTCCTTATGACTTATGGCATTATCAGCGATCAACAGCCCTCCACTTACCATGTTAAGGATAACTTTTTCATAACAATCGTAATAAACTTCTTTCTCAGCATCCAGAAAACAGAAAGCAATGTCTCTGTAGTTCTGTATGTATTCCCTGGCGTCTCCTCTTACAAGTTCTATAACCTTCTCAAGCCCAGCTATTTTAAACGTCTCCCTGGCTAAATTAGCCTTTTCTTCAAGCACTTCAAAAGTTACAAGCTTTCTCCCCAGCTCTTTACATGCCAATGCCAGCCAGAGAGTAGAATAGCCAGCACTCGTGCCGATTTCCAGGAAAGTCCCCTCCGGAGCAGTGGCAGCAAGCAAAGCAATGAACTTACCTGTCTCCGGCGGTATCTGTCTGAGCCTTTCTCTCGGAGATTTTCCAGCCAACCTATCTTTCTTATCAATAGATTCTAAATAATCCATTCTTTCTTTAATTACTTTTGGGATGTTGTGAAACATATGGTTTCCCTCTCATTAATGATACCACCATCTTGTCCTCAAGACAGGATTGTTTTTCTGTAGGGGCTCATTAATGATACCACCATCTTGTCCTCAAGACAGGATTGTTTTTCTGTAGGGGCAGACCTCCGTGTCTGCCCTGATTTATTTGGGCGAACACGCAGGTTCGCCCCTACAAACATCGGTATCCTCCCTTGCCCTCAAGACGGGAGAATAGACCCAGGTTGGGGGCAACATGGGTTTACCAGTAACTTGATACCGGTATCCCCACCTTACCCTCAAGGAATAGATTTACTCCCTAGTATTTCTTCAATCCATTTTCTGACCGCCCAATCTTTGGGTACTTCACGAATTCCGAATCCCATGAAATTGCCTGAGGTATCTGTTCTCAGTTTTGGTTTTATGTAATTGTTAAAAACCTCTAAACTGAAAGTGTACTTCTTGAGAGAACCATGTAAGCTTCCACATAAATAATCAGCTACTTGTAACCCAACGCTATGATGAGAAAGTTCAAATGCTAAACTGTCTTTTATATGAGAATAGGTTTCTATAAAATCTCCATTTTCATAAATTTTTCTATAAGAATTCCTTATATGTTTGTTTGTTTTCTCATTTGATTCGTCAAAGAAAAATATTGCTAATGAGTCTGTACTTTGTATCTCCATCTCAACTCTCTGCATTGTTTCTTGTATATGCCATTTTACTATATCCAACTCAGTATTACACTCAACATTTTTATTGACCGTTATAGTGAAAATAATATTAACACTATCTAAATAACCAAGAATAGAAATAACTTTTACTACAAATGCTTTAAGGTCTTCCAATTCATAATTTTTTAAAAAATAATAAGGTTTATCTTTAGGAATAATCTCCTTATTTTTTAGATGCATTCTAATTGCCCAAAGATAAGACCACTTAATCTCTCTATTCTCTGGAAGCTTAAATTCTAAACGGATTTCTTTTTCTTTTTCCTTGAGTAATTTCCAATCAGATGTATTGATTAAATAGGCACTCCTTATATAAAATGGGTTAATTCTTAGAAAAGATTTACTTCGATCTTTTTCTTCTTTGTATTCCCCTACCTCATCCCCAAATACAAAGAATGTATCAAGTTTTTTGCACATCAGTCTTATTCAACTTGGAATCAACCATATAAGATAAATCTACTTCGAGAGCAACATGCGTATACAATGTTACAGATACAAATATCTATCGTTATTCCCGTCATGCACCATAGGTGGGAACGAACTTAATCTTTAATAGAAGTCTTTTTCTTTAACGATTCTATTCTAGATTGTAATAACTTAAGACGAGAGGGAGCACGATAAACATATTCCAATATTGCTTCACAAAGAGCAATTAGAATTGGAACATCATCTTTAACAATTTCACCGAGATCAGCGTGAGCTCCAATATTCCTTAGTTTTCTAAGACCTTGAGCCATTTCAGCTAAACGACCGGGAATCTCATTCCGGTCGCTCAAATTAATTAGTTTTTCATATAAATTATTACCTTTAGAATTTCGGTCCTTACATATAAAATCCAATGTACGACCAATGAGTACGGCGAATGCATTTGGCTCAACATTTCGTACCTTCAAGAATGCTTCGTATGACTTTTTAACAGTTTCGGGAAGACCTTCTAGATTTATTTTAGATGGATATAGAATTCTTTCGTGAACTGGCCAACCATCTATCTCTGCCTCAAAAGATGTCTTGAAAATTTCTTCAAGAGTTGGTCGTCTACAGGAAGGACATATGAGAATTGTCCAAGTATAATAATCTTCGTCATTATAAGGTGGTTCACCATATACTATAGTATCCTTATAAGTGGCTACAATTTCCATTGGTGCCCGATTTCCACAGTGAAAACACTCTCTAATTTTTGTTTTCTGATTTTCCATAGTAGTTCTACCTCTCTTTGCATTTTGGTATCCCCACCTTGCCCTCAAGGCGGGGTCTATTTTAAACCTGATAGAAAGCGCTCAGCCATCTTCCTTATAATCTCTGCAGGCACTACAACTGCAATCCCAGAGTTCTCAGTTTGAATCATTTCAACTTCTCCCTGATCATTATAAAGCCGCTTCACAAGGGGCTTATACCCAGCAATTATACCTACCAACATCTGTTTATTAGTTTTCCAGAATTCAATATTTTCCTGAGTACTAAAATCAATAAATACTGGACTACCACTTGACCCTTGAAAAGCATCAGCATCTAAGTAGATAACTTTTTCTAATGAATCTATACCTGCTATTATACCCTTTCTTAACAAAGGTAGACTCCTGTTTACTGTCAATCCCAAAGGATAACCAGTGAATAATACCGACTGTCCTGCATATAAGTTTTTAACACTCGCATAAGAACTATAAGGGAGAGAAGAAAACAATCTGAGATCTGATTCTGTAAGGGCTTCGCTTAATGTTTTTTTATCGACAATTAGGAATGCTATGTCTAGGCTCTCATCAGGAATATAATATTGTTTTATTGTGTCTTTTAACAGAGGTACATTAAGAGTTATTGTTTTTATAATCATATCTAAACTATCTTTGATTGGTACTGTAAAAATTAATTCTTCCGCCTCTTCGACCATATGCTTATTAGTTGTGAAAACGAGTTTAGTCCGATCTTCTTTAATTTTTGTAAAGAATCCAGCCCCTATCGTATGTTTTGGTAACTTCTCAATTTTTATTGCTGATGACAAATAGACTTTTTCAAAAACACGTGCATCATCTAGCACTCCAGCATTTAAAATTGTTGGTAAAAACAAAATCCATAATGAAATTATGCTTCTAAGTTTTTTCATATGTTACTCCTATCTAAAGATTTTTACTTTGCCTTATAAAATAGCCCAACATAAGGTGTTTGATTAACCTACATCCACAAATTCCTATCCAAACTTCTGTATTGAATTGCCTCGGATATATGCTGGGGTAAAATATTTTCTAAACCTTCTAAATCTGCTATGGTGCGGGAGACTTTCTGGATGCGGTCGTAAGCCCTGGCTGAAAGCCCTAATTTGGTTATTGCCATCCTCAAAAGCTCTTTGGATTCATCATCTATGATACAGTATTTCCTTATCTCTCTTGATTCCATATGGGCATTACAGAAGATATGTTTTTCTTCTTTAAATCTTTCCAGCTGGATTTTTCGAGCTTTATTTATCCTTTCCCTTATCTGCTGCGACTTCTCTCCAGTTGCCTGCCCGGCTAAGTCCTTGAATTTAACTGCCGGGACCTCGATATGGATATCGATTCGGTCCATCAGAGGTCCGGATATGCGGCTCATATATCTTTGAATCTGCAAAGGAGTGCAGGTGCACTCACGGGATACGTCTCCATGGTAACCGCAGGGGCAGGGGTTCATCGCACCTGCAAGCATAAATTGCGCAGGATAGGTTAAAGACATCGAGGCTCTGGAGATGGTAACTCTTCCGTCTTCCATAGGCTGTCTTAAAACCTCCAAAACATCTTTGTGAAACTCCGGCATCTCATCTAGGAACAAAACACCGTGATGGGATAAGCTCACCTCACCCGGACGGGGGATTCTACCTCCGCCGATTAAACCGGCATCGCTTATGGTATGATGGGGCGAGCGAAAAGGACGGGTAGCAATTAAAGCTGTATCCGGAGGCAAAAGTCCAGCTACGGAATGAATCTTGGTAGTCTCAAGAGCTTCCTCCAGGGTCAGATTGGGAAGAACACTCGGAAGCCTGCGGGCAAGCATGGTCTTACCTGAACCTGGTGGCCCGATCAGGATTATATTATGCCCTCCTGCAGCTGCAACCTCCAAGGCTCTTTTGGTATGCTCCTGTCCTTTAACGTCTGAGAAATCTATGGGGTATTCCAGGGATTTCTCAAAGACCTCCTGAATATTTATTTTAAAAGGCTTGAGCGTGTTTTCTCTTTCCAGGAATTCTATAGCCTGCCTTAAAGATTCAACTGCATAAACATTCAGCTTCTCTGCCATAGCCGCCTCTTTGGCATTCTCCTTGGGCAGTATCATCCCCTTGATCTTATTTTTCTGTGCAGACAAAGCCATAGGCAAAGCACCATGAACAGGCCTTAAGGTTCCCTCTAAGGAAAGCTCACCCAGGATTATATATTCATTAAAATTCTCCTTCTGGATCTGTCCGGTGGCGGCAATAATCCCGATAGCAATGGGCAAATCAAATGCAGACCCCTCTTTTTTAACATCTGCTGGAGCTAAGTTTATGGTTATCTTTTTAGCGGGGAAATAATAGCCAGAATTTTTTATAGCAGACTGGACCCTCTCCTTACTCTCCTTCACCGCATTATCCGGTAACCCTACCATAGCAAAAGAGGGAAGTTGTGGGAATAAATCTGTCTCCACCTCAACTATATAAGCCTCAATCCCTAATACTGCGCTGGATAAGACTCTGGCAAGCATCTTTATTCTGCAGGTTTGTGAAAAATTAAATAATTCAGTTCTGCCATCATTTATAAAAAATGATTTGAAAGGAAGTTATCTTTTCTTTTGAAAGATGTCAATATAAAACTGACAGGAAAAAACAATCTTCAAAGATCACGGTAATCCCGCCTTGCCCTCAAGGCGGGAGGTCATTTGACCCACGTTGAGGGCAACGTGGGTATACCGTTATACATTCAAGGCGGAAGCTTTGAAAAAAAACAGTTGTAGCTGCCCAATTTACTGGGCAAAGCTCGATATCAAAAAGATGCTTGTCAGATCAGACAGCTATATTTTTGAGATTAAGGATTATCGGGGTTTTGGTCTTTTTTGAGTTAAAAGGCTAACTAATATAGTTAAAACCAAAGAGACTGTAAATCCAGGAATAAGTTCATATAAAAGATTTTTTAAAACCGAAACATTATACCAGATCAGAACAGTTACAGTCCCTCCTATCATTCCGGCTAAAATCCCCTGTTTGGTCACTTTTTTCCACCACAGTGTCAAAAGCAAAGCTGGTCCAAAACTTGCGCCCAGTCCTGCCCAGGCATATAAAACCAGCCAATAAACTAAAGATTCTGCAGTTAAGGCTAAAACGAAGGCAACTATCCCTATTAAGAGAGTTGCTATTCTACTTATGAAAAGCAACCTTTTTTGAGGCGCATCCTTTTTCAACATCTTATGATAAATATCCTCAGATATGGCAGAGGTTGTGACCAAGAGCTGAGAATCAGCAGTTGACATCATTGCGGCGATAGCTCCGCAGATTAAAACTCCTGTCAGTGCTGCTGGCAAAAGGGATTTAGCCATATAAGGCATTATCATCTCCTGGTCAGAGAAGATGTTGCCGAAAAGACCCAGGCCTACAATCCCCACAAAAACTGCGCCCCAAAAAGCTAAAATAGCCCAGCAAACAGCAATAAATCTCCCCAGCCTGAGCTCATCTGGATTTCTTATCGCCATGAACCTGGTAACCAGATGGGGCTGTCCCATATATCCTAAACCAATTCCCAATCCACCCAGAATAGAGAAAAACATTTTTAGTCCCTGTTCCCCTCCTCCAACCAACAAAAGATCTGGATCTATTTTATCAATCGCCTGAGCCATTTTCTCCATCCCACCAAGTTCAAATAACCCTATAAGGGGTAAGAACACCAGGGTAAAAACCATCAAAGACCCCTGAAAAAAATCAGTCCAGACCACAGCGTAAAATCCACCCATAATAGTATAAAATATGATTATTCCTGCACCTACAAGCATCCCTTCTAATCTGGAGATCCCAAGAGTTATATTTAAAACCTTTCCAGCCGCCAAAAATTGTGCCGCTACATAGATGGTGAAAAACAAAACTATGATCAAAGTGGAGGTGATTTTTAGGGCATGAGTTTTATCCTCATATCTTGATTCGAAAAAATATGGCAGGGTAATGGCCCCATACTTTTCTGTTTGTTCTCTCAGCTTTTTAGCAATAAAGGTCCAGGAGAAGAGTATCCCGGCCACACATCCGATTGCCGGCCAGAGAGCATTAAATCCGGTTGCCAGTGCCAATCCTGGCAAACCTACCAAAAGCCAGGCGGACTCGCCGGAGGCCCTTTCTGAAAAGGATGCCAGCCAGGGACCAATCCTTCTTGAGGCTAATATGAAATCCGGGAGGGTCCGGTTATATTTGTAGGTTAAAATCCCCTTGACAAAAAGTATCAAAAGGTAAGCGATGAAGCCTATAAAAATCGGGTTCATCTTTCCTCCTTTTTTCCACTAAAAAAAAATATGAGATCAAACCGAGGATAAAAAAGACAATCGGTGGAACAAAAATCCAAAATTTGGTCCAGAAAGGCATTAGCTCTCCTTTTTGTAATTTTTTTTACTAATTATAAGAAGAAAAAAATTAAAATCAATAAAAGAATCGCTTGTTTAGTTACAATTTTTTGGAATTTGAGATGAATGACCCACGTTGAAGGCAACGTGAATTCCACTGGGCTGTCATTGCGAGCGATCCGCCTCTCCGGCGGAGAGCGAAGCAATCTGTTTACTTTGGAGAGATTGCTTCGTCGTCCGGCATTTTGCGGGACTCCTCGCAATGACATATGTGTTTCGGTATCCCCGCCTTGCCCTCAAGGCGGGATGTTACCTTCCCCCTCGTCGAGGACAACGTGGGTATACCGGAATCTCTTCGAATAATCCCTTATTTATTGCGTTTATGGCTATCGGCAGGGCCGTCGACATAACGCCCAATCAACTCGGTAGCCTCGCCTTTGTCATCTACGATGAATTGAATCCTGAAATAATCCAGGCCCTCCAGCATAAACCAGTGATTGCCCATGGGCATTAGCCTGTACTTGGGTCTGTTTTCACGTTGGTAATAGAGCTCGCTATTTTCAACCCAGATTTTTCTGGGACCATACTGGCCTGTATATATTTTCAGGTTTTTCTTCTCTACTGTTACCGGATTCAGTAATACCTTTTTGCCCTCTATTGCCCACTTAAATTCTGCTTGCTTCTCAGGCTCTTCTGTCTTTTCCAGTAACTTCTCCAAAGCCTGAAGATGTGCCACATCCAGTGCCTTCTCCTGAGGTACCTCTATGTCAGGAGTTATACCTGTTCCCTCCCAGTTTGTTCCACTAATTGGATTTATTGCCCGTCCAAAGGGCAGGGTCATACCTACATTAAGATGGTGAAAGGCTTTAATATCGATGGGGTGAGCTCCACCGCCGGTGGTCTCACCGATTATAGTGCCCCTTTTTAAGTTCTTGAGATTGTAGGTGAATTCCTCAGCCCCGGAAAAAGTGTAACTGCTGGTAAGAACATAGACATCCACATCGGTCAAGCGGGGACCTTCAACGTATGCCTGGGTCCAGAACTGCTGAATGGAATCCGATTTACGAATGTAGAAACTGTTCAGGTGAGTTGGCTCCTTGAAAAGATAGCTGGAGATAAGCTGAATCATACTGGGAGAGCCTCCCCCGTTCTGACGAAGGTCGAAGATGATGGCATCTGCATAGGCTAAGAAATTCATAGCGGCAATGGCAGTAGGACCTGCATCTGTAGCTTCTGAAAAACAGCGGAAATCAAGATAACCGATATTCCCCTCCAGAAACTTTATCTCTTTGAAGCAGAAGTTATCACGGCGCCTTTTCTCAAGCTCTCTTTTTTTACCTTCATCCGTGAGTGTATCACCCTCAAACTGAGCAATCATCTCGTCAGAGGCGAACACGACTCTAAGATGCCTATCCTTACTTATTTCCTGAAGATCCTGGGTGAGATTCTGGCAGAATTGGTTTAAGCTGGTTAGCTCTTTGTACTTCCCCTCACCATACTGTTGACGGATATATTTCTCCATCTCCTTTGCCACCTCCGGAAAAACATAGACTTCGTTTAATGCCTGGGATACGCTGTCGATTACCTCCGACTGTATTTGTGCGTCAATTACCCTGTCTGGTGGATTTTGAGAGGGTGGCTGTGCCTTAGCAGATTTTAATAATAACCCAAAAAGTGCCAGCAGAATTATGAAGAAAAAAACTAATCCTGCTCTTATTAATAAACTCTGAAATGCACCCTCTGTTTTAAACTTTTCTTTAGACATAACACCTCCTGATTGAAGTTTAAGGTTTTGTTTTCTTTAAATCTAAACTCATGGGAAGTCCTCCACGTAGATATGGAGTTGCCCAGGGTTGGTCACCGGATACTTCAACAAAGCCCAGAGATCGATATAGGTTATATGCTGCAGTTAATCTGGGGCTGGTGAGCAAAACCAGTTTCTTGGCACCTGAGTTTTTCGCTCTTTCGATTGCCGCAAGCGCGAGTTTTCGTCCCACCTGTCGACCTTGAACATTTCTGGTAACCGCCATCTTGGTCAACTCATATGTATATCTATCATATTTGATTAAAGCAGTTGTACCAATGATTTTACCTTTCAGCCGAGCAAAGAGAACTAACCCTCCAGGCTTAATGATTTTTTCATAAGGTTTGGAAAGGAGCTTTTCATCCTCTTCTTCCACCCTGAAGTATTCCTTGAGCCATTCGAGGTTTAGTGACTTGAAGTATTTTTTAAACTGCGGCTGGTAATTGATGATTTCAACTTTCTCGAGCTGGCGCTTTTTGATCCGCTGAGTTATTCTCTCATACATCCCCTTTTCCTTTAAGGCATCCTCCAGTCTTCCGACTGTTGCCAAAAAATCACTGCCTGCCTCTCTTAAAAGCTCACTGGCGGCAGATTCTATATCTGCCCACAGTAGTTCTAACGATGATAGAGCGGCTTTTCCTTTTTTGGTAAGACGCAAGATACGCTTGCGTTTATCTTTTTTATCACTGATCGATTCCAGAAATCCTCGGCATGACATCTCGCCGGCAATCTGATTGATCGCTGGATGACTGAATCCCAGCGCCTGAGCTGCCTCGGAAACGGCAACTGTCCCCGATTCCTTCAGGAGGTAGAAGAGGGGAAACCAGCGGGGCTCAAAATCGACTGACTGTTCCCGGTAAATACGGGCGCCATCCTTATACAGCCACTCGGCTAAACGCCTCAAGCGACTGGCTATAGCCAAGGATCCAAGCTGCCTGATTAAATCCATACTTAAATCTCCACCCTCTCCATACAGCCACTATCTTGTTGGAATTTACGTAAGCACTTACATGTTGTTTCAAATTATGTTAAAATATTTACCATAAGATTAAAAAGGGGGAGGACCTTAGGATAACCTTTGGACTTAACTCTTATAGTGGGGACAATTCATGACTTACCCTATATAAATTTATTGACCTAAAGTAAATAAGGGTGGCGTGGGAACTCCTTGCCATTTAGGCTGACTCGGTATCCCCGCCTTGTCCTCAAGGCGGGGATTGCCTGATCAGGTGAACACGTAGGTTCGCCTTTTCAGACTGTCGCTACCTGCTATCCACTGTAGCGTTGCCACTCTTGTCGCAACGCATGTTTGTCTGTAGCACTTTCCTTCCTCTGGCAATGAATGATCGTCCTCATCCTATAAACGGATCCGTAGGACAGGAGTGAGGACGCTACAGCTTTGAACTGGGTTTGAAAGCAACACGAGTATACAGACAGAAAGTAACCTCCAGCACCCAGTATCCCCGCCTTGCCCTCAAGGCGGGATACAACTGAATTAGGATTGACTTCTGAAAAAAGAAAGATATATTTTAACAGTTGTTTGAGCATCTTAACCCAGGTTGAGGGCAACATGGGTCTACCGGTTACTGGTTCAGGTTTATCCTTAAGTTGAGGGAGTAAACCTGACTAAAGTCAGTTTGAAAAAAAATGTTCATAGCCACTTTAGTGGCGTAAAGATTGACCTATCTTGAAGGCAAGACAGG
>Ga0209979_1002037_pt1 | contig 20240 bp, 20 predicted proteins | sample AnhtaG_FD_183114 | JGI IMG/M metagenome (GOLD analysis project Ga0209979, IMG submission 183114) | Deep subsurface microbial communities from Anholt, Denmark to uncover new lineages of life (NeLLi) - Anholt_01485 metaG (SPAdes) (version 2) | ecosystem: Environmental > Aquatic > Marine > Oceanic...
TTCTAGAATATATTTCAATGTCCATGCGCATGTGAAACCTTCCACTACTTTCAGCCTTCTTACAAATTTGGGCTCATAACCTGGATCATTAATTATTTCTTTCAACATCCTGCTAACATAATCCCCTCTCAAAAAGTCTTTTTTCCACTCTTCATCTTCTGGCTCGTATCTAAGATCAGCATAAACATGGTTGTCTCCCCATAAAATTATTTTAACCTTACCACCGTTCTCCAAATCAACATTAGGGGTTTTGACTTCTCTAAGAGCATGAGATTTCCATGAATTTTTTTCTTCCCTGTACTCTATTTTATAGTACAACTTAGGGCTATCAGCATAATCAATAGGAATGTTCTGACTTTCAATATCACTATATCCAACTAATAATTCTTGAGGTAATTTACTATAGATGCCTTGTTCAGTGTCAGAGACATATAATCTGATATCTAGATTTTTTCCTGGCTTAGGCAGTATGTTAAGCCAAAGAGTATGGTTGTCAAAAAAAATCCTTTCAGCAGAATCGAAATTCTCACTATCATAACGGAAAGGGAATTCTGTGTTGAAAAGCTCATCCATTATCTTGTCCCAGTTCCTTTGGTTTACTTGAGAAGAGGAAAACAAAGAACCTCGAGCTATTGTAGTGGCTGCAATACCTGCTAATGTTTTTTGCATGAATTCCCTTCTTTTCATTTTACCACCACGACATAAGATATAATCCTGTATTTTAAATTCATATGCTGTTTTGCATTTTTATCTAAAAATTCTGTATTGAAACAACTTATCCCCTGGCCTTGTTCCTGATGGCATGTTGGAACGCATGCATTCTGGAGGGGCACTGCATACGTATTTGACAGTTGCCCCGCGCTTGTCAATTTCTAGTTGTGTTACTCCGGGTTGTGTCCAGAACGGGGGTGGGTTTTCATAAAAATTCCCGCAAAATTCTAGCCAATAAGGATTACGCCATATATTTTCATACTCGTTTCCAGCAACATAATTGGTTGAACCAACACATGCTGTAATCATTTCTTTACCAAGAGATGTTTTTCCTATGGGCTTGTTATTCTTGTTCCTTGAAAAGAACACATGGTCATGACCACGAAAGAATCCTCTTGTATTGAATTCTTTTGCTAATTCAGTCAGCCAGACCTGTTCGATTTTATCAGGATTGAATACTGCGTAGTAGTCAATAATTTTTGCCATCTCATTAGCTTTTTCATAATCCTCTCTTGTATACAAAGGACCTCTTGCATAGGCACCTGGGTGTGTTCCAGGACCTAGAGGGTATCCACCTACTGTGTGATGGAAGCATATGAATTTCCAAGGTACTTCATAACTCCTTTCTAAACAATTTCTTAATGTTTTTTTCTGTGTTTCACCTAAGGTCCAGTCAGTCACTTTTTCTGGTTTTCTGAACACGTGTCTAAGAGGTGTTAAAGCTATGATCTGGATTTCTCCTTTAGCCCAGTTGATTGTATAATGGTTTCCGTTAAATTCAGGAAAAAGTGAGAATTTTCGGTCATTGGATAATGCTGATATTGAAGTTCTTACAGGCGGGGAATGCACGGGTGTGAAGTGTACAGGTTTGAATTTTGGTAATCTTAAAAGTCTCTCTCTTTGTTTTCTTGAATAATCTGTGAAATTCTCCCATCCATTCTCACCATCATGATTACCTGAAACAAGATAATAGGGTATCTCAGGCGTTATGGAAGCCAAAGATTTTCTTGTTCTTTCCCATAAAATTTTGGCCTGACCCTCCAGATTATCCTCTGGCTGTAACTCATCAGGCCATTGCTCATTACCCCCCCATACTCCATATGAATCAGGACCTACTGTATCCCCCAGAGCTATTACAAAGTCAGGTCGGGTCTCTAGAATATATTTCAATGTCCATGCATAGGAAAAGCCTTGCACAATCTCTCGCATTCTGATTTCAGGCTCATATCCAGGATTACTAATTATTTCTTTTAGCATTCGACTAACATAATCCCCTGTTAACACATCCTTTTTCCATTCCTTATCCCTTGGCACATATTTAAGATCAGCGTATAAATGGTCATCACCTATCATTAATATTTTAAGCTTCTCATCTTTTTCTAAATCCACATTAGGAGTTTTGACTTCTCTAGGAGCATGAGATTTCCATGGATTTTTACCTTCCCTGTATTCTATCTTATAGAATAACTTAGGACTATATATCTCACTAATAGGTATGTCAAAGCTATCGTTGACACCAATAAATTCATGAGGAGGATTCCTGTAAAGACCTTCTTTTGTGGTGGACAAATATATTTTTATATCTAGATTTTTGCCAGACTTAACAAAAACATTAATCCAAGCAGTGTTGTTTTCATCAAAAATTATACTCTCAGCAGCACCCATGTATTCCTTATCATAAGGCCAAGGATACTCATCATAAAGGATATAATCAAGGCTGGTTTTGTTTTCTGGTTTATTAGAATCTAATTTGCTAGAAGGTGGCAAAAAATACGGATTTATTGCACTTGCTCCAAGAGTAATGCCTGCTGTTTTAAGAAACTTTCTTCTGTTCATTCTACCCTTTTAATGCAAAGGGACTAACAAATAATATTTAGATATTCCTATTTGATAGTAGTAATCTAGTCCTAGGGATTGATTTACAGATTTTTTTTTAATACTTCGTTTCTGGAGTTGCCGCAAATCCTTAAAATTTTCTACAATTTCCACCCATAGATATTCCAGAATGAGCTTATCACGTTCAATACATCCAGGTCAATGATCCGTATACGTCCAAAAATGCCAATAGGAACGGAAAGAGGTTTAATTTTAGTAGTTGTCCTGTCATTTCAAATGATTTTCATTAAAATGTCATCGGTCTATCTGGTCTCTTAACTTTCTGTTGGTGCATTTTTCGTTTTTGTTGATACTCTTCCCTTAAGTCGGATGATATTTTCTGATATTAAAATTTTTTGCTTATCTACTTGTTAACCGAACTCCAGGCATCTCTGCCTTATCCTTTGATAGATTTGAAGCTTATCTATAGGGGCTACTATTTTCAGTATCCATTCTCTTCCGTGCCGGACCAGTTTCCCAGCGATCTCTACAAGTCTCCAACGGATGGTCCGTATGGTATATTTTCTCCACTCCTTGTCCATAAAGAGTCGCTTCTGAGCCAGGGTGGTGTTGTAGGCTAGAAGCCCCATCCCAAAATAAAGCGCATTAGCTGCAAAGGCACCGCTGGGCATCTGCTCCATCCCAAAACCGATCTTCAACTCTTTAATCAGGTTCTCTGCTTGTCCCCTCTGATTGTGCCACCACACAACTTCCTCTGGCTCGAGTTCATCAAAATTGGTCGCTATCACTTGATAACACCATTGCTGGGGTGAGAAGAGATCCATCTGCCTATTTTTCCACCTCTGTACGATCAGCCGAAAAGGATTTTCTGTTTTGTTCATGATATGAATTGCCGAGCCCACTTGTCTTTCTGTCTCATCACCTTCGGGTGTCTTGAGCCTTTTCCAGTCCCTTATGGTCTCAATCGATGCCATGACCCCTGAGTCTTTGCCGGCTGTTATCGAGTATTTCTTCTCATGTTTTTCACACCAGTTGAACACATCTGCTTGATAAAAGGCAGAGTCGGAGCGGATATAGTCGATCTGTTTTCCTTCGGGAAGTTTTTTTTCACACTTGTTTAAAAACTCCACTGCCCCGGCATGCGCCGGAACATTTCCCTTCCGAAATTCATAGGCTACACACAGCTCTGTTTCTGCCAAAAAACCTAATATCGGTTGATAACCTTTCACTTTCTTGTAGGTCCATTGGGCAGATCGTTTTTCCGCCTCAATCACTGTGGCATCAACATCCAAGGTATAGTTTTCCTCTTCATCTCTGAGACAAACCTCTCTTACCACATCCTCATTGACCTTCTCCATTGCCCCATTTCCTTCTTTTTCTCCCATTCGTTTTATCCAGTCCCCGAATGTCGAAAGCGACGGAACTTGTTTCATTCCCACCAACTTTCTCACAGCTCCGTCGTCCCGAATCTCACGAATATCGTCGATATGACGCCCTCCCCCATAGAGCATCATTAATACAGGCTGGATAAATAACCAAGGTGGGTATCCCCGGTTTGAGCCAGGTTTTGGAAAACATCTCTCCACTCTCTCTTTAATCTTCAAGGCTCTTAAAACTTCTGCATATAAAACTAATCCACTGCGAGGAGTAATCTCTTCTTGGGTAATCTCAAGCTTGTAAGGAAGTATCCCTTGCTGTATCATTACATCGACCTCCTGGTTAAGGCTTCACCCATCGGGTGAGAGGCTTTATTCACCTAAAACCTTATACCAGGAGACTTTATACCTCAATATTTATTTCTAATGGCAATTCAAGGACTCGCTCATTCCCCCCTGAATATTCGATTAAGGGATTTAATTTCATTAAGGGGGGGTAAAAAAAAACTCTATCACAGCCTCCAGCGGTCTGCTTTTGCTCATGACTTTTGCCAAAGATATTGGTTTGGTTAATGCTTTAGAGAAGGCTCTCGCCCATCTCAAAAAGTGCAAAAGAGGCTATTCGGTTTCTGAGAAAATTCTTTTATTTATTCAGATGTTGATCATCGGTATGAATGTATCTTGGAGATAATAAACAGGATAGAGGAGAAGGACTGGGAGAAACTTCTGGCTTACAACCTGGTCCAGTATTTTAAATACACCCATCTTAAAAGGAGTTGGTGGTCTTTACGCATCAAACAGTTGAGATACCGGCTGATCAATATCGCTGGAGTAGTGGTCAATCACGCCCGAAGGACTATTCTCCAGCTTTCTGTCCAATATAAATACTTCCAGACATTCCGTCAGATTTATCATCTGCTGTGTGTCAGACGTATGGAGTTAAGAATATAGCATATTCCCTGCGCCCATCGCTCCAGTTCAAATAATGGTAATAGGGAAATTCTTTTCTTTTCCTTCTTGGATAAAGAAAAGGGTTTGTCGATCTATGTAAATTATCAAAAAAATTGGCTTACCTGATTATTTAGGATAGAGAGCAATGGGGCATGTTCTCATCCCACTGCTCGATTTTTGACAATTAAAGACCTTGACCCTATAATTGGCGTATGCGTGAAAATCTCAAGGATTTTATCGATCCCGGAAGCGAAGAAGAGAAGCTTCTCGACAGCCTGGATTTTGCCAAGCTTCCTCGCCATATTGCTGTGATCATGGATGGAAACGGCCGCTGGGCCAAACTCCACAACCTTCCTCGAGAAGAAGGACACAAAGCAGGAGCCAAATCAGTGCAGGAAGTTGTGGAGATTTGTGCCAGGATAGGGATCGAGTATCTGACCCTGTATGCCTTCTCCAAGGAAAATTGGAAGAGGCCTAAAGCCGAGATCTCAATGCTCTGGAAACTTCTTGAAAGTTATCTTAAGGAAGAGCAGAAGGTTTTGATCAAAAACCAGCTTTGTTTAAAGGTTATCGGTCAAAGAGACGCTCTTCCTTCCGCAGTTCGAAGGGAGCTGCGTCGTGTGGAAAATCTCACGAAAGATTTTAAGCGAATGACAATAGTCCTTGCCCTGAATTACGGGGGGAGAGCAGAGATTGTCGAAGCGGTGAAAAAGCTTTGCAAGGACAACAGCTCCGACTTGGATTCCCTCGATGAGAAAAAATTCGCCAGCTATCTGTTCACATCTGACATCCCCGATCCTGACCTTCTCATCCGGACGAGCGGCGAAATGCGGATATCGAATTTTCTTCTGTGGCAGATCGCCTATTCGGAGATCTGGATAACCCAGGAATACTGGCCTGATTTTCGAAAAAAAAACTTGCTTCAAGCTCTTGTGGACTTCCAAAAAAGAGAAAGGAGGTTCGGAGACATTCATTCCCGCTAGAGGCATCTCCCTGGTCAAATACATGAGTCTTCGAAAGCGAACTTCTACCGCCGTTGTTTTATTGGCCCTCGTTTTTGTCTGCATCCAGTATTCTTCGGGCCTGGTTTTTTTCATCGTCATTCAGGCTCTGATTTTGGCATCTCTTTGGGAGTTCTACAGCCTTGCATCCCGGAGAAAGCATGCACCCCAGAGAATTCTCGGATTTGCCGTAGCCTTGATTATCGCCTTTTCCTTTTATTTCGAAGCCTTACCTTTGGGCCTGGCATTGTTCGCTGCCCTGCTTCTTTGCGGTGTTTATTATGTTTTGGCCATGAACAAGCTGGAAAAGCTGATGAGCTTTCCTCCTTCGATCGCGTTGACCTTTTTTGGCGCGCTTTTCGTGAGCTTTGCTCTCAACCATTTTATATATTTAAGACAAGAGCACGGCCCCAAATGGATTTATTTTCTTTTGGCTGTGATAGTTATCGGCGATACAGGTGCCTATTTTATCGGGAAACCTTTCGGACGGCATAAACTGGCACCGCTGGCCAGCCCGCATAAAACATGGGAGGGGAGTGTTGGTGGTGTTGTATTTGCTTGCCTTGGAGGAATCGCGGCCCAACAGATTTTTCTCCCTGAAGCTGTCCTTTGGAAGGCCGCTGTTTTTGCGTTTATCGTGCACGTCGTTGCTCAGTTCAGCGATCCTCTGGAATCCCTTTTTAAAAGAGCGGCCGGAGTCAAAGACTCCTCGAACATTTTACCGGGACATGGAGGATTTTTAGACAGGATCGACAGCATGATTCTGGCCGCCCCATTTTATTACTATCTGCTAAAATATATAGGTATGCATTAATCTGGATAATCTAAAACATGTGAAAAATGACATCGGCAGTTTTTATAAATAATCCAGGATAAAAGAAGAATGACAAAAGTTTCGATTCTTGGTTCAACAGGTTCGATCGGACGCAATTGCCTGGAAGTGATCTCAAGGTCAAAAAACAAATGGGAGGTTGTGGGGCTCTCTGCCGGTCGGAATATTGAGCTTTTCCAGAAACAAGTCGCGGAATTCCGCCCCAAGATCATATCGCTCGAAAGAGAGGAAGATGCCGCAGAATTCCGCAGGGAGTACCCCGAAAGTTCAGCCAAAATATTCCATGGCCAGGAGGGAGCCGAAGCGGTTGCACGGTATGAAAAAAGCGACATCGTCGTATCCGCCATAACGGGTATAAATGGATTGAGACCCACCCTGGTTGCCATACAAGCGGGAAAACGTGTGGCACTGGCGAATAAGGAGTCGATGGTTGTTGCCGGCCCTCTCCTAATGAAAACAGCCCAACGAACAGGATCCCAAATTATTCCTGTGGATAGCGAGCACAGCGGCGTTTTCCAATGTCTGGCCAAAGAGGAACGGAATCATGTGAAAAAGGTGATACTCACGGCTTCGGGCGGACCGTTTTTTCGACTGTCGGCTGAGGAGATGAAGAATAAAACTCTGGATGAAGCCTTGAATCATCCCCGTTGGAAGATGGGGAAAAAGGTGACCATCGATTCGGCCACCTTGATGAACAAAGGCCTGGAGCTCATCGAGGCCCGCTGGCTATTTGGTCTGGAGCCAGAACAGCTGGCTATGCTGATCCATCCTCAGAGCATAGTGCATTCTCTGGTGGAGATGCGGGATGGATCTGTTTTGGCTCAGTTGAGCCCTACGGACATGAAAATTCCGATCCAATATGCCCTCACCTATCCGGATAGGGAAGAGGCTCTTTTGCCTTCACTGGATTTAAGCCAGGTGAAAGCTCTGGAATTTTATAAAATAGATGATGAAAAATTTCCCCTCGTCCAGCTGGCTCGGGAAGCATTGGAAGAGGGAGGCAGCACACCTGTCGTACTTAACACGGCTAATGAGGTCGCAGTGGAGGCTTTTATCGAAGGGAAAATTCCATTTTCCGGCATTGCAGAGATTGTGACCGAAACCGTGAAGAACCATAAAATAAGAAAAATTGGTGGGCTCGAAGAAATATTCGACATCGACCGGGAAACGAAGTTGAAGACCCGGAATCTTATCGATCGAAGGTAAAAAAATGAGCGCAATCATAGGGACGATATTAGTTTTCGCATTCGTGTTCGGCATTCTCGTTTTTGTCCATGAATTTGGCCATTTTTTCATGGCCAAGCTTGTGGGAATCAGAGTAGAGGTATTCTCCTGGGGATACGGAAAAAGACTCGTCGGGATTAAAAAAGGTGATACCGATTACAGAATCAGCATGATTCCGCTGGGTGGATATGTCAAGTTTTCAGGTGAAGAGGTTCTCGAAGAAAAAAGAGAGATGGACGCACGGGATTTCATGGCGAAAACACGGTGGGAACGGTTTTTGGTCCTTGTCATGGGATCGGTGATGAATATATGTCTGGCAATCGTTCTGATGTCCATCATCAACATGGCCGGTGTGGCCTTGAGCAAATACATGGACGATAAGCCTGTGATCGGTTGGATCGAATCAGAATCGCCAGCAGAAAAGGCACAGTTGCAGGTCGATGACGAGATTTTGAGCATAAACAACAAAAAAATCGACACCTGGAGCGATGTGGAACTGGCGGTCGGGACAAAACCGAAGCGGACGATCGACATTGAAATCAAAAGAGGGGACTTGGTCCTGAATGTCCAACTTTTGACCGAGAGCAAAACCAAATACGCGATGGGATATGCCGGGTTTTCGGCAAAAATCTGGCCTCAGGTGATGATGGTTACGCCTGGTTCAGCGGCGGACAAGGCGGGGATCAAGGCCGGGGATGTGATCCGCGAGATCGATGGCAAACCGGCCCATTATTTTGTGTTCACAGAAACCATCCAGAAATACCCCGAACAAGAAATTGATTTTGGCATAGTCAGAGATGGGGAATTGATCCATTTGAATGTTACGCCCAAAAGGGAAGGGGATGTGGGTGTCATCGGTGTGGCGTCTACCATAGAGTCCGTATCGAGGCAGGTCGGATTCTTCGCTGCGATCGCCCAGAGTGTGAAGGAGAATGCCCGGATGGCCGGGATGGTTATCACCTTTATCAAAGACCTGTTGACAGGAGAGGCGTCCACGCGGCAGTTGGGAGGACCGATCGCGATCGCGAACTTATCCTACGAGGCATTCAAGATGGGATTCATGACCCTGATTTGGTGGATGGCCATCATAAGCCTTCAACTGGGCATCATCAACCTGTTTCCTATACCGATGTTTGACGGGGGGCACATTATGGTTCTTGGACTCGAGGGCCTGTTCCGTCGGGATTTCAGTGTGAAGGTCAAACAGGTCATCATGCAGATCGGGTTTGTCCTGATTATTGTGCTGTTTGTATTTGTCATCCTGAACGATGTGGTGAAGAGGTTGCCTAATGGGTGGGACAGTCTTATCCCTTTCTGATAAAGAATGAACAAGATACACAGAAATATCCTTGCTTCGTTCAGATTTTTAACGCCATTCCCTCATCAATCTTTTCGGCTCTGCGGAACTGCGCCCGAACATTCTTTTCTCTCCCCCTTACCTTCGCTTTCCTCAACATCCATCGATAGCTTTTACCAATGCTCAAACAGTCCTCGAGCCCGATTTCATCGGATTCCCTCAAAGAATGAATCGGAAAGGCTAAATCTTCAAGGGCGCTGCGGATATTTATGTGCATCTTGCCTGCTAAATGAATGATGGATTCGGTGATATGCCGGTAAAGAAGCTAAACACGAGCAAGAAAAAAATGGAAAAGCCGAGAGGACCAGATGAGGGATGCTATCCAGTTGTACGGCGGAAAACGAAACAGATAAAGGTTGGAGATGTGGTTATAGGAGGAGGGGCTCCGATCGTGGTTCAATCCATGACAAAAACGGACACCCGGGACGGACAGGCAACCCTTCGCCAGATCAGAAGATTGGAAAAGGCGGGATGCGAGATCGTTCGGCTGGCCATTCCGGATGAGGAGGCTGCCGCAGCCTTCGGTGAGATGAGGAAAAAGGCAAAGATCCCTTTGATCGCCGACATCCATTTTGATCACAGACTTGCGCTCAAGTGCCTTGAAAAGGGTGCAGATGGGTTGAGGATAAACCCGGGAAACATCGGCTCCAAAGCCAAAGTTCGAGAAGTCGCCAACGAGGCAAAGGACCGAAACATTCCGATTCGCATTGGGGTGAATTCCGGTTCCCTGGAAAAAAATTTGCTGCAAAAACACGGCAGTGCGACAGCAGAAGCCATGGTGGAAAGTGCTTTGCGGCATGTGAGAATTCTTGAAGATCTGGATTTTACACAGATCAAGATTTCGCTCAAGGCTTCTGACGTCATCCGGACAGTTCGCGCCTATCAGATACTAGCAGAACATGTGGATTACCCCTTCCATGCAGGAATAACCGAGGCCGGGAGTTTGATCCGAGGAACGGTAAAATCGGCAGTGGGATTGGCTTTGATCCTGCGCGAGGGATTGGCCGATACCATACGGGTATCATTGACCGCAGCACCAGAAGAAGAAGTGCGGGTGGGGTACCTTATTCTCTCCAGTCTCGGGATCCGGAGTCGAGGCCCCAATGTGATCACCTGTCCGATATGCGGGCGATGCGAGGTCGACCTGTTCCGGATAGCCTCACGGATTGAAAAACAGCTGGTATCCATCCAGACGCCCCTGGATGTGGCGATCATGGGCTGTATGGTCAACGGACCAGGAGAAGCCAAAAGGGCAGACATAGGTTTGGCCTGTGGGAGAGGTGCGGGCGTGATCTTTAAAAAAGGAAAGCTCCTTCGGCGCGTTAATGAAGAGAGTATCGTGCACGAGTTTGTCAAAGAGGTTCGTGTCCTTGCGGGCACACACGAAAAGGATAAAAAAAATGTCTAGGTCCAGCATTCCCGATGAGACTCAACAGAAATTCGAAAATCTACAGGATATTTTGAAAAGCATGAAAAAGGTGCTTGTGGCTTTTTCTGGAGGGGTGGATAGCACATTTTTATTGAAGGTTGCCCAGGATGTTCTCGGAAGTAACGTTATGGCGGTGATTGCAAGTTCTGCTACTTACCCAGAAAGGGAACAGAAGGAGGCTCTTCGTATCGCCGAAGATTTGAAGGTGAAGTACAAGGTCATCCATACCAAGGAATTGGACGATCCCCATTTCAGGGAAAATCCGCCAGAGAGATGTTATTTTTGCAAAAAAGAGCTGTTTTCTCGGCTTAAGGAAATAGCCGTCGAAGAGAATATTCCCCACGTCTGTGACGGATGCAATTTTGAAGACACATTCGATTTCCGGCCTGGAATCCGAGCTGCACAGGAACTCGATGTGCGCTCTCCTTTGAAGGAGGCTCAACTCGGAAAGAAAGAGATTCGTGTTCTCTCGAAAAAACTGGGACTCCCTACTTGGGATAAGCCCTCCATGGCTTGCCTTTCTTCCCGGTTTCCCTATTTTACGCCCATCGATAACGAGAGTTTGCGCCAGATAGATTCGGCAGAAGAGTACTTGAGAACGAAGGGATTTTCTCAACTGCGTGTCAGGCATCATGGTCAGATGGCCCGGATCGAAATTGATCCGAGTGATTTTTCTGTGATCATGGAAAAACAGACCAGAGAAGAGATTGTGGAGAATTTGAAAAAGATCGGGTATCTGTACGTTACTCTTGATCTTGCTGGTTATCGAACCGGAAGCATGAATGAGCCAATCCTGGACAAGGGCTCGTCCAGCCCAAAAAAAACCGGATAATCAAGCTCGATGAAAGCGCCAGGGGAACCGATACTCAAACCCAAACCGCTGAAAGGTTTTTCCCATCGAAGAGCCGTCTACGTTCCTGTCGATCCTCCCTCCGGAATCTTTGGGGATGTTTTGAAAAAAAGGGCTTCGAGGGAAAAAGAAACTTATTTTGGCCGTTTCTTTCTTTTGGATAACACAGCCGTGCTGTACCGTTGCATCGGTGCTTCTTCAGCGGTCATCGGTCTGGAGCATCTGATTGCTACGGGGGCCCAGGAGATTTTGATCCTTGGATTCTGCGGATCGCTGAATCCTGGAATTTCTTGCCTCGATGTTGTCAGCATAAACAAAGCCTACAGCGAAGAAGGGACATCCAGACATTATATTCCCGGGAAAAAGATCTTTCATTCATCGGGCCTGTTGCGACAAAAGATCGAGAGCAGGCTGGCCGAGCGAAGTTTGCCTTTTTTGCAGGGAGTCACGGTTTCGACAGATGCGCCGTTCAGAGAAACCAAGAGCTGGCTGGAGGACAAACAAAAGAAGGGAATCGACGTCGTGGACATGGAGGCATCGGCTGTTTTTGCCTTGGGTGAGTATCACTACATTCCGACGGCCGCCTTGATGATTGTCAGCGATGAACTGGCGGGGAAAAAGTGGAAAAATGTGTTTAAGTATCCCAGACTGAACACGAAGCTGAAAGAATATTTCATCCCGTTTTTGGAAATGCCGGCTTGATCGCCGGTGGTGTTAATAATTCGGGGACAAATAATTCGGTACCTGTCCCCGAATTCCAGCTAGACTCGGTTGTCGGGTTCAATTAGAATAATGGACATGAAGCTCCTCGAAGTTCCCTTGGATGACATAAACCAAAAGGATGAACGATTTCGTTTCTCTTATCATTTTGACCTGCATAAACTTCTCATTTCCATAAAAAAATTTGGCCTTGTTTGCCCGCTGGTGGTCGTCAAGCGGGATGAGTCCAAGTATGTTCTCGTGTCCGGATGGAAAAGAGTGTTGGCCTGTCTCGAGCTATCCTTGACGCATGTTCCCGTTTATTTGCTCGATGAACAGGACGACTGCCGGGCTTTCCTCCTCTGCCTGTATGAAAATTGGGCCGCAAGAAATTTCAACATCCTCGAGAAAGCAGAAATCTTGCTCAACCTGAATGGTTTTATGGGAAATGAAAAGAAAATCGTCAAGCATTATTTTCCTCTCTTGGATATTCCCGCAACTCTAACCTATTTTGATACCTATCTCAAAATAGCCCTGTTGGATCCCACATGGAAAAAAATTATTTTTAAAAAAAAGATCCCCTTAGCCTCAGTCCAACTCCTGACTGAATTCTCTCCTGAGGACAGGGAGCCGCTTCTCCCGTTGGTTTTGCCTTTGAATGTGAACAAACTGAGACAATTTCTCGAAGACCTTTATGATCTGTCAAAAAAGACAGGGGATTCTCCGAAGGTCTTATTGTCGGCACCGGATATTTTGTCGGTATCTCAATCCGAAAACTTGTCTTCCCTGCAAAAGGCTGAAAAGATTCGTTCCCTGTTACGGGCAAAAAGATACCCCACCCTTTCCTCTTGGAAAAAATCTTTCGACACTTCCCTCAAGAAGGCTCGGCTTTCCAAAGAAGTGGATTTTGATTCCGCTTCTTTTTTCGAGGATGGAGAGTTTACCGTGACCTTCAGTTTAAAAAATAAACGAGCCTTCCAAAAAAGGCTCTCCAAGCTTCAGGATCTTATTTCCGATGAAGACCTGTTTTCTATGTTCAAGAGTTTTTCCGATGGATGAAGCCCTTTACTTCCCAAAAAAAGTCTATGTCACCAAAGATAGTAGAAATTCGTTTATAACCCGAAGGGTTCTCGAGAACACAGGCCACCTCCCCGTTGAATTCATCACAGACTCGAGGGAACTGATCGAGGATGTTTTGATGTCTCGGAATCCAGCCGGGGAGGGGAAAAAACTGTTACTGGTTACCCACCAGAGAGGCGGGTATGTGAAACCATGCCCCTGCACGCCTAAATATATCGGATGCAATTATTTTATTATCAACACAGAACTCAACTGTCCTCTCGATTGTTCCTATTGCATCCTGCAACTCTATTTGAACAATCCTCTGATCACCATTCATGCGAATACAGCCGAGCTCTTCCGGCAACTGGATGATTTTCTGCACAAAAACCGAAACCGCACTTTTCGTATCGGAACCGGAGAACTGGGTGATTCCCTAGCGTTGGATCATTTAACCGACCGTTCATCAGAGCTCATTTCCTATTTTGCTGAGCATCCGAATGCCCTGCTTGAATTGAAGACAAAAACCGTAAACATCAAAAATATTTTGGCTCACGATCCACCGGGCAACATCGTGATCGCCTGGTCTCTCAATTCCGAAAAGATGGCCGATGAGGAGGAGATAGGCGCTCCTGCGGTGCATGACAGGATCCAGGCAGCCCACCTCGTTTCTCAGGCAGGATACAGGGTAGGCTTTCACTTCGATCCGATAATCCACTATGAGGGGTGGGAAGACGGATACGCCAAAATTATCGACGATTTAATGGACCACATCGACAGGAAAAAAATAGCATGGATAAGCTTAGGCAGTTTGAGATTTCCTCCTGCGCTTAAACCTGTGATCCAGAAGAGGTCCCCGCAGACAAAAATAATCTATGATGAATTCATCACCGGGAAGGATGGCAAACTGAGGTACCCCAAGCCTCTGCGACTGCGGCTCTTTCAGCGGGTTTTTGGTGATCTAAAAAAAGCTGGGGGAGGAGAGATCCCTGTTTATTTTTGTATGGAAAGCAGAGACATTTGGATGGATGTGCAAAAAAAAACACCAAGGAGTAAGAAGGAAGTCGAAAAACTTCTTACCTTACCCCTTGGTGCAAACGACTTCTGATTATTCCCTATTCGCCACTTCTTGTCTTCTTCTCAGCTATAATCCCCATTATCTCGATATCTGCTTCTTTGATGTAAGGAATAAGGTCTAGAATTATTCCGTATTCCACTTCTTGGTCAGCTCTCAAATAGAGTTTTCTTTCGGTTGCTGTGATAAGGGCTTCTTCCAACATCATTTGCAGGGTTTCCTCAGTAGCCTGTTGTTCGTTAACGTAGATCGAGCCATCTCTTTTGATGTAGAGGACAGCGTCGACACTATCAGGTTGATCGACCGCGTTGATAGCCGTGGGGAGCTCGATATCGACGCCTTTCTGGATCAAAGGGGTCATCACCATGAAGATGATCAAAAGGACAAGAAGAACATCACATAAAGGGACGACATTAGGTTCGGATTGGACGTGATCGTCCCTTCCGGTGTCGACTTTCATGCTCATGCTTTACCTCTTAATTATATCTCAGATGACTTATTTTAGACTCTGTCTTCAGATTTCCGGACGAAGAAGTCAACGATTTCGGAGCTGGTGTTGGCCATCTCAGAACCGCAGACTTCGATTCTGGTCGCTAAGAAGTTGTAGCACCAGAGAGCGATAATGGCCACGCCGATTCCGAAGGCTGTTGTGATCAACGCTTCTGCGATTCCCTGGGATACGGCCCCGATTCCTCCCGAACCTGTCACGGCCATGCCACGGAACGCATTGATGATTCCGAAAATCGTTCCGAATAGCCCGATGAACGGTGCAGACGTTGCGATTGTAGCCAAGGTGTTTAATCCTCTCTTCATTTCTTGTGTGAAGATGTTCGAAGCTCTTTCGCAGCCCCTCTGGGCAGTCTCAATCTGTTCCCCCAGATTGAGATTTGCTTGCTGCCCTTCAAGGAATTCTGTAATTCCCGCGCCGGTCACACGAGCTAAATGGCTTCCCTTGTAATCTTTTTTCAAGGAAAGAGTCAGGGCATCTTGTACCTGTCCTTTTTTCAATAGGTCAGCAAGTTTGGGAGCCACAATCTTGGATTTGGTTCTGGCTTTGAAGAATACGATCTGTCTTTCGATAAAGAGATAGATTGACACGACGGACAGAAAGATCAGGATGATAGCAACTGCTTTAGCAATAGCACCCATTTCTGCCCACATATCCAAAAGACCCATTTGCATCATTTTGAGAACCTCCTTATTAAATGTCGAAAGCCATTTTTTAGCTTTTCTTAGGATATATAGTTTATTTTAACTTGAATGTGACGGTAACCGTGAAGATAACGCCTCTTGGTCGACCGTTGATAACCATAGGCTCATACACCCACTGGCGAACCGCATCCTGGGCTGCTTGATCGAGAAGCGGGACCGAGCGGAGAACATTTATCCGCTTCACACGCCCATAAATATCGGTGGTCGCCTCGATGATAACGACACCTTCCACTCTTGCCTGACGGGCAATCTCTGGATATAAGGGCTCGACCTTCTTGATTAGTTTCGGGGGCTTGATCTCTCCGATAGCTCTAATAGGGGCTTCCACCTTGCCGACAACCCCGCCGAGCACACCACCCACAACTCCGCCGAGCACTCCGCCGACCACTCCACCCTCGACGCCGCCTTCCACACCGCCTTCGATACCCATATCCATGAGTTCTTCTTCGACGATTTCATCGGGGATTTCCACAGGAGCGACCAGCTGGCCGGGTTTGATGCTGGTCTGGGCTTTGACGGGTTTAATACGTGTTCTGGCTTTGGAGCTGGATTTTTTTTTAGCCGGGGGAGGTGGAGGAGGTGGGGGAGGAGGGGGAGGAGCAAGGAATGCGCTGTAAACTTCGACTTGTGGCAAGTTTCCTGTGTTAAGAAGAGGGATGACGATCATGGCTGCAACGATGGACACATGGAGCAACAAAGCGATCGGAAAGGCAATGGCCTTTCTGAATTTCCCTTTCTCGCCGGTAATAAATGAATCTTTAAACATTCCGGGAATTTTTTCCCTTGATTTTGGCTTAATCTTTCCAGCCATTTTTTTACCTCTTTCCAGTGTTTTTAGCGAAAGGATAAATTAAAGTATAAAGCAAATAAGGCTTTTTGACAAGCATTAATTACTTCCCAAGTCCCTTCTTCGGTTTGAATATTTTTTTCCAGAAAGTCAACAAGGAACAGGACATATAAATCGATGAATAAGTACCCGTTACCACACCGATAATCATGGTGAAAGCGAAGTCGTTGATGACTTCTCCTCCAAATATAAATAATGTTATAACCGTTAAAAAGGTTGTGCCCGAAGTGATGACTGTTCGGCTGAGTGTTTGGTTGATACTGGCATCCAGAAGGCCTTCAAAATCGAGTTTCCGGAGTGTTTTCAGATTATCTCTCACTCTGTCGAATATGACGATCGTGTCGTTTAGTGAATATCCTACGATGGTCATGATGGCGGCAATAACCGGAAGGTTGATCTCGCGGTTTGTGAGGGAGAAAATGCCGATGGTCACGAGGATGTCGTGGGCAAGGGTAAATATGGCAGCCACACCATAAGCAAATTTAAACCTGATCCCGATGTAGATGAGCATGCCGATCAAAGCCCAGACAGTGGCTAGGGTCGCTTTCTCACGAAGCTCTTTTCCGACTTGGGGACCAACGGTTTCCCGCCTTTTGATGGTCATGTTTCCCAGGAATGTCTTGTCCTTCAAGGTGTCCAGGACTTCGGCATCGATCCCTGCCTGTTCCAGTTGATCGAAACTTTCGATGATTCCTTTCAACTCTGCGGATTGGCGCAAATTGAGGATGGCATCGGCCGAAGTGTCGGCCTTTTCCGGGAAAGAGGCCGCGATGAGGGTTCTCAAGTTGTCCCGTTCGATGACATTGAGGTCCTTCAAACCTGATTCTGTGGCAGATTGGTCCTCCTGGGTTTTTAAGGCATCGACAACCATGTTACCCATTAAGATGTGGGATTCCAATTCCTGGTCCTGAGCGTCTTCGGGAAGCATGGTTCGTATGATATATTCCCTCTCTCCTTTTTCGACTTCCTGGATCTTGCTGGCGCCCACTCCTGCTTCGCCCAAAGATTGTCTGAGCTCCTCGATCGGAAAAACCGATTTGAAACGGATCTGGACCAGCGTTCCACCCGCAAAATCCACGCCTGTGTTCAGCCCTTTTCCGGTTGAAATATTGATCAGACCGATCGCGATAATCACTGCCGATATGCCGAGGGCGATAAACTTGAATTTCATGAATTGGAAGTTGGGCTTTTTAAATATCTGCATTTTATATACTCAACGTTGCTTTCTGTTTTTTCTTGGACAAAGAGACGTCAAAAATCAGTCTCGAAACAAAAACGGCAGTAAACATGCTGGCTGAGATCCCTATAATTAAAGTAATGGCAAATCCGCGGATGGGTCCGGTCCCGAATTGGAAGAGAAAAATGGCAGCGATGATAGTTGTGACGTTGGCATCCAGGATCGTCTTGAAAGCTCGTGAAAATCCTGAGGAGATAGCACTCAACACACTCTTCCCTTGGTTAAGCTCCTCCCGAATTCTCTCAAAGACCAAGACATTGGCATCCACCGCCATCCCTATGGTGAGGATAATCCCGGCGATTCCAGGAAGCGTGAGATGAGCCTTAAAGTAAGCAAGAGCACCGGCCAAAATCAGGATATTGAGGATCAAGGCGGATACGGCGTTAATCCCGGCTACCCTGTAATAAAAAACCATGAATACAAAAATTAGGATCAGGGCGATGATGATAGAAGTCAGGCCCTTGCGAATGGAGTCCGCGCCCAGGGATGGCCCGATGGTTCGCTCCTCCAGATATTTGATTGTGGCCGGAAGAGCGCCTGCGCGAAGGGCGATTGTGAGGTCATCGACAATATTAGGATCGGAGAATCCCCGGATAATACCCGTGTCGGAAATTCTGTCCTCGATGGTTGCCACATTGATGATTTTTTTGTCCAGAATGACACACAAAGGTTTTTGCAGATTATCCGACGTGAACTTGTAAAACCGTCTGCCGGCTTCTGGTGAGAGCCGAAAAGAAACGGCTGGATTATTCCACTCGTCACTGGACCGGCGGGCATCACGAAGATCTTTCCCGGACACGGTGGACACACGGCTCACCAGATAGTGGTTCCCGCCCAGGTTTCGTCGCGGGTCTCCGGGTAGGATTTCCATCTCGAGAGGAACCTTCCCTCCGTATTCCAAAAGCAACGTTTCTTGGTCTGGTGCGGGCCCTCCATGGACCAAACGCCATTCGAGTTTTGCCGTTGTCTTGAGGATATTTTTCACTCGGTCCGGATCTTCGACACCCGGGAGCTCGACGATGATCCTTTCCCCTGTAGGCCCGCCCTGCCGCTGGATCGGGATTTCTGAGAGTCCCAGTTCATCCACCCGGTTGCGGATGGTTTCGATAGATTGGCGAACAGCCTGGTCTCGGAAGTAAGTGACAGCGCTGGCTTCCATGGTCAGGGTGGCGTTGGATCCAGTCACGGAGTTATCCCATTCCCTGAAATATTCATCTAAAAGATCACGGACTTCCCGTTCCTTTGTAGCATCGAAGCCCTGTAGAGTGAAGCGTCCAATGCGATCATCGCTTTTGGTAATAGAGCTATAGCTGATATCATTTTTTTTCATTCGTTCTTGCAGTCGCATGATTTCCTGGTCTGTTTCGGTGTTGATGGCATCATCGGTGACAACCTGCAAGACCAAATGCATCCCTCCCTGCAGGTCTAAACCGTATTGAATTTTTGTCCCTGGCGGGTAGGCAAGAAACACAGAGAGGGCGATAACAGCAATGACAAGAATAATTTTCCACTGTAGGTTTTTTTTCATCTTTATCTTTCTTTTAAATTAATTTCAGGTAAAAAAAACCTGAAGAACACCCAAAAAATACCTTGACTAACTATCTTTTTTATCAGACAAAAAAGCGGCGACCGCGTTTCTAGTGATATCGATTTTTACATTGGATCCAATCTTGATCTCGATCTTATCCTGTTGGACTCCCATCACGGTCCCGTAGATTCCCCCGGTTGTGACGATCTTATCGCCGGGTTTGAGTTGCGCCACCATCTCTTGATGTTTTTTCTGTTTTTTCCGCTGTGGCATGATGATCAGCAGATAAAAAATCACGAAAACCAGGACAAACGGAAGCAATGCCGTAACGATGCTTCCCTGGGGACGGGCAGCTTGCCCACCCTGCTGTAAAAACGAAAAAAGACTTGAAATAATCATACCGATTCACCCTCTTCTTTTTTATTCATTATACTATACTTCAATCCGCGAAATGAATTGGATTGAATAGAGTGCCTAATTTTTCGGAAGATGTCAAGATAAAAGTGAAGGTTGTGAATAGTGTTGAGGATGGATGAACTTATCTCCTGTCTCTCGTAGAGATGCCTCAGGTAGGCCCGGGAGAAATTTCGGCAAGTGTAGCAGCTGCACTCCTCGTCTATCGGTCTTTGATCCCTCTCGTATTTCTTATTCTTTATCACGATTTTCCCAGAGTTGGTGAAGAGTGTTCCGTTCCTGGCGTTTCGTGTCGGGAGAACACAGTCGAAAAAGTCTATCCCGGATTCGACAGCCTGGAGGATGTCTTTGATATAGCCGATGCCCATCAAATAACGAGGCTTTTCTTTAGGGAGGATGCTGTCGGATTGCTCGACCATGTCCATGAACTGAGTTTTGGGTTCTCCGATTCCCAATCCCCCCAATGCGTATCCGTCAAAATCAATGGCCATCAGTTCTTCGATACTCTGTTTGCGAAGATCCCAGTAAATTCCACCCTGGCAGATCCCCCACAAAAGTTGGGAGTGATGCGATCCTTTTTTTTGCATGTGTGATTTGGATCG
>Ga0209979_1002038_pt1 | contig 20237 bp, 18 predicted proteins | sample AnhtaG_FD_183114 | JGI IMG/M metagenome (GOLD analysis project Ga0209979, IMG submission 183114) | Deep subsurface microbial communities from Anholt, Denmark to uncover new lineages of life (NeLLi) - Anholt_01485 metaG (SPAdes) (version 2) | ecosystem: Environmental > Aquatic > Marine > Oceanic...
GAATTGCTAAAAGTAAAGCCGTGTTTGATAAGGACCTCTTAGGTGGGGAAGAAGTCGTAGAAGGAATTTTAAATGCTTATGAATTCGCATTGGCAGATCCTTATCGAGCAACAACGCATAATAAAGGGATAATGAATGGAATCGTTGCTTTGACTTTAGCAACGGGAAATGATACCCGAGCTATCGAAGCCGGAGCTCATGCATTTGCGTCTTTAGGCGGTCATTATAAACCCTTGACGAAATTTGATTTAGATTCTGAGGGGAATTTAGTAGGAGAAATAGAAATTCCTCTTGCTTTTGGGATAATTGGTGGGATTACGAGAACCCATCCTATGGCGCGTCTTGCATTGAAAATCTTAAATGTTGAAAGTGCAGGAGAACTTGCTCAAGTGGCTGCTGCTCTTGGGCTCGCTCAGAATGTAGGTGCCTTGAGAGCTTTAGCCTCAGAAGGCATACAAAAAGGTCATATGGCTTTACATTCTAGAAACATCGCGAAATTAGCGGGCGCTTCTGATGAAATTATTGAAGAAGTAGCAAAAAGGATGATAAAAGACAAAAAAATTAGAGTAGATTATGCGAAAGAAATTATTGAGGTAATTTCTAAAAGTAAAAACCTTTAGTTTTATAAAAATTTAATTAAATAGTAAACTATCACGCTAAACAATAATAAGAGATGAGAAGTATGGGTTTTAGAGATTATTTGGAAAATTTAGATGAGAAGGGACTTCTAAAGAAAGTAGATGTTGAAGTTTCGAAAAAACTAGAGATTTCTGGTATTCTGAAAGAAATGGAACCTACACCTGTAATGTTTAATAACGTGAAAGAATCAGACTTTCGGGTAGTGGGGAATGCTTTCTGTACCAAAGATGTTATAGCGTCTTATTTCAATGTAACTCCATCGGATTTAATTCCAATGCTTTCAAGAGCAATTTTGGAAAGTTCAGAACCAGATGTTATAAAAAATGCTCCTTGTCAGGAAGTAATTGAGCCTAATGTCGATTTAGATAAAATCCCAATATTACATCATTGCGATCGTGATGGTGGAAATTACATTAGTTCAGCTGTAGTAGTTACAAAAGATCCCGATTACGGTCAGAACTTAGATTTTCATAGAGCTATGCAGTTTTCGAAAGATAAATTTGCCACTCGAATCGTTCGAGGAAGAAATTTCTATACGTTCCTAGAAAAGAACGGAGAGGTAGAAGTAGCTTTTTGTGTAGGTAACACTCCTAATGTTATGATTGCTGGCGCTACTTCAGTAGAAATAGGATTTGACGAATTAAAAATAGCAAATGCTCTCGAACCATTAAATCTTGTTAAAGCTCATTCGGTAGATCTTTTAATTCCTGCTGAAGCCGAATTTATATTAGAAGGAAAGGTCATACTTGAAGAAAAACACGCTGAGGGGCCATTTATAGACTTAACAGAAACTTATGATACAATAAGAGAAGAACCTGTTTTCGAAGTAAAAAAGATAACGCACCGAAAAAACGCTATCTGGCAAGCTCTATTACCTGGTGCTCTCGAACATAAAATTTTAATGGGTATGCCTCGTGAACCGACCATTTTTAATAAAATTAATGAACGTGGAGTAAAGTGCTTAGATGTCAATGTGAATCCGGGGGGATGCTCATGGCTGCATGCCATCGTACAAATTGACAAAGTTTCAGAAGAAGATGGTAAAAATGCTATTTACGGAGCATTTGCTGGCCATGGAAGCTGCAAGCACATTTTCATTGTGGATAAAGACATAAACATATATGATCCCCTTTCTGTAGAGTGGGCAATGGCAACAAGGTTTCAAGGTGATACTAGAATGATCATAAAAGATAAGGAACCTGGGAGTAGTCTAGACCCAAGCGCAGAACCTGGAACAAAGTTAACGACTAAAATAGGTTTTGATTTAACTAAACCCTTGATCCCCAAAGGAAAAAGTTTTGAGATCGCTGACTTTCCTAAGGTTAATCTTGACAAATATTTTACCAAATAGGAGTTTAATGACATGAAGCTAAATCAAGAAGAAACTGATATGCTTGAAGGGAAATTTGGTAAGGCTACGCAAAAATCGATGGAGATTCTAACCATGTTAGGCGATATTTTTGAAGCAAAAGATATGATTGAAGTTCATGGTGTTCAAATAGCCGGCGTTTCATATGCTAATTTAGGAGAAGCGGGTTTAGAATTTCTGACCGAAATGGCTGAAGATGGGAAAGTAAAAGTTTTAACAACTTTAAATCCAGCAGGAATGGATCGTGAAAATTGGCAAGTATTAGGAATAGACGAAGAGTTTGCCATCAATCAAAATCGAGCCATTGATGCTTTTGCTAAAATGGGAATTATAACCACATGTTCCTGCACACCCTATCTTATAGGGAACGTCCCTCATTACGGTCAGCATATAGCTTGGGCCGAAAGTAGTGCTGTTTGTTATTCTAATTCGGTTATAGGTGCTCGAACAAATCGTGAAGGTGGGCCAAGTGCATTGGCTGCTGCTTTAACAGGCAGAACGCCTAATTACGGTTATCATTTAGAAAAAAATCGTCATGGAGAAGTTTTAGTCTCAATAAAAGCTCCAGTCAACGGTACGGATGAATTTGGAGTGCTGGGAAAAATAATTGGTGATAAATTAGTTGAATTAGGAAAAAAAATTCCTTATATCACAGGAATTCCTTCAGCTACAGTTGAAGAACTCAAATCATTTTGCGCTTCAGTTGCGACTTATGGAGGGACAGCATTATTCCACATGGAAGGAATTACTCCTGAGTATAATAAATATCCAAAGCCAAGTGATATTAAGTTTGAAATAAATCAAAATGAGTTAAATTCTGCTCGTGCTGAACTTATAGACGATGGAATAGAAATTGATTTTGTAAGTATAGGTTGTCCTCACGCTTCGATTCACGAAATTGCTAACCTCGCAAAGCTCTTAGAGGGAAAGGAAGTTAAAAAAGAATTTTGGATTACCACAGCTCGGCCAACTAAAAGGATAGCAGACGAATCAGGCTACACCAAAATTATTGAAGATGCTGGAGCTAAATTTGCTGCTGATACATGTTGCGTAGTCGCACCCATAAAGGGACGCTTCAAAGGAATTATGGTGGATTCAGCAAAAGCGTGTTATTACGGGCGTGCAAAAAACAAATTCAAAGTAAAAATTGGCACAATTGAGCAATGCGTCGAGGAGGCGACAAAATGAAGCTAAAAGGAAGAAAAGTTTATAAAGGAATAGCCGAAGCAGAAGCGATAGTAACAAAAGACGGAATTTCGTTTTATGGTGGAGTAGATCCCGATACTGGAAAGGTTGTGGAAGTTGGTCACGAACTTGAAGGTCAGTCTATCACTGGAAAAGTTTTAGTTTTCCCTACTGGTAAAGGATCGACAGTAGGTTCTTATACGATGTATAGAATGAAGAAGAATAATACGGCTCCAGTAGCAATTGTAAATAAAGAAATCGATACAATCATAGCAGTCGGTTGTATAATTAGTGAAATTCCATGCGTAGATAAGATTAATATTGAAGATATTAAAACTGGACAACACTTAATTGTAAACGGTGACGAAGGTATCGTGGAGCTGAAATAAATGGGATCTGGAAAAGGATATGGCAAAACAATATTATTCGGTGAACATTTTGTTGTTTATGGACTCCCCGCTATTGCATCTGCTCTAAGTTCCTATACGACTGCTGAAGTTAAAGTAGTTGATGGAAAAGGTTGGGAAGTCATCGATCAACGCCCTGCTACTCCAGGTTATAAAGAGAAAAAATACAGTGAGGCAATGCAATCCATTAAAAATGTTATTGAGCACATGAACATTGATGTTGGATGCCAGAAACTTGAAATAACATTTTCTGGAGATTTATTTGCCGCTAGTGGCGTTGGTGCTTCTGCTGCACAAGCTACTTCCTTAGCCCGTGCAATAAATGACAGCTTTACTCTCATGTTGGATGACGAAAAGATTAACGAAGCTGCCTACGAAGGTGAGAAAGCGTATCATGGAACACCATCAGGAATTGATAACACAGCTTCTACTTATGGTGGATTAATATGGTTTGTGAAAAATTTAGAGGGTGGTAAAAATACTATGGAAAATCTCCGATCACCTGTAAAAATTCCGTTAGTAATCGCCAATACTGGAATCACTGCCTCAACTACAGAAGTGGTCGCTGATGTTAGACGCCTAAAAGAATCAAATCCTGAAAAATTCGAGAATATTTTTAAAGAGTATATGGTTCTATCTGAAAAAGCTAAAAAATCGTTGCTGGAAAGTGACAAAAGCCTTATTGGTAAATTGATGAACCAAAATCATAAATTACTTCGAAATATTACAGTTTCAAGTAAAATTAACGATAAGTTAGTAGATATTGCTTTAGATAATGGAGCTCTCGGAGCTAAAATGACGGGAACTGGGCGTGGAGGGTTAATTATTGCGCTAGCCAAAAATGAAGAAATTCAGGAAAAGATATCAGAAGCTATTAAAATAGAAGGGTATGAATCCTGGAAAACAATGATAGGATGAGTGTTTGTCAAAATTGAATGCTGAAAGTAGTGTTATTCTATTGAAGTTAGGAGGGGGGTTACTCACTGATAAAAATAAACCTTTATCTATTAGGGAAGATGTTGTTAAAAGTGCTGTTAAACAAATAATTGATGCGAATGAAAAAATCATACTAATTCACGGTGGCGGGTCGTTTGGTCATCCTTTAGCAAAAAAATATAGTATTTCTAACGGAATTGATAAAACCATACCAAATCAAATTCTTGGAGTAGCTGAAACTCATCACGCTATGGTTAAATTCAACTCGCATTTAATCGAACATTTTTTAGAGAACAATTACCCTGTTCTATCGTTTCAAACTTCCAGTATATTTACTAAGGATTCTGGAGTCATCTCAGCTAAATCTTTAGATGTTATTGAAACAACTTTAGATTTAGGTATAATGCCGATACTTTATGGTGATATTATACTTGATAAACAAGGTTCCTTCTCGATTATTTCCGGAGATCAAATAATTTTAGCGTTATGTCAAAGCCTAAATAACTATAACATTTCAAAAGTTGTTTTTGCAATGGAATCAGATGGATTATACACCGTTGATAAAAATGATAGTGAGAATTGTAAATTAGTTACAGAATGTTATTCCAACGAATTAGACCGTTTAAACTTAGCAGATCTCGGTCAAAAGATAGATGTTACAGGTGGTATTAAAAGCAAACTTAATTTCATCAAGAAAATTTGTGAATCCAAAATTCCCGTTCAATTATTAAATGGATTAATCGAAGGTTATATCCATAAATCATTAAAGAATCAAAATTTAAATTGTACAAATATATTAATTAATGAATAATTTTGCACTATGACTAGTAGCAAATTTGAAAGAGAGAATATGCCTGAACCAGAAAAAACTAAAGAAATTTTCAATAGAAAGGAAGAACATCTAAAAATTCCTATAGAACACGACGTACAACATTCTATTAACTATTTTGATGATATCAAACTCATTCATCATGCAATTCCTGAAGTCGATCTTGAGGAGATTGATCTCACATTAAACTTCTTTAATAAACAAATTTCGGCCCCTATTTGCATATCGGCTATAACTGGAGGCCATCCCGTTTCAAAAGAGGTCAATAAGATCCTCGCCAAAGCTGCAGAAGAAGAAAATATCATTATGAGCGTTGGAAGTCAGCGAATTGGACTTGAAGATCCATCAACTATGGGCTCTTTTAAAATCGTCCGTGAATTTGCTCCTACTATTCCGGTTATCGGAAATTTAGGTTTAGGTCAAGTAAGCTCAACTTATTTTAAGCAAGAAGATTTGATAGCTTGTATCGATATGGTAAATGCTGATGTAATGGCTATTCACCTAAATGCTTTACACGAACTCGTTCAATATAAGGGTAACATCTCGTATAGAAATTTTAGACATAATTTCGAGAAAATTAGAGAAAGTACCAAAATTCCCCTCCTCGCCAAAGAGGTGGGCACTGGATTTAACCAAGAACTTGCACTAATGCTTGATCAGTTGGGTTTCGATGGATTTGATGTTGGAGGAACTGGTGGTACGAGCTTTGCCGCGATTGAATCAAAGCGTAATAATTTCGATAACGATAAATATTCCCGAAACCCTGCAGATGTATTTAGGGAATGGGGAATTCCTACACCAGTCAGTATTGTCAATGTACGAAAAGTATCTCAAAAATTAACGATTGCTACTGGTGGACTAAAAACAGGAGTAGATATCGCAAAATCTATTGTACTAGGCGCTGATATCGGTGGATTTGCTTATAAATTCTTAAAATCCTCATTGCAAGATCTAAAAAACGACACTATATCAAATACTGTGAGAGAAATAAGAACGTTAAAAAATGAATTGCGTTCGAGTTTGTGGTTAATGAATTTAAGTAATTTAAACGAATTGAAAAACAAACGGGAAAAATATGTTATTCTCGGTAATTTATACTTCTGGTTAAATCAATAACAATACCGTTTTATATTATCTACTTATCTCCCCATCTCTTGATATTGCTATCAACACCGATGTGATCAAGAATTCTCCCTACGAAATATTCGTTAAGATCATTGATACTTTTAGGTTTCATGTAATAAGATGGAATTGGTGGCGCAATAACAACTCCCAATCTTGATAGTTTTAACATATTTTCTAAGTGAATTGCGCTGAAAGGACTTTCTCTTACAACTAAGATAAGTTTTCTTCGTTCTTTTATTATTACATCTGCTGCTCTAGTAATCAAGTTATCCGCATAACCGTTAGCGATTGCTGCTAAAGTTTTCATAGAGCACGGAATTATGATCATAATGTTATTTTTATAAGAACCACTAGCAGGACCTGCTGTTAAATCGTCAACATCATAATACTTATCAGACAATTCAATTATTTCATTTACCTTATAATCTGTTTCAATGGTAATGATTTTTTCGGCTACTTTTGTTATAACCAGTTCTGTCTCTAATCCATTTTTCTTCAATTGCTGGAGCAAAGTTACGGCTAAATCAACACCACTCGCACCAGTAATTGCAACAAGTACCAATTATTTTCACCTAAAATGCTGTTTAAAATTTTCTTTCTAATACAAAATTTAGTAAATTTTCAAAAAATTCTATCTCAGATTCGTTTACAACTGGTTTCAATTTCCCAAGTGCATCTGAAGCTTCTTCGTAATACTTAGAAGCAAGTTTTTTACATGAATTGATTGCATCTGCTTCCATAAATAAATCTCTTACTTCTTTGACTTCTTCGTCACTCATTTCTGAGTTCGAAATTAAGTTGACTAAATAGTCCTTCTTTTTTCTATCTAAATTGTTCATGGCTTCAATTAACAAACAAGTGTGTTTACCTTCACGAATATCTCCGTCTGTAGGTTTTCCAGTAACCTTTTCGTCCCCAAATGTGCCTAAGATATCATCAATTATTTGAAAAATAATCCCTAAGTTTACACCATATGTTGACAAATGAGGAATATATTCTTTCTCGAATTTTGCATAACTCGCTCCAATTAAGAGTGATTTTTCAATAAGGGCTCCAGTTTTAAGCGAAATCATACTGATATACTCATCCATTGAGAGTTTTTTCTGATTTACCATATCGATTTCAATTAAGACACCATGGATTACCTCAGTAAAAGCCTGTCTGTAATAACGAATTGAATTAAGATTTAAATCCATAGAAAAATTTTTGTTGGAGTAAACCGTTGACCCCACAATGAAAGCGGTATCTCCCCCAATGATGCCTATACTGGTTCCAAAATCTGCAGCATTCATTTTTTTTAACTGGTATTTCGAGTGATATTGCGCAAATTTATAGTGGAACGCAGGGTTCCCGCGTCGAAAATCATCCTTGTCGATGATATCGTCATGAATTAATGTCGCATTATGTAAAAATTCTATTCCTACGCTTGGAACAATGATTTCATCTTCCGTTGTATTTGTAATCCCATTATATGCGGCGATAGTAAGCAACGGTCTGATTCTCTTGCCTCCTGCTAAAAAATAATCTTTCATCTCAGTATAATAATCTATTAAAAACTTGTTTTTCTTTTCGTCTATAATTCTATTAAAAATGGAACCAATAGCGGCATTAATTTTGGGTTTATACAATGTCGAATAAGCTTTAAATTTGATATTTCATCACCTAATCTAATAATTTTTTCATAACTATTTCGGAAGCTCGGTGCGTTTCCCACAATCTTAAAAATTTCTTTAAACTTTCATCATCTTTGAAAATCATATCTCGAGCTATTCTTTTTGCTTTCAGAATCTTTAGGAATTTCCGATCTAATGACTTTTCGTAAGTAGTTCCTAATTTATCGAGTCTGTCTTTTTTTTCGCAAGATTTTATCGTTTCGATAGCAATTTGACCCGACATCATAGCATAGGGTATTCCTTTTCCGCTTATCGGATCAACCATTCCCCCTGAATCGCCCACAGCAAATACATTCTCCTCATAAAGCTTTGGTCTAACTCCTACAGGAATTAGATGTGGCTTAAAAGTTTCAAGTGTAGAATTTTTCAAGGCTTTTTTTACAAATGGAAGCGTCCAAAACTTTTCAAATTCTTTTCGAGAATTCTTTACTAAATCAATTTGGTTTCCCCATCCAACAGTGATCTTGTCTGTTTTTGGAAACAGCCAAGCATAACCCACAGGTATTAAGTCCTTGATCCCAAAAAATAAGTGAACAGTATCGTTTCCAAGAATTTTATCAATATAGGATTTTGTTGTACTCATTTCTTTAGTAATAGTTAAAATAACATCTTGACTCTTGAAAAAAGGCCAATCTAAGAGTTTCAAAGCCGGAGAAGAAGCACCATCAGCGGCAATTACATATTTAGCTTGGTATTCATCTTTTCGAGTTAAAATTTGATAGCCAGCTTTAGCTTTTTTGATATCTATCATTTGCTCGTCATCCTTTAATATAGCCCCGCTCTCTGTTGCTAAGTCAGTTAAGAACTTATCAAATATATTTCTCCACACTACTGCACCTTTACCTTTCTTTGAGAAATCCTCACCATCAACATGATGAAGTTCCAGAGATTCGATAACGCGCCCAATTTTATCTTCAGGATAATCAATTTCTTCGATAAGCTCCCATGCCATTGCTCCACCACACGCTTTATATCGTCCACCATTATCGAGTTTCTCTTTTTCTATAAAACAAGTTGAATATCCATTATCAGCTGCAACTTTTGCTGCTATTGAACCACCAGGACCAGCCCCTATAACAACGATGTCAAATTCTTTCATACTAAATAAACTATCTCATTAAGTGTTTTTTGTGATTAAAGTGCCTTAGAATAAAAATCGTTTCACATAATCAATAGTATTAATTATATAATTGGAAAAATCAGTTAACGAAAACAAATTTTTTCTAAACAAAAATAATATTGGCTATAAATTATATCAATTCGAAATTATTTGTCTGTTGAGATAGTTTAGTTAAGAAGTCCTTCATTTCAGACATCCGCTCATTACATATTTCTTTGGCTGTTGTAGTGTATAATTGTAGTGGTAACTCATCATAGAACTTTTGAATAAGAAAAATCGCGCTTTTTAAGTCAGGAGTCCAATCTTCTTTTCCTACTATCGCAAGTATTCTTGAAATGCCTATAGTACCCATGAAGTCAAGAGTGTCTGCATCGTGAAAAATTATAGACTCCTTTATATTAGAAGGTTTAGCATAAAACATATGACTCTTAATAATGTCTTTAACGAGATCAATTTTAACTTCTGGAAAATCCATAGATAGAAGTATTTCTGAGCAATTCTCAATTGCTACATCTGAGTGATCTTTTCCTTTTTTACTATATGGTTCGAAAGCTCCAATATCATGTAGATATGCTGCAGCGAACAATGAATCTCTATCAACATCCAAATTTTGCTTTTCAACTAATTTAATCGCTAATTCGTAAACTCTTTTAAAATGAGTTATTCCCCATGCTGGATGTGTAAATGGTTTAACAAACTCTAATAGTTTTGCTTTCCACATTTATTAGTTATCTCCTTATTCTTGTCACGAAGATTGTTTAATCAAACGAGTTTTTGCTTTAATAGTTGTAATAACATGAGGATCCATTTTAAGAGTGAAAGTGCTACCTGATTTAAAATCAAGAATCGCTTTTATTTCAGATTGAGGTTTCTCCTCTAAGAAATTCACTATTTCTACGCGTTCAATCTGTAAGAAATTACAAAAAGAAATCACAGTTTCTTCGGTTTTTGGCGATATGTTATAAAATCTGAGTATTAAATCATTACCTTCTTCCGTTTTTTTCAATGCGCTTAGGACAATATTTTTGTTCTCGACTTCTAGAAAACTTAACTCTGAGGGCAAATATGGGAGAACAGGCTGCCGTTTTGTTTCATTAAAGTAAGAAATAATCCCAAATGGAGATATGACAACTTTATCAGATGCCCTTATTGAAGTCATCATAATAACTGGTGCAATAACATAAAAAGGATTATTAAATTCTTTGCCTCTAATATGTGTTTGACTTACTAACCAGTTTGATTTGCTATCCTCAATAACAAGAGAGAGTTCGAAAGTGTGTTTACCAATACATTGAGCTTTGGGAGTATTTAAGTCTGGACCCGCGTTGTTTCTTCTAGAGGCAAAATCGTGCCGTGATAACCATTCAATACAACGAAGCAAAGTAACTGCTAATGAAATAGTGCCATCTGTATTAATAATTGCCTCGTACTCTGGCAAACCTTTATTTAGAACTGAAAAAGTTCTTGAATCATCGCTAACTGACACGAAATCTTTCTGATGATTGGTTGGTAATGGTTTTTGAGCCCATTTTTCACCTTTAGGGAGTTCCGTATCTCGAGGAGTGACATAAAAGTGTCCATCGCTATATACTTTGCTAGTTGTAATATTCGAAGGGAAGAGCACGCGAATTCTGTGATCTTTACTAGCATTTTCTAGATCAATTTTAAAATCTATTCGCTTTATATCCTTATAAATCGTGAGGTAAATATCGATTAAATTGGAAACCAGATATTCGTCTCTCGTATACCTATCCTCTGATAACGAAGCTGGTAAATTGAGATTGGCCCTAATCTTAAGCGTTTTTTGAGTTAACCCATTAATCAGAGGCAAAATTTCTATAATATTCAAATCTTCTGATGTGAATTTAAGATCAGTTTGATTTTCATGTGGTCCTGAATAATCGTATTCATCTCCCCAATCTCCTAAATCTTCGAATATGCATATATTTTCGTAAATTTTATCTGATTTTTTATCTAAAACATTAACTTGGCCTTGCAAATTTACTTCTATGCGGTAAAATTGATTTTCAATACTGCCTATGTCTAGCTTTAATTCATTTTCTTTAAGAACGACTTCTTCTGGTTGTTCCCCCGGAACGATATAATAAACTTTATACCCACAAGCAGGCACTTCGGCTAAGAATGAACAATAAAAACTGATTGAAAATACAACTCTATATCTAGGTTCTTCTTCGCATTGAACAATCTGATACGGAATATTGGTTCCATTAGCATCAGTAATTTTAAAATTTTCTGGGGATTTGAAACCAGCTTTTTTAGTATTAGATATAACGTTGAAACTGGCTAAATCTCTCCTTTTCCAAGGAAGTGGGTTAAAGACAATTATCGGAATTTTATTATCTTCTTCCTTAATAGAGATTAAATCGTACAGATATATCATCGTGTTTTTAAAAACCTCATGTCCGATTTGTTCGGCCCAATCAAATCTTGTTCGCATTTCGTCGTGTACCTGGTCAATTGAACAGCCACAAATAGAGTCATGAGGGTGATTTTTAATCAGCCATTTTAACCCCGTTAGCATATAATCTTTAGGGTAATGAAATTTTTTATATTTATCGAGAGCCCATGTGATAGTAGCTAATGGTTCAGTGTATTTTTCGTACAAGTATTCAATAGCTGTATTTCTTTGTTTAATCCACATACGAGCTGAAAAAACTCCAGAAAGTAAATGAGCGTACTTCCCACCTCTCAATTCTCCCTGAAACGATTTTAATTTTGGATTATTGCTTAAGACCTTGTCTACATAGTATTCGAAATCATTTTGTTCTAAAACCTTATCAGGATATAATTCGTTCCATTGCTTCACTATTGTCGGAATCTCAGGTTTTGCTTCGTGATGATCTGACCCACTATTTAAAAGGACATAAGGAGTTGCTGTAAATTCTTCAAGTTTTGTTATCACTCTTTTAATTTTATGAAGCGCTGATTTAAATTTACCTGATTTAGGTTCTAAATTCAAATCCGCTACAGAACCATAACTTAACTTCAAAAATATAGCTAATATGGTACTAGCGTTACTAGGAGAATTCCATAAAAATTCGAGATTTAAATTTAGGTCTTCAAATTCATTTCCAAATCCTCGCCAAAACAAAACAGAAGGAATTTCGAAGCCTTTAAGAATTTGTGGTAGTTGAGTAATATGCCCAAATGGATCGGGAATATATCCTGCTTTCATAACCCTACCAAATTTTCTCGCAATTTGGTGTCCAATAAGCAAATTCCTTATTAAAGATTCTCCAGAAACCAAAAATTCGTCTGGTAAAATATACATTGGACCTATAGATAGCCTTCTCTCTTGAACATATTTTTTTATTTCATCTTCACGATCTGGACGAACCTCAAGATAATCTTCTAATGGGATGGTTTGACCATCGAGAGTAAAATTTTTATAATCCGGGTCATTTTTTAAGATGTCAAGAAGTTTGTCCATTAAAAGAACTAACTTCGCTCGGTACTCTTGGAAAGGAAGATACCACTCGCGGTCCCAGTGTGTTTCCGGAACAATAATTATATGATTAGCTTTCATTTTAAAATCAACAATCCAATTTAATTTACTTATCTAATTATAAACAAAAAGGAATGAAAATTATAAACATTTCTCAATTTAATTTTTAACTTAGCCTAGTCAATAACAGACTTCCCTACGACGCTAAAATGCGGTTTTTCTCCCAATAAATATAGGAGAGTCGGAACCATATCAGTAGTTTTACAATAGGAAAGTTCCAATCTAGGGATGTTTGGAGAACCACCAATAATAAACGGCACAGTCATGGACTTTTTGATTCCGATATCATGAGAATACGGAAGAGAAGCCACAGTTTTTCCATGTTCATATCCAAACCCGTACTCTCCAAGCGTGGATGTTATTATGTCGCAAGATCGGGGATTTTTAAAATAGCGAGGTACTTGGTCAACTACTATAGGAAAATCAATCAGATTAGTAACTTTTAGCCATTCATCAATACTATGAGCTTTTCCATCTAAGAGTCGCGCAGATTCCTCAGTTTTACTATATTTATAGAAATCGTTATCATCGGGAATATACTTAGTTTTTTGGTTTATTCCATGCCCTTCGTATTCAATAATATCCGTGAACTTTTTTTCCGTTTCCACTTCTTTATGTTCAAGGTAAATTATACCTTTATCTGGGGTGTTATTGTTATCTCTGTAATACATTGCCTTTACGCCGGGAATTTTCCATAAAGTATCAAACACATTTAATTCTTTGCTTCCAACACCCTTGGGAACAAATTTTTTCAATTGTTCGATAGTTGGATGATGGTACCAATTATCTCCAGGGAAATTAAAGAACCCAAGACCTCCCATGTTACAGTCGAAATCGCCAGTTCCGTTCTTGGGTAAGTATTGGGTAAATCCACATTCTTTAAAAAAAGGCTCGATGTCATACATCTTCTCTGATTTGTAATTTCCATGATCGGATATAATTCCAATAGCGGTTGAATCATAATACCCTGTGTTTTTAAGAGTTTTAATTAATGAGCCAATGTATCTATCACAATCGATTACTTCTTTGATGTACTCTGGATGATCAAAGCCCTTATGATGCATCAAATCATCTGTTTTTGGGATATATACAACAGTTACTTTTGGAACCTCATTGTTTGAAAAGAGTTTTTTAGGATTTTTATATATTTCTTCGACCTCTTTAAGAAAAGAGGAGGATGTGTATTCTACTACAGGGATTACAACTGAACCTCTATTTATAAAATTTAAGGAACTCAAAAAATTACCCTCTCCCGCTTGTTCAAAAATGGTTTGACAATTTGGCCCTATATCTTTATTTAATTTTAAAAGATGATTTCCTTTTCCATAATTTCTAATAACTGGAAATTTTTTTTCTTCCATTAAAGGATATGATCTTCCAATCCAATGATACATAGGTGCCCCACTTCCTTCTTTTGGAAAGTATCCTGAATAAGATCCAATAATTACATTACTATAGCAAGGGAAAGTTATACTTGGGAATGAGGTAATACAATTTTGGCTTGAAATTCCATTTTTTGCAATTTGAGCTATATTAGGTGCTTTACCATTTCTAATCAAATCAAAAAGATGAGATGCTCTAAGATCATCGATCAAAATTAATATTACTTGATTCACTAAATTATTCCGGGTCATAATTATTATATTATCCTTTTTATTAGTAAATTAATTTGCTTTTAGTTAATAATTTTGTTTTTCCTCAGAGTTAGATTTCCATTGAAGTAGAAAAACACAAAGTTTTTGACGATCTCAGTATTTACTAAAGTATATGAGTGAAATAGCTGAAAAAAATTTTGTAGTGGGAATCCTCGGGGATAATTTCGATATAAACAATTTAATCGGTCAATCTCTAGGTTCCCCAGGGACGAAATCAGATATCCTTTTTTACAATCGTTTAGATCAAACTTTAAATCAAGTTTTTTGTGGTTTAACTCCTATAGATTATCCCGAAAAAATTAAACCACTTTTACAAACTCTAGCTATTTCTAATATTCACGTTCTCGCAATCGATCTAAATATCGGTTTAAATGCATCAATTGGAGAAATATTAGTTGGAATGGACATATTTTCAGGGTTATTTAGATCTAAAGCTTTGGTAGTAATCTCTGGAATAAATTCAAATACGGAATGGAAACTATCTGAAACGAAAAAGAAAATTAGGGCAATAACGGAAAATTCAAGTTTGAAGAATGTTCAAATTTTCGAACTTAAAGTCAAACAAGACTATGAAAATCTCAAAAGAATAATAGTGGAGCTTGGAAATGAGTTTCTACAACATTCTGGTGCCAATGAAAGAAATACTGAGGTCTTTATTGACCATGTATTTCCTGTTAAAGGAATAGGGACCGTCATTCTAGGAATTGTAAAACAAGGTGAAGTCCATAGTGGTCAAATGTTAGAAATCACAGGTTATGAATCTGCCGTAAAGAAAGTTATAATCAGGAGCATTCAGAAACACGATAGAAACTTTAAAGTCGCTTATGAAGGTGATAGAGTAGGTCTTGCCTTGAAGGGGAATATTTCCCCTAGAGATATAAGTCGAGACAACATCATCGTTACTCCTGGCATCTTTAAGCGGGAAAAAGAAATTGAAGCTGAAGTTTTTGTTAGTCAATTCTACAAACCTAAGAGTGGAATGATCAAATCTAATGATGGAATCCAGTTTTACGGATTAATTAATTTGACACTTTCTCCTTTTAAATTTATTGATGGCCAAAATATCATTCCTGGAGAAAATAATATTATGAAAATTCGTTTTGATAAATCCGTATATCATAACGGAGAAGGATTAAAAGGAATTATCACGGAACAAAATCGTTTCGAGAATAAACTAAGGATAGTTGGATATTTCCAACAAACTAAAAATTAAACAATCTTAAGGTTTCTTCTCTCACCTCTAATTTTTTTTGATCTATAAAAAATCATCACTGTTGAATTCAAACTTTCATCAATTAAATATGATGAATTCCATTAATTAACAAGTCAAAACTATTATATATGAATTTAGAGAAAAAATGAAAAAAAAAAAGTTGCTATTAAGTTGAATGCAAGACACTTATTTAAAACTCAAGAACCTACAGTTTATTTCAAATCTTCAGAAACAATGGAAGAAGTTCTGGATGACTCTATTCAATTAATAGTTACTTCACCTCCATATGGAAAAATTAAAGATTATGGCAATCAAAACCAAATAGGGTTTTTAGGGTCTTTTGATGACTATTTTAGAAGATTAAAGCAAGTTTGGTCTGAATGTTACCGAATCCTCGAACCTCAATGTAGAATGGTTATCAATATTGGAGATCAATACCTAAGAACTTCTGAATTTGGACGATATCGAGTATTATCAATTGCTAGTAAAATTATTTCCGATTGCTTAGAATTAGGTTTCGATTTTCTTGGGGACATTGTCTGGCAAAAAATTAGTACGACCAACACGACAGGAGGGTGTACCTTAATGGGATCCATTTATTACCCCCGAAATGGATTGCTTACCTATGACTATGAGCACATTCTCATTTTCAAAAAATACCAAGGTAAAAGTAACAGGAAAGTTGATCCGATTATAAAAGAGATGTCTAAAATTCCTCTGAGTGAATGGAAAAAATGGTTCATAGGACATTGGAAATTTCCTGGAGTGGTGCAAAAAGAACATATAGCAATGTTTCCTGAAGAACTCCCATATAGAATAATAAGAATGTTTTCCTATATTGGTGACACAGTTCTGGATCCATTCTTAGGTTCTGGTACAACTTTAAAAGTGGCAAAGAGTCTCTTTAGACAAGGAATCGGTTACGAGTTGAATGAAGGATATAAAAAAATAGTCGATAATAAAGTTAAAAGTAGTAAACCTGGTCTTTTTAGAGATTTCCAGTTTTTAATGTATAAATTATACAATAAAACTCAAACTGAAAAAATTGAGCTCCAGATTGAAAAGCAGAAAAAAAAAGGGATAGTGTGCCTGAAAAATGCAAAAGAAAGTGAAGTAGTATTAGATTATCTCTTAATCGAAGAAAATATCTTTAATCAAGAAAAAATAAAAAATGAATTAAATGCTAAACTAAAAGAAAATACTGTCCTTAACTATCTAGAAGGAACTTTGATAGATAACGATATCCATAGTTATATAATTTTATTTAACTCTAAATTTGATAACGATACAAATTTGAAACCATTTCTAAAAGCGTATTTGAACAAAGTAAATCTAAATGATAAAATTAGAATAATTACATTGAGTGATTTTCTCTCAGATGATTTCGAAGTATCAACTTTTTTTCAATAAATCGAAAACAAGAGTTATATTAAACCCACCTCTCGCAGAGTATTCATCAAATAACTTTCCATTGCGGATTTTTTTATTTGAATCATTATATTTGGTTTAATCATTGCAATCAACGGATTCCTTGAGATTAAGTTTAATGAAGGCTTCTTCTTGTTCATTTCTCTGGCTCGATTTAATCGATCTGTTTACTTGAGACAAAAACTTCATTGCGTTGATTTTACCTTCATTGATGCTTTTTATAAGTTCCTCCTTACTTAATGCTCCAGAAATTGTTAGAGCTGTCTGAAACGACTGATCCGGTTTTAATGTTTTAAATTCAATTTGTAAAGCAGATAGAATCTCTCCTGGTTGGCCGTATAGAGTATTAGATAGATTTAATCTTTCACTGCTGATATTGAAATCTTTAGTTAAACAAGTTTCATAATATGTTGATCTAGATATTGGAGAAAACCCTCCATATAAACTAGTGTCATCATATTGATAAATTACATCGTTCTTTTCATCGTATCCTGATAAATCGTTATCAAATCCGTCTAACCCATTGATATCAAAATCAAAGACGAAATATAGAGAAAAGTCTAATAAATCATAATCTGAAATGTTTTTTATCGTAAAGAATGCGTTAATATAGGGAACATTGGGGCGATTAAATACATCAATGTACAACCGAATCAGAGAATTCTGTTCACTAAGAACAATCGGTTTGATCTTTTTCTGTGAGATTAATTTTCTTAGGTATTCTTTTATATCAAAATCAAGTGTAATACGATTAATTGTGGTTCCAGTACGACTATTAACCATTTTATAGATTGGAGTTGATTCGACATTTTTTAGGAGTACGCTAATAGGCTCTAAACTCTTGTTTTTAAGTTTAAAGCTAAACCACGGACCAGCATACACTTGTTCTGTCAGTGCTATAAGATATTTACCTTTAAACATTAATTCCTTAATGGAAAACCCCATTAAATAGCCAGATTGGTTTCAAGCAGCTAAAATCTCGTTGAATATAACTTTTAATACTATTTTTTAATAACCTCCTTGAATTGAATTTAAGATAATTACGTCATAATATGAGATAATCTCAATAAATTAAGAATAAGTAAGTAATTTAAAACATTCGTATATTTGACATTAAGCTTTTTCAATTAATCGATAAGCTATATAAAGGAACGCTTCGTTGACATTTTCCCCAGTGAGTGCTGATGTTAGAATGTAGTGAAAACCAAGTTCTTTAGCAACAATTTTTATTTCTTCTTCGGTAATTACTAATTTATCCTGTAAATCTGATTTATTACCAACTATCACAACTGGTATATTCCGAGAAACAGCATCTAAAATCTCTTTATACCACTTATTAACACTTTCTAGATTATTTGGACGGGTTCTGTCTATTACAATAAACGCCGCACTCGCCCCTTCGTAAAACCTGTGTCTATATGGTGCCATTGAGCTGATTTGTCCTCCGATATCCCACAAAATAAAATTTATCTTCGTGTCTTCGTCCATTACTACGGTTTTTTTAGAAATTTCAACCCCTATTGTTGAGATATAACTTTCTGAAAACAAATTTTCAACAAATCTTTTAATTAAGGATGTTTTTCCTACTTTAAAATCGCCCGTTAAAATCAATTTTGATGTGAATTGACCTTTCGGTAATTTTCCTTCCCTTCTTTTTGATAAAACGCGAAGTATCTCCGGTATCTCTGTAGAAACATTATCAATTCCCTCAAGAACAAGTTCTACTTTCCCCGCTATATATTCAGAATATATTCGTAACGCTAAATCAGAGGTTGTAGGATCTGCGATAGTTGTCAATATCGAATGAGAACCCATCGAGCAATACGCAAATTTCTTATCTTGCAATGATGTTATGTTAAAAAAGTTACTCTGCGTTTGGAATTCGTTTTTTATCCGATCGATATATATGTCAAGGAACGCTGAGATAGCGCCCATTACAGAATCAGATTCTGTTCCGGCTTTTTCTTTGCTATTCGAAGCGATTATAAAACCATCTCGATCGCATATTGCCACTGCGATAGCACCATCGATATCGAACATATAATTTTTTAATAACGATTCAAGTAAATCAATCTTAGGTAATCCTTCCATAGATCTCAACTTCTAAGTAAGTCTTATTAAAAATATTATAGTTTTAACTAATATAAATATAGCTATAAAAGAGATAGAAATAACTGTCTCTTCTGGTTAATCATATAATCTTTTTTTTTGAAGTAGAAAGCGGGTCCTCAAAGAAATTAAAATCTAATTTTTTGTTGTATCATAACCATATTATTCCTCTTTTTATTCAAATAATATCTTCATTATTTTATGTTAGATAATTCATCTTTAAGAGAAACTACGGCTGAAGAGAATCAAATAGAAGATATCTTGTTTAGAGCTGTAAACCTTTTTGAAAAAACGGGTTTAAAAGATTTGGCAGAAAAATGGGATACGATCTTAAAAATGTATGCTGGTAAAAAAGAATTGAGCAATCCTTCGTTCTTAGAGACTCAATTTTAATAGCGTCTAATTATTGATTTTTAATACTTAATCCCGTTGTTGATTTCATTATATATTGAAAATCAGCTTGAGGAATTTTATATAGTTTTTGAACAATAATTTCAACTTGATTCGCTAAGTTTTTTGCTTCTAAACTATTTTTTTGATTAATTTGAAGTATTTTGAGAACTATTTCCTGGAGATCTTTTGCTAATTTTTTTTCAACAATACTATGTGGAACTTTAATTGGTAAATTTTTAAGTTTTTCAATTAGAATTCTTGGAAATAAGATTTTATAAGATCCAAACGATTTTAAAAAGTAATATGAGAGTAAGTGGGAGTTTATTAAACCAAGAAGATAATAGTGATTAAATTCCAAAACTGGATTCCTTATTATTTCAAGATTGTAAATTGATTGAGATGTCCAAGCATCTTCATTATAAGTTGCGCAAATAAGATTCTCTTGACTTAATTGCCTAATTAGAATTCGTTTTTTAAAAGTGTCTTCACCTTTGTAATTAATTCCCTTCATCCCAAGTCTAATATATTTAAAAATATTTGCGGAATACCTATTCATTGAGTATAAGAAACGTTGAAATTCTTCTTGATGCCCTTCTGGAATACGTTCTAGTATCATATTATCAATTAATT
>Ga0209979_1002039_pt1 | contig 20232 bp, 19 predicted proteins | sample AnhtaG_FD_183114 | JGI IMG/M metagenome (GOLD analysis project Ga0209979, IMG submission 183114) | Deep subsurface microbial communities from Anholt, Denmark to uncover new lineages of life (NeLLi) - Anholt_01485 metaG (SPAdes) (version 2) | ecosystem: Environmental > Aquatic > Marine > Oceanic...
GCAATCTCTGTCAAATGAACCGACTGACGGGCCTGAATCCCATAGATGGCTTCGGCCAGAAAACGGCGAGCCACCTTGGGCCAACCTGCAGAAAGTTCCCCCGAAAATTTGATAATTTGTTCTCGCACTTTTGAAGCGGTTTTGGCATAATGCATTTGGGGCCTCCTCTGGTAAAGTTAACTTATGCAAGCTTGCGGGCTTGGCATCATGAGGCCCCCATTTTAGTCCAAAAGCACAAAAAGTTCCCCCATTTTTTATGATTCCACTTGTGATTCTATGTAATTTACAGAAATAAAACAGTTTATGCCTTTTCTAGGCTAAATTCTGGGGGATGTCCTGTATAAGGTAAGCATAGGACCTTTGGTTTTTTTGTTGTCGGCAGGTCTAACCCTCATTGTAGCGGTGCTGACGGTGAGTTATCACTCCCTCAAAGCAGCTTTGGCCAACCCGGTCGACTCCCTGCGCTACGAATGACACTTTCTGAATTCATGATATTCTATTCATACCGGAGTGATTCGGCTGGGTTGGTGGTGGCTGCTCGGATGGACTGGAAGCTAACTGTGAGTAAAGCGATTGCCAAAACGAGAAGGCCGGATACAATGAATATAAAGATGTTGATATCGGCGCGGTAAGCAAAGTTTTTCAGCCAGTGGCTCATGATGTAATAAGCCGTAGGCCAAGCGATAACATTCGCAAGTAACACCCATTTGGTGAACTGTTTTGTAAGCATTATCACGATTCCTGGGACTGAAGCCCCGAGCACTTTCCGTATGCCGATTTCTTTGGTCCGGCTTTCCGCTGTGAATGACGCCAATCCAAGCAGCCCAAGACAGGCGATGAAAAGGCCCAAGACAGTAAATATGCCGAATATCCTGCCGACTTGCTCATCCGAACGGTACTGCTGTTCAAAGTCAGTATCCAAGAAGAAATTTTCAAAAGGATTATTCGGATACATTGATTTCCATTGTGCTTCAATAAAGGCTAGAGTCTCCTTGAGATTGGAAATATCTATGGAAAGGGTGACATACCTGAACATCTCTGGTAGGAACTCCATCACTAGGGGCTCAACATTGGCTTGCAGACCGCGGTAGTGGAAATTTTTGCTTACACCTATGATCGGATTCACCCTCCCTCCATATCCTGTCTGAATACGCTTCCCCAGTGCCTCTTCGGGACTGCTCCAACCGAAAGCCGTGACAGCAGTTTCATTGATCAGAAATGCTCCTGCAATGTCTGTGCTCATGTCTTTTTGGAAAGCTCTCCCAGCAACCATTTCGATCCCATAGTCAGCGACAAAATCGTGATCAAAATACATGTGAAACATGGATTGATTTTTTGGATCTTCTTCTCCGACTAACGAGACGCCAAAATTGGAAACACCCCTCCCCGGAACGGTGGAGGAGACAGTCGCATCGGATATAGAAGGATGCTTGGAAAAAAGATCTTTCACGGTTTCATAATTTTCCTGGATGGAGATTCCTCCCCTTAATGGGAGCACAATTTTCTGCTCCTTTTCGAAGCCCAAGTTCTGATTTTTCATGAAGTTGAACTGTCTGGCCATGATAAGAGTGCCGACTATAAGCACGATCGATATGGAAAACTGAACGACCACGAGCACATTCCGCATGGCAAAACCTCGAGATCCACGGATAAGAGTTCCTTTGAGAGTGGCGATCGGTCGGAAGGCAGACAGCACCAGCGCAGGATAAATCCCTGCAGATATCCCAATCAAAATCGAACCGACAATCATCGAGATCAAAACAGCAGGATTCAACAGTTGGCTGAAATCTAAGGCGATTCCGGTCACATTTTTTATAACAGGACTAGCGAATTTTGCTATAACCATCGAAAAACCAAGCGAGATAAGCGATACAAACAGAGATTCTCCTAAGAATTGGCCGACGAGTTGAAACCTTTTGGCTCCCACAACCTTTCGCATACCCACTTCTTTGGCTCGGTTGGCCGAACGGGCCGTGGAAAGATTCATGAAATTCAAACCAGCAATAAGGAGGATAAAGAGGCCGACAAAGGAAAAGATGGTGACATACTGAGGATTCCCAGGGGGTTCGGCTTCATAACGGATGTGAGAGTGGAGATGTATGATGGAGATGGGCTGCAAAAAGTAGTGATAAGAATTTCCCCTTTCTTTTAGCTGCTCTCCCACATATTTATCCGCGAGATGGCTGGCTTGTTGGAAAAACTCTTCCCTGTTTACATTCGATTTAAGTTTCAGATAGGTGTAAAACATGGTGGAATACCAATTGTTCATCTCTTCCCAGTTAGAGAGTGTTTCCATCGAAGCCATCAAGTCATATTTCAGGTGGGTGTTTTCCGGGGGATCAACCACAACGCCTGTGACCTCATAGGTATCGTTATTGATCTCCAAAGTTTTGCCGACGGGATTGTCGCGCCCGAAATACTTCAAGGCTATCCTTTCAGAAATGACCAGAGTACTAGGCCTAGTCAGCGCTTCTTGGGCATTTCCTTGAATAAATGGGATTGTCAAAACATCAAAAAGTTCCGGGTCTGCGTACATGAATCGGTCTTCATAAAAAAATGTGTCCCCCCGTCGCACCAATCGGCTTAGGGATGTTACTAAGGCGCGGCCGGCCTGCTCGACTTGGGGATAGTCGGCTTTTAGTGTTAGGGCCACCATCGGTGATATCGGGGCAAAGACCCGGTTAGAGGTTGGGGTGCGGATGTCCTGAACGATCCGGTAAACCCTCTCTCCATCCTTATGATATTTGTCATAGCTCAATTCATGACGGACATAGATGAGAATCAATAGACAGACAGCCATACCGATGGCAAATCCGGCGATATTGATAAAGGAATATCCTTTATGACGCTGGAAATTTCTCAGGGCGATTTTAAGATAATTTTTAAACATAATGCTCCTCCAGTATATTTTGTCCGTAACAACCCCTGGGATTGACTCCAGAACCCGGAGCCAGTACCAGATTTTTGCACGCCGTTTTGATTCGAATGCGCATTTATATTGATAGATTTCATCGATGTCACCGGAAAACTCATAGAAATCTTCCGATCTGAGAAACAGTTTGAGAATTAGAGTAGGGAATAGAGGGGGAGGAATTTTTGTTTTTGTCATTTATTTTGCTTTTTTATCAAAACTGAGATCTTGGATTCCCCGCCAGATCGAGGAATGAATGTTGAGGATCTTTTCTAAGGCTGAAATTCCATCATGGTTTATCTCATAATAATAACGGGTTCTGCCGCCACGTTCCGAAACGGGATCGCTCGCGATTTTTTCCACGTATCCTTTTGCCCTTAATTTTTTCAGGGTTTTGTAGATAACACCAAACGGCCAATACCGCCCGATATCGTTGTTGACCTGTTCTCTTATGGTCACGCCATAGGCATTGCCTTGGAGCTTGTAGACCGCCAAAAGAATGATTTCTTCACCTCTGGATAAGAGTATCATCTGCTTGTCCTCTCATTTATATGCAAATTGCACTCATATATTAAGACGCAGAAAAAGCAAAAAAGGTTTGCAAAAACTTTGTGTACAAGTCAGATAGATCCTGTTCTCGAAAGTGAACTATTAATCCCTTGATTTCGTAAGAAATGGAGAGTCAAGAGATTTCCTGGAGGGAAATATGTTGAAGAATTATTTCAAGATCACACTCAAAACGGCAGTGTCAATTACCAGCAAATAGAGCCAAGGCAGCATAAACAGCAAAACACCTCTTCATAAGATAGACCTAAGCGCTGAAATCGACAAAAAGCAGCCACAGAGGCTCTCAGAAATACTCTCCCTTCTCCTCGGCTGCCATCAGAAGTTCCTGCTGGAAGACCCGGGGTTGAGGAGGGCGTTGTGCATGACAAATGAAGTTTCCTCCTCAATTATGGGAGGATGAGCAGAGTTTTGCTCTTTCTTTCTTTTTTTGCCACGATGGGTATTAGAGTAGAGGCCGTATTATGCTGAGTTCAAAATTATGCTGAGTTAAGATTTTCTCTTCCTTATAATTCTTTCTATTTCAAGAGGTAACGTCTTTTTTCTCCCTTCCAAACTCAGCATAATAATTAATACAATCTATCATAAAAAAATAGGAAAGGAGGAAAAAGTATGCAAGTGAAGGAACTTATCAGAGAGTATGGAAAGCATTTACAACAAACCATAGGCGTTTCTGAAAGCACACGACATCAATACATTCATTATGTTCAACGCTTTCTGAGTGAAACATTCACAGATGACTTTCAAAATAAGTTGATCAATCTCCGGCCCAGCGAACTGATCCAGTACGTAATAAAACAAAGGGAGGATTGCAATGAACCGGTTCTTAAATCCCTGCTCACCGCTTTACGGAGTTTTCTCAGATTTATACAAATGAAAGGGCTGTGCGGAGCACGACTCGTCAATGCCGTTCCATCTCTTCCTGCGTGGAAACTGTCCAGGATACCCAACTACCTTACGAAAGAACAACTGGATAAATTTCTTTCGTCTTTTGACCATAAAACTCCAACTGGACGCAGGGACTATGCAATAGCCCTTTGCCTGGCCAGACTAGGCCTTCGCAGAAAAGAAGTGACTCATATCGCTCTGGATGATATTGATTGGCGCTCAGGGATTCTTCGCATAACTTCGAGCAAATCCCGTCGTTTCAGTTCAATGCCATTGCCGGAAGATGTGGGAAAAGCGATTGTTTCATATCTGTGCAACGGACGTCCCCCAACAGAAGAGCGGCGGGTATTTGTATGTCATCGCCACCGCGTAGGCGTACCACTCCAAAGCACCGCTATTGGAACCATAATCCGCAGGCGATTCAAACGTACAGGTATGAAGGTCCCTTCTAGAGGCACTCATATTCTTCGCCATACGGTTGCCACCCATATGGTTCAGCAGGGAGTAAGCATCAAGGAAGTCTCAGATTTCTTGAGACATCGCAGCCTTGATACTACAGTCATCTACACCAAGGTCAACATTCCTATGCTTCTGGAAGTGGCGCTGCCCTGGCCTAAAGAAGGAGAGATAACGTGAAGAGTCGACTAAGTATGATTGAACAGGTTCAGGAATATCTGAAGTTTAGGCGGAGTTGTGGGTATCAGTTGGAGATTCCGGGCAAGGAGTTGATGCTTTTTGCTCGTTACGCGGCGCTCACCGGCCACAAGGGGCCTCTCACAACAGAACTTGCTGTGAGGTGGGCCAAACTTCCTCAAGATGCCAACCCTCGCTACTGGGCAACCCGCTACGATATTGTTCGACGTTTTGCTGAATATAGATTTCTCTTTGATCCGGCGACTGAGATTCCACCGAAAGGTTTACTGGGACCGTCAAAGCGGCGCTTGTCACCTCATATATATTCGGATGAGGAAATAGCAGCATTGCTTCAAGCCGCATCTCAACTTACCCCAACCGATGGTCTGCATCCTCGGACATATGTCAGCTTATTCGGCTTGCTCGTCAGCACGGGGCTGAGAATCTCGGAGGCCCTGAATCTCTCCCGACAGGATGCAGATCTCGAAACAGGGGTTTTGACTATCAAAGAAACCAAATTTCGCAAGTCCCGTCTTGTGCCGGTGCACCCCTCAACACTGCAGGCGTTAAGGTGCTACAGTAAGTTTCGGGACTGCTATCATCCTGGGGCAATGTCAAAGACGCTTTTCCTGGCTGAGAAGGGAACACAGTCTGAATTACCGTGGGGTGTTGTATGTCTTTCTGAAGCTGCGCCGCAAGTTAGGCTGGCAAGAGGCAAACAACAAACCCAGGATTCATGATTTTCGCCATACCTTTGCCGTCAGGAGGCTGCTCAAGTGGTATGAAGAAGGAACCAACCTGGATCAGAAGATTCTGGCCTTGAGCACTTATCTCGGTCACGTCCAGGTCACTGATACCTACTGGTATTTAAGCGCTGTCCCTGAGCTTCTGGCCGTAGTGTCGGAAAAATTTGAAAATTTTGCCACCAAAGAAAAAAGGAGGGATGCCCTATGAGTAAAAACAAACTGGAAATAAGTCTCTCCACATTGATCCAGGATTTTTTCTGCCAGCGCCTCATAACACAACGCAATGCCAGTTCCCAAACCATAGCCAGTTATCGGGATACCTTTCGTTTGCTCTTCGGCTATGCTCAAAAGAAGATTAAAAAAGTGCCGGCTGCTCTTCAATTCGAAGATCTGAATACCGATTTTGTGCTGAAGTTTCTAGACTATCTCGAACAGGGACGAGGCAATTCGGAACGTACCCGCAACCTCAGGCTGGCCGCCATACGCTCTTTCATGCGTTACGTCTCTTATCGGCTCCCCGGTTCTCTTTCGACTATTCAGGAAGTACTGGCCATCCCCCTGAAAAGATTTGATCGACCTTCTCTTGAGTTCCTGCGAAGGGAGGAAGTAGAAGCTATTATTGCAGCACCGGACAAAACCACTTTCAGCGGCCATCGGGATTTTGTCATGTTCATGACTCTCTACAACACTGGAGCCCGTGTTTCAGAGATCATTAAGCTTCTGGTAAGTGATATCTTCCTGGAAAGTAAGGCCTCTGTTCTTATTCATGGAAAGGGACGTAAACAGAGGGCTGTTCCCTTATGGAGTAGTACCAAACGTCATCTGAAAAGGTGGCTATTACAGTTAAAATCCGATTCGCATGAGCCTCTCTTTCCCAGCCGTGGCGGTCAACCACTTTCCCGCTCAGGTGTTGAATATCGACTTCGTTTGGCTGTAAAAAAGGCCACAGAACGATTCCCATCACTTGAAAAACGAAAGGTATCTCCACATACCTTTCGTCATACGACGGCCATGCACCTTTTTCAGTCCGGCGTCGATATCACAGTCATTGCCCTCTGGCTTGGACATGAAAGTCCAGCCACCACTCATATGTATGTCGAGGCTGATCTGACAATGAAAGAAAATGCCCTTAAAAAGCTCCAAGGCCCGTCGTTGAAAAGTTTGCGATATCAAGCTAGTGATTCCATTTTATCCTTTTTGGAGAGCCTGTGATTATGCTGAGTTTGATGAAATGTAACTAGTTTAAAATCAGGAACCTACTCAGATAACTCAGCATAATTTTGAACTCAGCATAATACGGGTTGTACGCCAATGCCCACCGGGGGAAAAAGCGGAAAACGGAAGATGACTGAACATTTGACTCTCGTGAAGGTCTATACACTTTCTCCATTTCCTTCACAGCCGGCTTCTTGGCTTCCGTTTGTGGAACTGTCGGGGAAACCTGGACAGATGTCGTCTCTTCAGCAACAACCAATTGAACATCCGTTGAATGAATATACCCTTCCACCACAAACCCCTGTTCATCTGGAGGAAGAGCCACTTTATACCAATCTCCCGACTTTTCTGAAGCTTCAAAAACGGCTCCAAGAGAAACCTGTGAAATAATCATACTTTCAATGCTTGTCTTTAGCCTCACATAGGCGATCTGGCTGACAACTTTCACAACAATTTTTTCAGCTCTCAATAAATTTGTCGAAATCAGGACAAAAAAAAGACAAAAGACCAAAATAATTCTGTGACCTCTTACTCGCATTGGTTATATCCTTTTTCTCAGCCCCTGACTTTTGAATTCAGGAGAGTCCCTCCCAATAATCCCAGGACCGTGGCAAAGCTCAACAAAACTATACTGTAGGCCAGAATCAAAAGCGTGTATGAAGATTGATCAATTTCGAGAGTGATCTGGAGAATAAAAAGTGATGTCGAAACAGCTATCAGGAGAATAGATAACAGCAGCTTTTTCTTGAGAAGAGGAGTTTTGATTTTTTTAAATCTCAATTTCCCATCATAGAGTCCTGATAACATCCCAAAAAGCGTCACAAACGGAAGCAGCAGAACCATGGCTTTAAGTGAAACCGCAAAAACAGAGTGCAACGCGATAACCTTGGCCAGAATGAACAGATTGATGAAAAAAATGTATGTGATAACGGCAATGGGAAAGTGGACAATGGCTGAATGGGCGTGCATCTCCAGGGCTTTCCTTCTTTTTGCAGAAATGGTTGGCTCAAATTCTTCAAAAATTTTCCCTTTAAATCCACAGGCAGGACACAAATCAGGCAGAGTTTTGTTCTTTAAAACAAATCCGCACACTTTACATTTGTAGAGCTTATTCATGGCAATCTCCTTGATCTAAGCATATCAAGAAATTTCTCCTATTTCCACCAAGGAGGCCAAAATTATCCATAATAGTTTGCAAGCAGAATCTTTAACGGCCATAATATCTATTAGAGGGGTTATGATACAAAACTAGAAAAGGAAAAATATGCCCTTATCCCTGTAACAGTCGAAAATGGAAATCCTTTACACTACAGCAAGAGAGTCGGAACTCAATTTGGAAAAGACCAACAGCTTCTAGTGAATTCCTGGGATTTTCCATCATTAGCCAAGACTGGCCAAACCTCTATTTCATGTCTGGAATATTATCCTGAAGGAAATAGAACTGGAAAAGTTTGGAAGATTTTCAAGCATGCAGCATTTTTTTTACAATGGAGGCAAAGTTTTGCTTAAGGCAGAAGGGACAAAAGGATGGCAGGTATCCATATTTCAAGATGAGATCCAGGGAAGGTTTGATTTATCTGTACACCTTGAAATGTCTCAAGCAGAAAAATCGTTTTTGAAGGAAAGATATCCCAATCTTTCCAGTATTCAAATGTCAGAACTGGAAGAAAAGCTGTCCAGCATTTCCTTTAGCGAAATGGTGCCCTATTACATCAAATGTTATGGTTTTTATGAAGGGCACACAAACTATAGGAGCGATCCCATCGCCATCGCATTTATATTCGGATTAAAAAGTTTAGAAGAAATTGAAAATGTATTTCAGGGGAATTTATATTAAACCTTAATAGATCATTTTACAAAAGAAATGATTAATAAATAAAGGTCCGCTGATCTTGTCATTGACGGTGTAAATTTTAATAAGTGTCCGAAAACGGACACCGTTTGTTAACGAATCCGTATCGTTCTAACTGGGTTGAGAGGGGAAGAGAGCATTACAGACCTCTGCCGCAAAGAGGGAATCCATCCCACCTATTATTACAAGTGGAGTAAAGCCTTTCTGGAGGCGGGAAAACGGCAGCTCAACGGCGACACTATCCGGGAAGCTTCAGGCGCGAGGCTTTTTTTTAATGCGGGGCCAATCGACTTTAATCCATTGCTGGATTTGCTCCTCGTTCCTCTCCACTGCCTTTCTCTGTGGTTTCTGAGGGCTCCAACCCAAAGAATGAAGCAGGCGGCCTATGTGATCCACATGGTATCGGACACCGATTAGGAGGCGTTTCTCCGTGCCGGTTCGAGCCGGGTTGTAAAGTATAGTTGTCTCTTATTCCCCTGAACGTAAACAGCGGTTTTCTTTATTTTGGTTTTAACCTGATCCTTAAAACATCGAAATACAGGGGAAAGCTGAAGATATTTCTGTCTGTGCGGGATTTTGGCCTGATTTTTGAATCAACTTCTCTGTTATGGCAGGGATATATCGTCAGCGTCCTGCCTGTGCGTTACCGCACGCAGACAGGCATCCGGAACGTACTGTATTGTACCGGGTGTTATTCCATTATTTTGAGAGATTTTTGCACGAGTACGAACACCGGTTTGAGAAGGAGTATGGGTATCTACGTCCTATCGTGCAGGAAGTGGTGGACAAGTATTTGGATTGTGGGAATCCTAAGAACGGGTTTGCAAGGATCAAGTGTAAAGATTGTGGCCTGGAGAGGCTCCTGATGTTTTCTTGTCATGGCCGTGGATTTTGTCCCTCCTGCCATGCCAAAAGACGTGAGGAGTGGGGCGACCTGTCTGCGTGCGGTCACGCACAGGCAGAGTGGATGCGGGAGGAACTCATCCTGGATGTTCCTCACCGCCAGGTGGTATTTACCATACCCAAGATGCTGCGGATATTCTTCAAGTACAATCGTTCGCTTCTCTCCGATCTCTGTCTCTGCGGCAAGAAGGCGCTTGTCAAATACTTCAAGGCTGTTACAGATAGAGAACTTACGCCAGGAATTATCGCCGTGATACAGTCGTTTGGGTCCCGGATAAATCTTCACCCGCACCTGCATTTTCTTGTTCCCGAGGGCGGTTCTGACAGGGAGGGACGTTTCTACAGTGTTTCCCGTTTTAACGATGACCTTTTACGAGAAATCTTCACGCGGGAGGTATTTTCTCTGCTTCTTAGCAAACAGTTGATCAACCTTACTCTTGTACAGAAAATATTGCACTGGCGACATACCGGTTTCCATGTCCACAGCAAAGTGAAGGCCACAAGTAAGCTGGAGGCGGAAAGAGTCGGCAAATACATGATAAGACCGATCCTATCCCTCAAGCGGCTTTCCTTTGATGAAGCTCAGGGGCAGATATTCTATCAGTATGGAAAAGACAGTGAAAAGACAGAGAGGATGGATTACCTGGACTTTATCGCCAGAGTCACATCTCATATTCCTGATAAAGGACAGGTGATTATTCGATATTATGGTTTATATTCCAATGCCCACCGGGGAAAGATGCGAAAAGAAGGAAATGATCCCTCCCATCCACCAATCATTGAAGATGAAACCTCATTCAAACCATCCCGGGGCTGGTCGGAGATGATAAAAAAAGTCTATGAAGTTGACCCCCTGCTGTGTCCAAAGTGTGGAGGACAGATGTTTATCATCTCCTTTATAGAAGATCATAAAGTCATAGACAAGATAATCTTCCACCTCAAACTGACCTTCATGGCTGAACGGCCGCCTCCGACTCAGGCTGTTCAACAGGAGCTGACAGCCGGGGATTTTGCGGAATATTTCTAAACATTAGACATAACAAGGTGGGAAAGTCTACAATATTTTTGGTTTTTTTTAAGGCTTTATTCCAGGATTGTTAAATATTGTGGATTATTTTTGATTTTGTGTGCTTTTACAGCAGTATTTTCTTATAATATTTATATCCAGATAGATCGGAGGGACAAAATTGGGAAAAAAGGGCATTCATTCGTCAGAAAACCAAAAAGGAAATTCCTATCTTGAAAGATCACAAGAACTGTATGACAAAAAACTGCTCTCAGACAAAGAAATTGAAGATGCAAAAATCCAATTCTACAATGCCGAAGCAGATGTTCTCTCGAATGAAGCCAGGCTAGAACAAGCACAATCCCAAGTTGAAACCAGTGAAGTTGACCTGAACTTTACTGTAATCAAATCTCCTATTGATGGTACTGTGATCAACAGAAATGTGAACGTAGGCCAGACAGTAGCTGCAGGCATGAATGCACCTCTCCTTTTTCAGATTGCAAGAGACCTGACTAAGATGCAGGTTGAGTGCGCTATCACAGAAGCAGATATTGGAAAACTCAAAGAAAAGCAGGCTGTCACCTTCAAAGTTGATGCTTTCCCAAATGAAACATTTACAGGAACTGTTGAACAAGTCCGGATCAATCCTGTTATCACGCAGAATGTTGTCACATACATCACTATCATTTCAGTTGCAAATCCTGAACGTAAACTTCTGCCTGGCATGACAGCAACCACCACTATTGTCGTCGGCGAAGCAGTCAATGTAATGCTTGTCCCAAATTCTGCTCTGAGATTCAGTCCTCCGCCAGAAGAAATAAACGCAATGCTTCAAAGACCTGGCGAAACACCTGGGCAAAAACCTGGAGCACAGCCCGGACAAAAAACAGCTGGCCAGACAAGAACAAGACCTCAAGGCATGCAACAACAGCCTCGGGTCTGGGCACTTGATGAAAATGGAAACCTCAAAATGATAAGAGTGCAGACAGGAGTGTCAGAGGCCAATTTTACAGAGTTAATTAGTGGCGACCTCAAAGAAGGAGACATGGTGATCACAGGGGTTGAGACAGTAGAACAAGCCAGAAGAAGTTCAAATCCAATGAGAGGGATGCGCTTCTAAATGCCTTAAAAAGCTCTGCCCGGTCTGAGTTCCTATCTTTTCCGAATACTATCATGATATGCCGTCGAAAATTCAGGGTAAATTTGGACCTCCCAAGCATGACTGGAAAGTTTGCCTGAATTGCTGGGAAAGAAGATATGATGAAGCGTTGGGAATAAATCTCAATTCCTTGGGGATCCGATTCACAGCAGACTTGTGTCTGAATGGACGGACAAAGGATCAGGCTCAAGCCTCTCCTTCAACAAAGCGAGGGAGAAAAGAAAAAAAATCCCAAAAAGAAGGTCGAAAAAAAAGTTCTAGACAATTTAAAAAGAAAATTTGTTGAGATGAACTGACTTTTCAATGAGGTTATCTCTAAATATGAGGATCACGAGATCGACAAGGAAGAGTTCCATGGATACATTGTTTTTATAGAGCAGATAAAAATTGATGCGCAGAAAACATTTCCTGTTGCTTCTTTTTTGGGGAATAGCTTTGCGGATTGGTACTTTAAATTTTATATTCTCGATTTATGTCTGAACCATGCGATTCTACATTGTTCTCTAAGGAAGATAATCTGCAGGACCTAAAGGAAGCAAAAAAGAAAAAGGAAGAGATTGAGGAGATGATTTGGGGAAAACCTTCCTCTCGTTCGCGAAATCGTAAATTAATATTTTGACTGCGGTTATCCAAAGAAAAGCTTTCCATAGACAAAATATTCTGAATGCAGATTTCAAAGATTTTCCGCCTTTTTTTTAAAACCTGATTTTAAGGAGGATATCCTGGAGCCAATAGAAATATTCGGATTAGACGAATTTGCAGACTCTGCGCTAATAATCAAAGCCCGCACGATGACAAAACCGCTCAAACAGTGGCGTTTAAAGAGAGAATTCAATAAAAGGCTAAAAAAGAAATTTGACGAAGAGGATATAGAGATTCCATTTCCACATACAACTCTTTACATGGGGCAGGATAAAAAGGGGAATGCTGCGCCCTTGAGAATTTCAATGGAGGGCAAGAATAATTCATAAATAATTCTGTTAGAACCAATGATATGTTCTAAGAATTGAAAATTGGGCCTAGTAGAAAATGAACGTGGAATTAAAAGTTTAAAACTAGAGAGCTGAGTAAATATTGATCTGTGCTTTTAAAACCTGGCACTGGATTGTGAGAATACTTTAGCTGATAGCTAATTTTAAAAGAGAAGAATTTGCTGATATTAATAGAAAGAGATGAAACGGAGGAAATACGGTAATCCGCGGAGTTTTCTAGATTAAAAAGAATCAAGTCCTGGTGAACCAATTCAGAATTAGAAGATAAAGCGAGTTGCACTGCATTTGAGATTAACAGAGAAGGGAAGGAGAGCGAAAAATTAGAATCTGTATCTTTTTCGATATTATTTTCTAAGCTCCATCCAAATGCAGCTTCTGATGATAGGACAAATTTTTCCGAATTTAACCAGAAATAACCCGCACCAACTGTCAATGCAAGCCGATAGTTGTATCCTGATAAAACATTCCTCTCTAACTTGCCAAAGCCAAGTATGTAGGCTTTTGATTTTAGCACGGCCTTGTATTGGAAATGACTATAATAAAACTCAGTGTCTTTGGATCCCTCGTTCTCTGAATAAATTATGCTTCCCTTAAATTGAAAATGATTCTTTGTAGATTTCAAGTTATGCTCTGTATCTAAACCTAAAGATCGATCATCAGTGTTACCAGATGTGAGCAAGAATGAGAAGCTTGTCGATGAAGAATAAGATTTTTGTACCTCCTTATTTTCTTCAGAAGCTTGGATAATTTGTGCTAAGACGAAGAAAAGCACAAAAATTGTAAGTTTTTTTAAGATATACATCATTGATCCCTCCTGAATTTTTTCTATAAAGAACTTCAAGCTATGTCAAAGAATTTTTAGCTGCGTCATGAACTCCCCCCCATCGTTTGGACAGGAAACAGGCTGCTTTAAGGTGTATTCTATGCCTGCTTTTAATGTTTTCATATTATATGTTTGTTTGTCAAAAAATCAAAGCTCTGAGAGCTGTTGTAAGCTTCGATCTCAATTTCGTCCATATCAAACCCTATGCCTATATACAGCATTTGGCGCTGTAGAGACTCCATAATAGACTTCAAACGGGGTGCGGCCATTCAATGATGCATGCGGCCTTTCGGTATTATAGAAAGGAAAGAAATCCGAAAGCCCCTCTCTAGCCTCCCGCACTGACCAATAATCATGAAGATAGACTTCCTCGTATTTCACCGTGCGCCACAGACGCTCGACAAAAATGTTGTCAAACACCCGGCCGCGGCCGTCCATGCTGATATCAATATCTTTTTCTTCCAGAACCTCAATAAATTTATCACTCGTGTACTGAGGCCCTTGATCCGAGTTGAATATCTCCGGTTTGGATACAGACAGCGCTCTCTTCAGGGCATCGATGCAGAAGTCTTTTTCCAGCGTTATCGAAAGCTCCCAGGAGAGAACATACCGGCTGAACCAATCCATGATCACTGTTAGGTATACAAATCCATGAAGCAGCCGGATGTAGCTTATGTCGCTGGTCCAGACCTGATCCGGATGATCGATTGTAACACCTCTTAATAGATAGGGATACTTCTTGTGTTCATCATTAGACTGGCTGAGCCGGGGCTTGGGATAGACGGCATAAAGCCCCATGAGCCGCATCAGCCGTCTTATCCGTTTTTCGTTCACCCAATGGCCCTGCCGATTGAGCCAGGTCGTCATCTTTTCGACTCCTAAGGTGGGTCGGCGGGTATACTGCTCGTCTATAAGACGCATCAGGTAATTATTGTATGAATCATTTCTTTGAGATCTATAGTAGTAGGATGAGCGATTCAGCCCGAGTAGCTCACACTGTCGGGAGATAACAATCCTCTTATTTACCGGTTCCACTTCCTGCCTCTTTTCTTTTACAGGAGATTTTGAGATTTTTTTTTAAGCCAGTCCAACTCCACTTTCAACTGGCCGATCTGGCGGAAAAGCTCGGAGACAAGTTCCTCGTGATCCTTTTCCTTCTTCTTCCTGCGGTTGGTAAAAAGATCAGGAAGGGATTCCAGGAGCTGCTTTCTCCACTTGCCGACCTGATTGGGATGAATCCCAAACTTACTGGACAGTTCAGCCATGGTTCGCTCCCCCTTAACTGCTTCAAGAGCCACCTTTGCTCGGAATTTGGCATCATAACTTTTTCTCATACTGCCTACCATTGTACCATACCTCCTTTAAGGCTAATGGCAGGCCAAAATCCACCTTAATGCCTTGTCCAGTTTTTCGGGAGTAGTTCATCATTTGACTGGAAATTGTTATTTTTTAAAGGTATAGTTACCATATATTAATACAAATTCTTGATGAGTAGAAGCAAAAGCAAGTTCTTATTCCAGTCAGCAATATTGAATAAGTTGATTATTTTTCGGATTGACTATTCAGAAATTATTGGATTTCCTTTTTAGGAAAAGATGCCGGTGAGGAAGATAATTAAATTGTGTATGTTATCATACAGAATTTAATTACAATTACACCAAATTAGGAGGTTATAATGATTCGAAAATTAGTACAGAAAACGTCAAAAAAAATGGGCCTACCTCCTGGAACTCCAGTTTTTGTAGGAGAGAAAAAAGTTGAAAGAGTCAGGATTTCTTACATTGATTATGACGAAGCCAAAGTTGAAGAAAAGGAAGTTGAGGATATTGTGCAATGTTTTCCGTTCAAGGATACACCGACTGTTACGTGGATAAACATAGACGGCTTACATCAAGTGGACATAATCGAGAAACTAGGGAAGCACTTTAGTTTGCATCCTCTTATATTAGAAGACATAGTGAGCACAGAACAGCGTCCAAAGATGGAAGATTTCGAGCATTACATATTTGTTATAACAAAGATGCTTTTTTACGATGAGAAGGAAGGTGAAACTAAGATAGAACAGGTCAGTCTAATTCTTGGCGAAAATTTTGTTATTTCGTTTCAGGAGAGAGAAGGAGATATTTTTGAACCCATAAGAGAGAGAATCAGAAAAGGAAAAGGACGTATTAGAAAGATGGGAGCTGATTATCTTGCTTATGCCCTATTGGATGCAGTCGTTGATAATTATTTTCTAATATTAGAGAAACTTGGAGAGCGATTAGAAGACCTCGAAGACAGGGTGGTCTCTAACCCTCAGCCTGAAACTTCTCAAGAAATCCACAAATTAAAAAGAGAGATGATATTTTTAAGGAAATCTGTTTGGCCTTTAAGAGAAGTTATCAACAGCCTTGAGAGGGGAGAATCTCCGCTTATAAAAAAAGCTTGTCGGATTTTTCTCAGAGATGTTTATGACCATACGATTCAAGTGATTGACACGGTTGAGACTTTTAGAGATATGGTTTCTGGAATGCACGATACTTATCTCTCGAGCATTAGTAATAGGATGAATGAAGTTATGAAAGTGTTGACAATCATCGCCACAATATTCATTCCTCTAACCTTTATAGCCGGAATTTATGGGATGAATTTTGAATTTATGCCGGAGCTGAAATGGCATGGGGCCTATTTTGCAATTTGGGGGATTATCGTGATTGTTGCAGTTATAATGATGATTTTCTTCAAGAGAAAAAGATGGTTGTAAGAAGAAACGGTGGAATTTTTTTATCTTTATAGAACAAAAGGGAGGAGATACAAATGAAACAAAAAACCATTATCATTTTAATTCTTCTTGTTTTAGCCATTGTCATTCTCGTCCAAAATACTCAAGTTGTGGAAGTACAGATATTTTTCTGGAAAATTGCCATGTCTCGGATCATCATGATTACTTTTGCGCTAATTGTGGGTTTTGTTATTGGTTATTTTGTTCCTAAAGTACAGAAGAAATGATATTACCAGCTTATTAGCGATTTGTTTCTATTAGAATAGCAAAAGCTATGTGGACATACATATTATTTGTAATTGGCTTTGTTCTGCTTATAATGGGAGCTGATTTTCTTGTTGAAGGATCTTCCTCGATAGCAAGAAGGCTAAATATCTCAGATTTGGTAATAGGACTTACGGTCGTTGCCTTTGGAACATCAACCCCGGAACTGTTTGTTAATACGTTTGCAAGTGCTCAAGGGAATGCTGCTATTGCTGTCGGGAACATCGTTGGAAGTAACATCGCCAATGTTTTCCTTATTCTTGGCATATCTGCGGTTATTTTTCCTTTAGCTGTTGAGAAAAGTGTTGTTCTAAAAGGCTTTGTTGCATGAATCAAAAACATGGGCACCTCTCCCTTTGACAAGAAATTCTATCCAACCACATAAGACAAAGGTTCACCCATTTCGAGCATCCGATTCAGGATAGCGCAACCAATCGCAGCTTCCCGTTTTTGAGCATCGTCATTCTTGGCTCTTAGCCGTCCCCCAATGATTTTCTTGTAACGATAGAATGCATTTTCCGCGTGACTCTGCAAATAGTATCCAGACTGACGTTTCCACTCGGACTATCCCTTGCTTCGGATCTCCGCAATATGACGGTCTCGATGAGAGGGAACATTGATGGAATTGTTGGGCAATACCGCGTCTTTTCTCGGCGGCACGATAACCTCGGCTCCTGGTGAATGATGGCCCACAGCCTCATACACCGCTTCCTGGTCATAGATTCCGTCTCCTATGAATCGGTCAATTTCTCGGTCAAGTTGAGCCAGAAGGTCAGGCACCTGAGATGGATCCTGTTCGTGTCCATCGGTGACCTTAGAAGCCAGGATCCGACCATTCTCATCCACGCCAAGGTGCAGTTTTTTCCAACGTTTGTGCGGCCTTTCCCCATGTTTCTTGGAGTGCCATTCTCCTTGACCACAGATCTTCAAACCCGTGCTGTCCACGATAAAGTACAAAGGGCCGTCCGGGAAGCTCCTGGTGTGCCTGTGGATATTTACCGTTCGATTCCGGCGGGACATGGTTGTGTGATCAGGGCAGGGCAGATACAAATCCATTAGTTTTAGGATGGATTTGAGGAATCCTTCCGCCTGACGTAATGGAAGGTGAAAGACCAGCCTAAGCATAAGCGAAGTCTCGATGGCGATGTCAGAATAGATCGGTTGGCCGCCCCGCTTTCCGTTCTTTGGAGGTGTCCACGCGTCGATGGCATCTCGGCTGAGCCACACAGTAATATCGCCTCGGCTTCGAAGAGATTGCTCATACTCCGGCCAGTTCTTGACACGATAGGACGTCTTATATTTCGTATGTCTATACGCTCTCTTGTGGGCTTCGGGCATGTTGACCTCCATTGGATTTACGGATTTTACATGCTTATAATGTGATTATCCACCGATGTTATGTCAACGTCCTAATGGATTCATGCACCAAAGCCCTTATTACCCCAAAAAAACAAAACAATTTTAAAAAATAACATATCAAAAATCAACAAAAATGATTTGGATATAATTGGCGCACAAAACACACGTAAACCTGTGATCAAAGATGAGAGCATTGGGCTTCTGTTCATACTACATCACGGATTTGGAAACGTTCACTGTCGTTCTAAAGAAATTGAATATGTCAACAATAAGTTGTATAAATAATCGGACGAACTAAAAACAAGAGGCTAGCAAATGTATGAACAACGCATTCAAGAATTAATTCCTCGTTCTAGATTTATTTCACGTTTGATATTTCATGCGAGTTTGGCAATACTTATTGTCCTTGTGTCGCTAGGTTTGGGTATCTTCGGATATCGACAGACCGAAGGGCTATCCTGGATTGATTCGCTTTTAAATGCGGCAATGATACTTGGAGGTATGGGGCCGGTCAACCAATTACAGACTACATCGGGGAAACTTTTTGCCTCTTTTTACGCCATTTTTTCAGGGATAATTTTTTTAGTTGCTGCTGGGGTTATATTGGCTCCGGTTTACCATCGAATACTGCACTATTTCCATTTGGAAACGGATTCAAGGACATCAGAATCAGAAAACAATTGAATCAGATTTTCTGGAAGATTGTTATAGTGCGCAGCTCATGCAGCAAAGCTATGAGATTGATCCGAATAGAATTTGAATTTAGTACTCTGAAAACTATTCCTAACTTAAAATATTAATTTTTTGGGAGGTTTTAAAATGAAATTACCAGAATATGTTACGATTGATGAGGCTAAAAGAGTGTGTTATGAACTCAGCATCTCAGATTGGACAGAAATGAAAGAGGCGAGTGTTCCAATAGCAGAAGCAGAGGCAATTTTGAGTAAAATCAATACCACTGGCATGAACATCGAACTTCAAGAATTTCGAAAGGGTCTGGAAGTTGAATTGGAACATGGAATCAAATTTGAAGACGCCAATGTGACAAATAATCATCCGATATTAACAGGAAGAATAGTTCTCGCTCACTTAAAAGAATCCAGAAATTACTATAGACGGTTGGAGGTTTTTGAGCTTGAAGGCGATCTTTTCAAAGAAATTGCCAACGAAAATTACTCGGTTGTTAAGAATTTGTACCAGAAAATTCTCAACGCAAAGGAAGAGCTCTATAGAGCAGAATTAGAAGAATTGAGTGCGAGTCATCCTTATCCTTGAATTACTAGAAACGTGATGTAGATTAAATACAATAAAATAAACAGAATCCCCTCCCATCTATCAACCAATCTCCTCTTTCCACTGAACATGCTTATAAATAGTATAAGATTGGCAAATACCATAACTCCGATATATGGTTTATATTCCAATGCCCACCGGGGAAAGATGCGAAAAGAAGGAAATGATCCCTCCCATCCACCAATCATTGAAGATGAAACCTCATTCAAACCATCCCGGGGCTGGTCGGAGATGATAAAAAAAGTCTATGAAGTTGACCCCCTGCTGTGTCCAAAGTGTGGAGGACAGATGTTTATCATCTCCTTTATAGAAGATCATAAAGTCATAGACAAGATAATCTTCCACCTCAAACTGACCTTCATGGCTGAACGGCCGCCTCCGACTCAGGCTGTTCAACAGGAGCTGACAGCCGGGGATTTTGCGGAATATTTCTAAACATTAGACATAACAAGGTGGGAAAGTCTACAATATTTTTGGTTTTTTTTAAGGCTTTATTCCAGGATTGTTAAATATGGTGGATTATTTTTAATTTTGTGTGCTTTTACAGCAGTATTTTCTTATAATATTTATATCCAGATAGATCGGAGGGACAAAATTGGGAAAAAAGGGCATTCATTCGTCAGAAAACCAAAAAGGAAATTCCTATCTTGTTTAAAGATAAGGCAAGAGGAGACTGAGAGTTTTGAAAAACAAAGCCTTCCTTTTTGCTCAAATTTTCCTCCTAATTGAATTTTGGCAGTCTCCCTTGCCATTAATTCTCCTTCAATCCTTTTTCTCTTCTTCTTCTTCAAGCTGCCTCTTCAATCAAACCCATTGTCAATACACTCCAATTTCTGCACCAATAAAATCAAGTATTTTCTGTA
>Ga0209979_1002042_pt1 | contig 20220 bp, 14 predicted proteins | sample AnhtaG_FD_183114 | JGI IMG/M metagenome (GOLD analysis project Ga0209979, IMG submission 183114) | Deep subsurface microbial communities from Anholt, Denmark to uncover new lineages of life (NeLLi) - Anholt_01485 metaG (SPAdes) (version 2) | ecosystem: Environmental > Aquatic > Marine > Oceanic...
ACTGTCTAACGTTATGCTGCCTGAGGCCTCGAGCAATGGCTTTTTGTTTTTGCCGCACATTTTGTTTCGCATATCCACGGCGTGTTTTAACTGCCATTGGCCCATATTGTCGAGCAGCACAATGTCAATGCCCGGAATCTCCAATACATAATTAAGCTGGTCATCGACGTGGTCAACCTCTACTGCGACGAATTTGACGCCCTTTAGCTTTCTGGCCTTAAAAATTATTCTTCGCAGTTTCGGCTGGAAGTTTCTACCCAGCTGGGCCAGATGGTTATCTTTAATCAGAACACCGTCATAAAGTCCGAGCCGATGATTGTACCCGCCGCCACAGCGGACCGCGTACTTTTCGAGGATGCGCCAGCCGGGCATTGTCTTTCGAGTATCGTAAATTTTTGCTTTTGTGCCGTGGACTGCCCAGACATATTTACGGGTAGTCGTAGCTATCCCGCTGAGTCTTTGTAGGAAGTTGAGCATAACCCGCTCGGCGCTGAGCATAGAGCGCAAAGGCCCTTCGATTGTAGCGAGTTTGCTCCCGACGTGGGCAGACTCGCCGTCATTTACACGTACTTTCAACTTGAGTCTTTCGTCATAGCATTTGAGAATCTCTCCGACGACATCCATTCCGCATACAACTATTTCCTCACGTGATATAATGTTCGATTTGGCAATAGTATCCTCTTTGAACAAAAGCGCACTTGTCAAATCACCTCGTCCGAGGTCTTCTTCAATTGCCATTCGGATAAGAGGCCTGGCTTTTGCAATGTTAAGTTTTTTCATTCTTTTGCCTTTTGCTTCGCAATAGATTACGGGCCAAAGTCGTTTTTTGTTTTCGTGATACTCTGCACTTATCACAGATTAGCTTATTCGGGCAACCCGTGTCAGAGCCACAATTCAAACATGGAAATACCTTTTCTTTAATTTCCACTGATTATTACCTCCTGAGGCTGGCAGAGAAAAATCTCACCCAGATTAAGTGCTTTGTTTACCTCGTTCACCGCAACCATAGTTTCAAGACTCACAATGTGTTCAAAATTGTAACTTACCAATGCATCAGCTTTCCAAAGGGTTGCAATGGCAATATGAAGAGCATCAGCTTTGAATTTGGAAGGTACAATTTTTTTGTCACAATACGTTTGTGCAAGTTCGTTCGCCTGCTTGCTCAAACGGTCCGTGACTGGCTTTAGTTTTGCTTGCTCGACTTTTTGCCATAACTTTTTGGCAATACGCTTCGGCGCAGCTTCTATCTCCTGCTGGTTAACCCAGGAGTAAACCCCAATAAACCTTCCATCAGCAATCTGCTGTAAAAGCAGGTTGGCTTCAGCAAAGCGAGAAGGATTGCTATGATTTAATGACCAGCCCAATATCGACGAATCAAGATATAGCCGTAGTTTCCTCATGAAAAGACCTTGTTTTATGGGTCGAATAATTCGTAACCATATTACCAAATCTGTTTGATAAATGCAATGATACCAAGATTAGAAATCCTTTTTCTTATATCGTTTTTGTTTTTTTGAGGCTAAAAAGTCGCTTTTCTTTTTCTTTGAGCTGACCAGAACCAATTCCGGCAATTCTTTCAGTTCCCGCAACTGGTCCCGCAGAAAGGCAGCCTTCTCAAAGTCCAGCGTCTGGGCCGCCTCAAGCATTTCCTTCTCAATTTGAGAAGCTAATTCGACCTTTTCGTATTCCGAGTCGCCAAAGCGCACCGCCTGACGTGCGGTCTGTCTCGCTTTTATCTGCTCGGTTAAGCTCTTACGGATTTCTTTTTTTATCGTTTCAGGTGTAATATTGTGCTCTTCGTTGTACTTTAATTGAATTTTACGGCGTCTGTCCGTTTCGTCAATAGCTTTTTCCATTGAGGCGGTAACTGTGTCGGCGTACAAAAAGACAGTTGCGTTGATATTTCGTGCGGTTCTGCCGATTGTTTGTATCAGCGAGGTCTGACTCCGCAGGAATCCTTCCTTGTCGGCATCAAGGATTGCGACCGCTGAAACCTCCGGCAAATCCAGGCCTTCCCGCAGCAGGTTCACCCCTACCAGCACATCGAATTCGCCGTGGCGCAAAGCCCGCAGTATCTCAATTCTTTCGAGTGTATTGATTTCGCTGTGTAGATAACGACATTTGAAACCTTTCTTTGTAATGAAACCGGACAGGTCTTCAGCCATTCTTTTTGTCAGCGTTGTAACGAGCGTTCGTTCCCCGGCATTGACTCGTTTTTCAATTTCACCTAAAAGATGCGGAATTTGATTGCCGGCCGGATGCACAAAGATTTCGGGGTCTATAAGTCCGGTCGGCCGGATGATTTGTTCGACAACCTCGTTATCACATCTCTCCAGCTCGAATGGCCTGGGTGTAGCGGAAACAAAAACGACTTTGGCCCAGCTTTCCTGAAATTCCTCGAAGCGCAGCGGCCTGTTATCTAATGCGCTTGGCAGTCTGAAGCCGTGCTCAATCAGGGTCTCTTTTCTGTGTCTGTCACCGGCCCACATCGCCCGCAACTGCGGAATGGTAACGTGGGATTCGTCGACAAATAAAAGAAAATCTTCCGGGAAATAGTCAATCAGCGTATAAGGTCTGGCACCGGGCGACAGGCCGGCTAAGTGTCGGGCGTAATTTTCAATCCCGCTGCAATAGCCGACCTCCTGCATCATTTCAATATCGTACATCGTTCGTGCCTGAAGCCTTTGTGCTTCCAGTAATTTGCCCTGGCCTCGCAGTTCAGCCAATCGTTGTTTTAGCTCGGTCTTTATACACTCTACCGCAGAGCCAATTCTCTCAGACGGCATAATGTAATGCTGAGCCGGATATATAAAGAGCTGTTCTTCGACGGCGAGGGTCTCTGCCGATATGGGATTTATATAGCTTATCTTTTCTATTTCCTCACCGAAGAATTCGATGCGGACTGCAAAAGATTCGTAAGAAGGATGCAGCTCGACCACATCACCGCGAACCCTGAATGTTCCCCTTGCAAAATCTACATCGTTTCTGGTGTACTGTATGTCAGCTAATCTGCCGAGCAGCTCATTTCTGTTGCAATTCTCGCCGGTTCGGATGGCGACAACGCTGGCTTTATAATCTTCTGGTGAGCCAAGACCGAAAATACAGGAGACGGAAGCAACAATAATACAATCATCTCTCGCTGAAAGGCTGGTAGTAGTTGAAAGGCGGAGCCGGTCAAGGTCATTATTTTTCGAGGCGTCTTTTTCTATGTATATATCGCGCTGGGGGATGTACGCTTCGGGCTGATAGTAATCGTAGTAGCTGACAAAATATTCAACGGCGTTTTCCGGAAACAGCTCTTTGAATTCCTCATAAAGCTGAGCGGCCAATGTCTTATTGTGGGAGATGACAAGAACAGGCAGATTGTGTTGAGCTATGACGTTAGCCATTGTGAATGTTTTGCCGCTGCCGGTAACGCCCATTAGCGTCTGCAACTTTTTGCCTGCATGCAGTCCTTCTACAAGCCGTTCTATGGCTTGTGGCTGGTCGCCGGCAGGCTTAAACTCATTATTTAGCTTGAATATACCCATCTTCATATATTATTTTAGTCGAATATTGCGCAGATTTCACGGAAAAATTAGCGTACAGCCAAGAGTATATAACGGATAGAACAAAAGCGAAGCTGTTGCTCTGTAACATACGATTTGCTGGTTCGTTGCGATTGCGATGACGAAAAAAGTTTTTTACGGATTATATCAAGCTAATAGTCATTTGACTACTACAAATGACTACTGCTCCGTAACATATGATTTGCTGGTTGTTGTTGGAATATAGGATGGCACCCTTTACTACTCTGCGAAGTAGCTCGCTACGTAGCACGAGCAAACTTGTTTGGGGTGGTCTTACTGGTAAAGCAATTCTAAATTCCAAACTAGCCATCCCCAAGCTCCGCTTGAGGCTGCCACCCGTCGGCTGCAAAGGCTGGAGCTTAAGCGACGGAGCGAGGCCGAAGCTTTTGCGACGGAGCGCTGCCACCCGTGTAAAATGGATTAAAGTCCATCCACCTGTTTTTTCTATTTGACCGGGTCCGCATAGACGATAGCGGCTACGAGGGCTTTTCCATATCGCCTCCACAGGGTATCTGAATCGAGTCCTGAGTCATCTTGCAGCATCTCGAAGGTTATGATGGGAACCCCCAGATCAACTCCGGCATAAGAGCCGAGCGAGCCGGGCTTTGCGCCCAGCCTTTTTACGGGCAAATCACAATATTGGGCCATTCGAACAGCTAAAGTTGTGCCGGGGCCGTCGTAGTCAATGCAGGCCAACGGCTGATGAATGCTGACAATGCGGTCTGGGGAGTATTGCTCGATGAGCTGTTTTATGACGCGGGCCTCCGGTTCAGAAAGCGCAGTGGCTCCGGACTGTTTATTGTTGACACGGTTAGACGCTGGGAAATTGCGGTTGAGGTCCACGCCATTAGCGTTGAAACGGCTGTTGTGGGCCATGCCATCAGGATTGGCCACGGCTAAAAGCACAACCGTTCGTCCAGCCATCAGGTGTGGCTGCTGCTGGAGATATTTCCCTAACCGGCGGACAAGAGGTGTTCCGGCAGGCTCGTCGCCGTGAATTGTTGCCAGGATGAAGGTTACATCCGAACCTTGACCAAGCACAAAGGACAGAATCGGCAGACGCTGAACCGATGTGCCGACAATACGGTACCGGCCCGGAATTACAAATGTTGTCGGCCTTTGCGACGGCGCCGCCGATGGCGTACTAACCAACTCCGGATAGGCTGTGGCCTCATAGCAGCCGGCCAAGGCAAAGACAGCCAATATGGCGCAAATGTTCAAGGTGATGGAGCACTTTTTATTCATATCAGATATTCTTTCAAGCGTCCATTCTTTCCCACAAAGTAGCGATACGGAAGTATTATAAGCTCCCGCAGCAGAGATTAAAGGCAAAAGTCAGAAGAAGAATATAAAAAGATTGGCCAAATGGTTGACTTTTCGGCAGCAATGAGGAAGAATACGTTTTTTCGTCTGTTGTGAGATTTTCAAATGCTTATTACAAGGATGCACAAATGTTTAACGGTATTTTTCACATTCCTCAACCAGTCAATGAGCCAGGCCTGCAATATGCACCGGGCAGTACGGAACGTGCCGAATTGTCCGCCAAACTCAAAGAGATGTTGAATGAACAGGTAGAAGTGCCGATGATAATCGGCGGCGAGGAAGTGCGCAACGGCGAACTTGCGGATATCCGCTGCCCGCACGACCACCAGCACCTGTTAGGCAGGTATCACCAGGCCGACGCAAAGTTTGCCATCAAAGCTATCGATGCAGCCCAAAAGGCTAAGAAAAACTGGGGCGAGATGCCGTGGGAATCCAGGGCGGTCGTACTGCTCAAGGCGGCGGAACTGTTAGCGGGAAAGTATCGCCAGACACTTAACTCCGCTACCATGCTCAACACGAGCAAGACACCGCACCAGGCGGAAATCGACTCTGCGTGTGAGCTGATAGATTTCTGGCGGTTCAACCCTCACTTTATGGAAGAGGTATATGGGGACCAGCCGATGTCAACAGCCGGGGTATTGAACTATATGGAGCATCGTCCGCTTGACGGATTTGTTCTGGCGTTGACGCCATTCAATTTCACGTCGATTGCGGGCAATCTTCCGACATCGCCGGCTCTGATGGGTAACACGGTGGTTTGGAAGCCTGCCTCGGCAGCAGTATTGCCGGCGTACATTATTATGAAAATCTTGGAAGAAGCGGGTATGCCGCCCGGAGTTATCAATATGGTGCCGGGTCCCGGCCCGGTCGTTGCCCCTCCGGTGCTGGACGACGTCAGACTCGGCGGCATCCACTTTACCGGAAGCACATACGTATTTTCGACAATCTGGCTGGCTATCGGGAAAGACGTTCGAAAATACGTTTCGTATCCTCGAATCGTCGGCGAGACCGGCGGAAAGAACTTTATAGTCGCACATGCGAGCGCCGATACCGAAGCCCTCGTGACGGCCTTGGTACGAGGAGCGTTCGAGTACCAGGGTCAGAAGTGCTCGGCTGCTTCGCGAGCGTATATCCCCGATTCAACCTGGCCACAGGTAAAGGAGCAGTTGTTAAGCGAGATCGGTGATATTAAGATGGGCAACGTAACCGACTTTAGAACCTTTATGGGAGCGGTTATCGACAAAAAGGCATTCGATACTATCAGTGAGTATATTGAATACGCCAAGAGCTCGCCCGATATGGAAATTATCATAGGGGGCGGATATGATGACTCGGCAGGATACTTCATTGAGCCGACTGTCGTAGTAAGTAAGGACCCGAAGTCTAAGTTGATGGTCGAAGAAATTTTCGGACCTGTGTTAACGCTATTTGTTTATCCGGAAAGCGAATACGACCAGACGCTGGAGCTATGCGACCAGACATCGCCTTATGCGTTAACCGGGTCGATATTCGCTCTGGACCGCAGCGCGATAGTCAAGGCGATGAACACGCTGCGTCACGCAGCGGGTAATTTTTACGTCAACGACAAGCCCACAGGGGCGGTCGTGTCACAGCAGCCGTTCGGCGGCTCACGAGCATCGGGTACGAACGACAAGGCCGGTAGCTGGCTTAACCTGGAACGATGGGTCTCACCCCGTGCAATTAAAGAAACCTTCCTGCCACCAAGAGACTTCCGTTATCCATATATGCAGGAAGAATAACTGTTTGGATAATAATACGACAGCAAAGAATCTCCAAGCCGAAGGCCCAGAGAGTTATGCTCTTGTGCCTTCGGTTTTTTTACGGCCCAGCCAGGTAGTTAATCCGGATATTTCACGCTATTTTGCCGGTTTTTTCTTGAAAAGGACTGAACAGATATTGTATTATAAAGTTCAGGTCTAACGAATAAGCTCTTTGGAGGAGATAATCCAAAATGGCTTTCGATGATTGGAATCTGCTCAAAACGAAGCTAAGCTACTAAACGTGCGTACAGTTTGCGGCGTAAGAATAAACACTTTTTGGAAGAGTAATCAGATGAAAAGGATAATGTCAACAATTTTGGCTTTAGTTTTGTGCCCGATACTCTGTCAGGCCCAGATTGTCAATTCAGATCCCCTCCCCTCACCGATAGTTACAGATAACTCCGTGGAAGTCTGCCTGAACAGCAGGTACTCACAACATTCCCTAAGTGGCACTGCCAGTGACCAGCAGCTAAGTAACATCGTATGGGCTGCAGGAAGAGTTCCCTTCACAGGGACTCACAGGGACATATATGTCCTCACACCAACTGCGACATATTTATATGAGCCGAACAGCCACGCGATAAGCTGGTATTCAAGTGAGGTAAGGGATGATGGTGCCTTCGCGATTAGATATGAAAGCGAGCTTGATTTCGATACCGGGGTTTCGTTTATGCCGGCACTGCTTGCCTCCGTTTCTCTATGGAACAGTACCGAATCGCCGGTGGCGAGCTGCCCAAAAGGGATTGGATACCCAAAGACAAGATTGATTTTTGGAGTACAGTCAGGTCGGGGGCTGACAACTAAATTGGCGGTGCATTGCTCTGTGCCGGAAGGAGAGCCCGGCTGGCTGCCAGACCCCTGCACTGTGGGCGATAACAGCCTTGAAGAGGTGTTGTCCAATCTGAATTACGTCAGCAGTTTCGCTCAAACGAAATTGACACTGCAACAAATTTCCCAGATGCTATGGGCGGGATACGGCTGCACCGACCATACACCAAGTGGTAAGGCAGGTTTAACCGTTCCCTCAGCCTGGGCCAATTATTATTTGACCCGGAGCATTTATCTGGCGAATGAAAATGGTGTTTTTCGTTATCATAATAGAAACCCCGGCACAAACCTGGCTACAAGAGACCATAGAATCGAGCAAATAGACTCAAGTAGTGCTGGAAGAAGTGGTCCGCGACCCGCCGATGCTCGAGGCAGGCTCCAATCTGCAGTTAGCGGTTTACCTCAGGCGCCGTGTTATTTCATACTTTGCCTTGATTCTTCCTATGTAGGGCAGGAATACGCCCATTTGGAAACGGGTTTTGTGGCCGGCAATATGCTTATCCAGGCCACTGCAATTGATTTAGGCTGTCACTTTAAATCCGTCCTGACCTCGGCTGAGCAGAAAGATATCCAAACCGCCACAAATATACCATCATCACATATCCCCCAGGCGATAGTCAGTATAGGTCCAATAGAAGTCCAGGTGTCTGTTTCTGTGGCTCTTCAGGGTGATAGCCGTCCTGATGTTGGCTGGGCCATTCCATTGACAATCAAGTTCTTTACGCCGGGAGCTGATGTATTAAATGATACTCCAACCTATGAGTTTAAGTTGACCACAACTAAATCCCCGATAGAAAATGCGGCTGTCTGCGAGGCTACCGGTGTCTCACCAGGTATATATGATATCACAGTGCTCAGCGAGTCCACTCTAATGAATGCCAAGAGAAACATGGTTATTTCGGCACCACAGACTTCGGTAAACTTAGGCACACTCCTTGAAGGCGATGCCAATCAAGATAATATAGTTGATTTTGGTGATTATGTCATCCTGTCGAAATGCTGGCTGGCGTCCAAAGACTTAGCGGAATATGATGTTAGAACGGATTTCGACCGCGACGGATTCATTAACTCGGCTGACCTTTGTCTGTTTGCGGCCAATTGGCTGAGGAACTCGCCAGTAGAAGTCCTGCCTTAATAATATTTGCTCAATTTATCTGCTGCGAATTCTTAAAACTCAAGCATTGAGATACGAAAAGGTATAGAAGCATATCTGTAAAAACCGGCAATAAAAAACTGGCCTTGAGGTCCAATACTGAAATCTCAATGATGCACTAAGTTAACAAGCTTGATGACCTGTCAGAACATTTTCAAAATATAATTCACCATAGTGCGTATAAAATATGCAGGGCAAAAGTGTAGAAATTCGTCCAATAGAACCGATGATAGGAGTAGGAACAATGTTTCTTCCTGCATAAATGAGTAGCTCTGAGAGGACGGTATAAATGGCAGAGAAACGCAAAAGAGTTAGGCTCCTAACTTATATTGTAACTGGAATATGTCTTGTGGTTTTTGCATATCTGGGGCGGGGCCTTTATCACGGCGCAATAACAATACACGAGCTTCTGGCTGAGAACAAACACCTCAAGCAGGCGATAACCAATCTTACAAGCGAGGAACAAATAGGCTATGCAAAAGTAATTGCCCAGGAGACAACAAACGGGCGGCTTCTTACCACAATAAAATTTGTTGAGACTGCCAGAGACGATAAACTGAAGAAGATTCTTGAAAAAGAATACACAATCGCCGGTGACATTATCCACTTTGACGCGTTGATTGTGAAATTCGGGAATAAAATGGTTATGGACGGCAAGACAAGGGCACTGTATCTCTGGAGGAGAGTCTATGGCGAGAAGATGACACCGGAAGAGGGCTTTGCAATAGAACAGCCAGGTACCGAACCCCAAAGATACAGCGACCTGCTTAAAGCATTGCCAATAAAACAGAGCCAAATGTTCTGGTCAAATATCTGGGACCTGGCAAATGACCCTAAGAAGTTAAAGAAGCACGACATTGAAGCCATCTATGGCAACGCTGTTTATTCAAGGCTAAGAAAAGGACTTATTTACGTCTTCAAGGTAAGTCCGTCAGGTCAGGTTTATCCTGAAACCGTGCCCGATATGTAACAGACGGAAGATGCCGATCAGGAGAAACGTACTGCCGGGAGATTAATTGGTGAGTAGTCAATTGGTTATCAGGAAAGTGCCTAAAGTGAGCTAAAGTGCCTAAAGTGAGCTAAAGTGAAAATATAATCCACAACTTTAGGCACTCCAAACTTTAGTTCACTTATTCCACTCACTACTCACCACTCTGTTCAAGTCTAATCCCTCATTTAATAAGTTTCATTAGTTTGGTGGCACGGCCATCTTGGCCGTGTTTTTCACTCCACAGGACGCCTTATGGCGGGGCTGGAAGCCCGTGCCACGTGAGGTTCTTGATTGACGAGGTATAGCGTGTCGGTTATTGTATAGGCCTGAAGTTTGAGTTAAGGTTATAAGGTTCGGACTAATGAAAGAAAGCACTGATTTTGATATTGTCGTAGTAGGTGGAGGAATTGTTGGTTTGGCGTCGGCCTACAAGATTACGCTGAGCCATCCCAATATTCGTATCGCCGTGTTGGAAAAGGAGGGACAATTGGCAGCTCACCAGACGGGTCATAATTCCGGCGTTATTCACTCAGGTTTGTACTATAAGCCCGGCTCAAATAAAGCAAAGACCTGCGCTACAGGACGGAAAGAGCTCGTTGCTTTCGCCAAAAAATATCGGATACCCTACAAGATTTGTGGAAAAATAATCGTAGCAACGGAAGAAAAAGAGCTGTCTAACCTCGAAACGATATTCCACAATGGCAAAGAGAACAACATAGAAGGCATCGAAAAAATTGGGCCGGACGAAATCAAGCAAATCGAGCCGTTTTGCTCCGGTATCGCAGGAATCCGTGTACCCTGCACCGGCATTATTGATTTCACACGGGTTGCAAACAAGTTGGCCGAGCTGATAGAGAAAAAAGGGCAAGGCAACAAGGTTCTGACTTTGCATAAGGTAACAGGATTTGACAAGCACGATTTCTATACAAAGGTTGCAACAAATAAAGGGCATTTTGCTGCAAAGTATATTATCAACTGTGCGGGGCTTCAATCCGACAGGATAGCGAGAATGGATGTAGTGGAGACCAGGATGAGGATAGTTCCCTTCCGTGGCGATTATTACGAGCTGAAGGAAGAAGCCACAGAAAAAGTCAAAGGTTTGATATACCCGGTTCCGGACCCAGACTTTCCATTTTTAGGCGTTCATTTCACACGGATGATTGACGGCAAAGTCGAATGCGGCCCAAATGCGGTCTTCTCATTCAAACGAGAAGGTTACGGTAAAACCGATTTTAGTCTGAAAGATTCCTGGGATGCTCTGACTTATCCAGGGCTTTGGAAAATGTTCTTGAAGCACTGGAAATACGGATTAGGTGAATACAAACGGGCGTTTTCTAAGAAATTATTCCTTCAGCAATTGCATAGGCTTATTCCTTCGCTTGACGCTGGTGATATAAGGCCCGGCAAGGCGGGCGTGCGGGCCCAGGCACTTGGGCCGAACGGCGAGCTGATTGATGATTTCAGAATAGAAAGACAGAGAAACTCTATCCACGTCTTAAATGCGCCGTCGCCGGCCGCGACGGCATCGCTGGCTATCGGCGATTACGTAAACCAAATAGCAACAGGATACTTTAAGCTCAGGTAATTGGTGAGTAGTGAGTGGTTGGTAGAATAAGTGAACTAAAGTGCCTAAAATTTTAAGTGACTAAAGTGACACTTACGTGTCATCCTGAGGCGCAGCCGAAGGATCTGGTCAACGAAAAAGAGATTCTTCGCTTCGCTCAGAATGACAGCTTTGCTGTCACTTTAGCTCACTTTAGGCACTTTCCTGATAACCAATAACCAAGGAGACTTAACCTGTGTTTGAAAGGAGAATTTTATGAATCGACGTGTCTTTCTGAAAGCTATGGGATTAGGGGCAGCATCGCTGGCCGTGCCGGGATGTGCTGCCGGTTTTGAGCAGCCAACAGCAGCTCCTCAAGTGTATAAGAAACCCAATTTCGTTTTTATTCTCATAGACGATATGGGCTGGTCGGATGTAGCCTGCTATGGCAGCAAGTTTCATGAGACGCCCAATATTGACCGGTTAGCCAAACAGGGAATGCGCTTTACCGATGCTTATGCGGCCTGCCCAGTATGCTCTCCAACCCGCGCCAGTATTCTCGCCGGCCAGTATCCGGCGAGAGTAGGCATCACCGACTTTATTCCGGGTCATCAGCGACCCTGGGAAAAACTCAAGGTCCCCCAGAATCGCCTGCAATTGCCGCTTGAAGCGATTACTATCCCCGAAGCCCTTAAAGAACAGGGCTACGCCACAGCACACATCGGCAAGTGGCACCTCGGCGGACAGGCCTATTTCCCGGAACATCAGGGCTTCGATTTGGCTATTCAAAAAGGCAGCAACCGCAACGACAAACGGGTTACCAGCTTCACCGACAGCGCCATCGAATTCATCCAGGCCAATTCAGACAAGCCTTTTTTCCTGCATTTGTCGCATCATAGTGTGCACATCCCATTGGAGGCGCCTCAGGAACTAATCGACAAATACAAAAATAAACCAAAGCCGGCAACCGGCGTCAATAACCCGACATACGCGGCTATGGTCGAGCACTTAGATAATAGTATTGGTCGTATTATCAAGAAGCTCGACGAGCTGAATCTTGCCGAGCGAACCATGGTAATCTTCTTCTCGGACAACGGCGGACTATATCAGGCCTACGGTGGCTATAGGGGCAAGAGAGAGATTGTTTCGACTAACGAACCGCTTCGCGGCGAAAAGGGAACTCTGTACGAAGGTGGAATCCGTGAGCCGCTGATTGTTCGCTGGCCCGGCGTAGTCAAGCCTGGAACCACCTGCAGTGCACCTGTCACCAGCGTCGATTTCTATCCGACCTTTTTAGAGATTGTCGGAGCCAAGGCCGACCCGGCCCACATGCTCGATGGCGAGAGTATCCTGCCGTTGCTCAGGCGGAGAGGCACGCTCAAACGCGATGCGATATACTGGCACTACCCGCATTATCATCACTCCAGACCTGCCGGTGCAATCCGACAAGGGGATTGGAAACTAATCGAGTTCTATGAGGATGGCCGACTCGAACTTTACAATCTCAAGAACGATATCGGGGAACAAAACAATCTTGCAATGAAGATGCCGGAAAAAGCTGCCCAGTTGCAGCAGAAGCTAACCGCGTGGCGCGAATCGGTCGGTGCCAAAATGCCAACTCCGAACCCGGATTACGACCCGGCCAGGGCGCACGAATGGGGCCGTCGCCAACAAAAGAAACCTCGCAAATAATAAGGAGCTTAAATTATGGCGGAAAGTTTTGATGTTGTAGTAATCGGCAGCGGCCCGGGCGGTTATGCCGCCGCTATCAGGTGCGCACAAAGAGGCGCTTCGGTGGCAGTTGTCGAAAAAGAATTTGTCGGCGGCACCTGCTTGAATTGCGGATGTATCCCATCGAAAACACTGCTTGCTTCGGCCCATACGTTGCTCTCGGCAAAACATGCAATTCTGATGGGAATTGATATTCCCTCAGTTACTCCCAACTGGCCCAAAATACAGACCAGAAAGGACACCATAGTAACTGCCTTTCGCAAAGGCCTGACAGGACTAATCAAAAGCCACAAGGTAACAATACTCCAGGGCAGGGCTGTCATTACAGCGCCAAATCAAATCAAAATCGAAACAGATACCGTACCAATGCAGATACAAGCAGACAAAATAATCATCGCGACCGGTTCGCAGCCGAGCCAAATTCCGACAATTCAATTTGACGGCCAAACCGTTATCAGCAGTAAAGAAGCCTTAGCACTCGAACAAATACCAAAATCAATGGTAATCATAGGCGGCGGAGTAATCGGCTGTGAAATGGCTTGCGTTTATACTGCAATGGGAACTAAGGTTACAATCGTAGAAGCGCTTTCTCGATTGATTCCTATGGAGGACCAATGGGTCGGCCGACTAATAGAACGCGAATTCAAAAAACTCGGTATTGACTCGCACACCGGCCAGAAAGTGACTTCAGTTGATAAAACCGGCACGTCGGCGAAAGTAGTCCTTGAGGACGGCCAAACAATCGAGGCGGAAAAAGTACTCGTCTCGGTGGGACGAAGGCCGGTTGTCGATGAGGAAACCATCGAGGCTTTGAATTTACAGATGAACGATTCCGCTATTGCAGTTGATGAAAAATTAGAAACCAACGCCCCCGGCGTCTATGCTATTGGCGACGCCGTTGGTACAACCTTTTTAGCCCACGGCGCCTTTGCCGAGGCCGAGGTGGCAGCGGTCAACGCCACTGGTGGCGATGAAAAAATAGCCGACTATTCGCTTATCCCACGGGCTGTCTATACATTCCCGGAAATTGCGTCCGTTGGCAAGACCGAACAGACCTGCAAAGACCAGGGCCTTGAGATTAGTATCGGAAGGTCGTTCTTCAAAGCCAATGGCCGAAGTGTGGCACATAACGAAACCGTCGGCGAAATAAGGGTCGTAAGGGACAACTCTACTAACAAAATCACAGGCGTTACAATGGCTGGTGCTATGGTAACTGAGCTGATAGGCGCAGCGAGAGCACTTATAGGCAGCACGGAAAAAATTACCGAGATAAGCTTCCCACACCCAACTGTTTCAGAGGTGCTCAAGGAAGCCGCCGAGGATGCATTCGGCCTGAGCCTGCACAACCCACCAAAAGCATAATATGTAATGAGCGCGTCATACCAATTAAGATTATAAAATGCGCCTTATAAAAATACACAGCTTCTATGCTCTTGCGCTCACCTGTGCCTACTGAAAATTCCGTCCTTGTCTATCTACAAAAAGTGATTGTCCCTGTGCTGCATGATTTCCTTGATGAGTTTGAGAAGATTGAGTCTGAGCTGGAAAGGTGACAGATAATCGGACATTGAATCCGAGAATTGCGAAATATTTTTTAGGAGATTGTGTTTTTCAGCAAAAAACTGCTGTTCGTTTGTGGTCGATCTGAGCAAGATCAACATCTGTGGAGAAATAGTTACAGAGTGGAATCTTGATTTAGAATCCCCATTTGGTATAATATTATTATATATCATTTCCAAGGAAGGGCTTGTAATATTTTATTCTATGGATTCTGGTAAATGGCTGATAATGAAGAAAAAAGTGGTAGTCAGTCGGATGAGAAAGAGCCGTTTTTCTCCGCCTCACCTGACAAATTGACTGCCTCATATGGTGGTTCGGCACAAGGGCTTGGTGGCAAAATCGGTCCATACAAGCTGCTTAGCATCCTGGGTGAAGGTGGTTACGGCGTAGTCTATCTGGCCGAGCAGCAGAAACCGATCAGACGTCAAGTGGCCTTGAAGATCATCAAGCCGGGCATGGATACCAAAGAAGTTATCGCCCGTTTTGAAGCTGAACGCCAGGCTTTAGCCCTTTTAGACCACCCCAATATCGCTTCTGTCCACGACGCGGGAACTACAAAGAGTGGGCTGCCATATTTCGTAATGGAGTTTGTAAAAGGTGTGCCCATAACCGAGCACTGCGACCGGCAAAAGTCGAGCATCGAGGAGCGACTTGGGCTGTTCACGGACATCTGTGATGCTATTCAATACGCTCATCAAAAAGGTATCATTCACCGCGACATCAAGCCTTCGAATATTCTTGTGTCCTTTGACAGAGAAAGAGCTGTGCCAAAAGTTATCGATTTTGGAATAGCCAAGGCCATCAGCCAGCCTTTGACCGAGCGGACACTATACACTGAGCGAGGCCAGTTCATCGGTACACCCGAGTATATGAGTCCTGAGCAGGCTGAGATGACGACCCAGAATATCGATACCCGCTCAGATATCTACTCCCTCGGCGTTGTGCTGTACGAGTTGTTAACCGGCGTGCTGCCGTTCGATCCTGAGACGCTTCATGAAGCAGGAATTGACCGCTTGCGACAGATAATCCGAGAGGAGGAGCCTAAGACCCCGAGCACACGCCTGTCACACTTGGGCGAAAAGGCCGAACAGATTGCTACAAAGCGCCACACAGAAGTTGGAACACTGACCAGACGTCTGCATAAGGAACTTGAATGGATTCCAATGAAGGCTATGCGCAAAGAGCGTACACATCGCTATCGCTCTGTTTCCGAACTTGCTGATGATATTCAGAATTACCTTAATGGTAATCCATTGATTGCTGGGCCCGAGTCGGCAACTTACCGAATCAAGAAATATATCCGTAAGCGTCAACGATTGGTAACAGCCGCCGCCGCTGTGATGGTAGCTGTTCTCGTTGGATTTGTCGTTAGCACGACGATGTACTTCCGGGCTGAGGAGTTGCGAGCCGAAGCTGAGCGTGCTAGAACCGAGGAGGCAAACGCAACGCAGCATTGCTGAAAAAGAACGTGACCGAGCTACTGAGGCTGAGAAACAGGCTCAGAGAAGGCTTGTAGACTCTTACGAACAAGCAGGGTCGTAAGTGCATAGAAATAGGAAGCTTAGATGAAGCTCTGCTTCTTCTGAGCGAAGCCTACGGGCTAAGCCAACGACCCTCCTTGCGTCTTCTCTTGTCCCAGTGTCTCAGACAACACCCAAACTCTGTTTTTCATAGAGATTATGGGTTGACACCTTGGAGCCTAGATGTAAGTGCAATCAGGAGTCTATCCTTCTCTATCAGTCCGTGCAGGGGATTAATTGCTATCGTGGATGACGACAGAGGCTCGGTACACTTATTCGATACTAGTACCGGCCGGTCAAAGATGGAATGCATATGCAAGTATATTACGTACTTAACCTTTACGCCAGACGGCTGCTATATGGTAGCTGGCGTTGATCGGCCTGATGACAGTAGTGCTTTGAAAATATGGGATTTAAATCAGGGCAGAGAGGCACTCTCAATTGAGCGCGAAATCGCAGATTTCGGTGCCGTTTATGAAGTTGAGCGTGATACTTTGCCTGCGAGAGAAGACCTCGAAAGACTCTACAGGGCCTTATACATAAGTCCACGTAGTGAGTGGATAGCCTTCGCCGATCTTGTCCGTTCCGATGGCAAGCTACAGTCTTTGGTACGCTCGTGGGATCCTAAGTCGAAGCAATTATATATGACACCGCCGGGACACTTCAATTCCTTGATAACCGTAATGAGCTTGAGGCCAGCCCTTGCTTGGGCTACGGATTCCTCTCACCCTAGGGATACCTCTTATTACGTCCTGTGCACAATCGAAGGCCACGGGATGCTTCACGTCTTGAGCCTTCCAGAGTTAGAGTCTAAAGATAAGTTTGCATGGAGGAGCCGCTTTATAGCCTTTGGGCCGCACGGTAAAATGATGATAAACTTTCCTGGAGAGCATGGAGGAAAACTCATGGACAGGAGATACAATGCATCCGTGAGAGCCTTTCCTGATGGTGTCTATGCAGGCTTTAGCCCGGACAGCAAGCGATTTGTAATTATTGGAGCTTCAGGTAGTGGTTCCGGCGATACACAAAAATCTGCCTCTGCCGATCTGTGCGATTCCCGCGACGGACGCCACATTGCCAGCCTGACCGGACAGGAACTAAAGAACTGGCATTTCACACCAAATTCAGAACTATTAGTCACTGAGCATGCCAATGGGCAGATAAACGTGTGGTACACACAGGATGGTCGAGCCGCATTCTCCATCTCCGCGGAGGATGATCAGCAAGTGACCGATATTAGTCCGGACAGCACCTGGCTCGTCACGTTCAGCCCCGCTCAGAGGCGGGCTATGAAGGTTTGGAACCTCATTTCCGGAGATTGCTTCGAGCCTTACAGCGACGATACATTGGGCAGAGATCTCGGGGCAGACTGGCTACCCATAAACACGTTACCTGCCAACACAGACAGCATATTCGCCTACTCTCACAAACCGCCCGCTCATTGCCTCGGTTCAATGGAGATGGCTCCACTTTGATCACCGGTTCAGGATTGAGACATCTTACCGGTGGAGTTGAGACGGCCAGAGAGGTTAAAGCCTTGGTTCAGACGCACATTCCGTTTCGTCTCGAAAATGGCAGATTTAGACCAGCCTCAATGGAAGAAATACTGCAGGCCAAGCTGGATTACGAAACGTTATCGAGGGGACTTCGAGCTGCTAAGACAGTTAATTCAATGTTGGACCTGATCCATCATAAGATACAAGTTGGAAAACTCGAGGATGCTTCACATCTGGCGAACAAGCTACAGTCTCTTCTGCCTCTGAGAAACTCCAACCTAAGCGAACGCGTGGAGGAAGTCCTCAAACAGTTGTCAGAGGCATACTATATCAGAGCTGATATGCGGGATCGTCGTGGCAATTACGCTGATGCAGTGTGTGACTATCAAACAGCGTTGAGTTTTGATGCAAACAACCATGAGATGTTGAACAGTCTTGCTTGGCTGCAAAGCACTTGTCCAAATAGAGAAACGCAAGATCTGCCCGGGGCTTTGAGAAATGCGACGAAAGCGTGCGAACTCACGAACTGGAAACACTGGCGCTACTTGAGTACGCTGGCCATCGCGTATGCCCAAAGTGGAGAGTTTGCAGAAGCGGTTGCCTACCAACAACGCGCACTGAACCTGCTACCTGCTGACATACAAGATAGGTGGAAGGTGAACTTTGAGCAGAGGCTGAGTCTATTTCAATCACACCGATCATATGACAGGAAGTTGTTTCTTCACGCTCCCACAGAGAACCTTATTGGCTGGTGGAAGTTCGACGAAGCTGGAGGCCGGATAGCTATGGACGCATCTGGGAACGGCCATCACGGGCAAGTCATTGGCGACCCAAAATGGCAACCTGGCAAGGTAGGTCCATGCCTTCGGCTGGATGGAAGCGGCGATTGCATCAACTGTGGAAGTGACCCCGCCTTTAATATCACTGACGCTGTAACACTTGCGGTTTGGATCAGGATCGAAAGTCCCGATGAGAATCCCCAATACGCCACTATTTTGGGCAAGGGTCATAACAGTTGGAGAATAAGGTCGAGACGTAAGGGCGGCGTCATCTTTGACTGCTTTGGCCTTGACACTGGTGATGCCTCGTTTGACAGTATCAGAAGCAAGAAGAGTGTTGGCGATGATCACTGGCATCACATTGCCGGCGTCTATGATGGGAGACGTCTGCTGATGTATATCGATGGCAATCTTGACTCTTCAGTGACTGCGACGGGCACAACCGGTCCCAATGAATCAGACTTGCTGATAGGTGGTTCATGGCACGGCTTGATTGACGATGTGCGTATCTACAATCGGGCTTTAAGTGCAGATGAGATCATTGAATTGTATAATAACACCAAATGAGGGAGAACTACTTATTCGAACTATTGACTTCTCCTAATTTTTCCCGACAGTATTCCTGTGCCTTTTTGAAAAGTTCGGTGAGTTCATCAAGCACCCAGTCTTTTTGGGTGAACGAACAAAAGAACTGTTCCAGGTCTTTGTAGGAGTGCTCGGTTATTTTCTGGTTATGAAATAATAAGGCATTGGCAATAGCGCCATAGTATATAACAAGAAAAATATCACTTTCGATTTCCGACTTGGCAGAAGTGCCGGATTGCTTGGCGTACTCTTTGATCACCTCGATTACAGATATGCCCCTTTCGGGATTTTGGATTAAGTCTCCAAGAGGTTCACCTGCCACTGAACTAAGCCTTTTACAAAAGCCTCTGAGAGCAGTTGGCAGTGAATTGACCACTGAGGTATCGACAGGCAAGGGGCGTGAAAGAACGTCGTATAGCAGATCCGCTTTCTTTTCCTCTTCATCTTCGGCTGGCTCAGAATCAAGACCCAAGCTCAAGAGTCGTGTCTTTTGCTCCCCGGTCAACTCAATGTCTTTGGATTCTCTATCCATGAATCTTGTCCCGTTATCAAATAGCAGGAATGGCAGCTTCTTTCAGCCCCCCTTCTTCTAACTACTCATAGGTACAACGATAAAAACTGCGTGCTTCTTTATTATATATACGAGAATTTCTTCATAATCTTGTCTGGTTTCTGGAAAAAATGCTGATGAATTTTCTGATTTCATCATCGACTTCTGCCTCGGAGTCTGCCAGTGAGCGCAAATGGTCTCTTAGAATCATGCGAAAACGCTTTTTGATATTCGATATCATATTGTAGGCTTTCGGAGCACTTGTTATGCCGTATTGGGCACAAATGTTGCTCATTTGAGTCCTGTCTTTATCGATTTGTGGTTCTAACAGCCATTCATGAAAAATCCGCCAATGCGCAATTTTTCCTTTCCGATAACATTCTATCTCGAGTTCCTTTAACACTTTCTGTAGCATGTCATCGGCCCAAGCGCGGTTAAACTCGGCTTCAGGGTCGCCAATTCCTACAGAATCTTTGGGTTTTTCGGGGAGTTCTTGCGGGAGTTTGTCTTTCTTTTGAATATCGATTGCGTAGTTTTTTATGGCAACGAGGAGGAAACTACGGAATTTTCCTCTGGTTCTGTCACTTTTTTGAATAAATTCCCGGCCAAGTACCTTTTCTGTAAAAAAACTTTGCATAAGGTCCTTTGCCTCATCGTTGGTAAAACCTTTGCATCTGAGGTAGTGGTTCTCACTCATGATATTGGTAAAGAATAACAACAAAATTGGGCATATTGAGGGCATTTGGCCGATATGTTATCGGACAACTTCTCAATTTTTGCAAGGAGGCACAATATGCCCGAACAAAAACGA
>Ga0209979_1002043_pt1 | contig 20208 bp, 19 predicted proteins | sample AnhtaG_FD_183114 | JGI IMG/M metagenome (GOLD analysis project Ga0209979, IMG submission 183114) | Deep subsurface microbial communities from Anholt, Denmark to uncover new lineages of life (NeLLi) - Anholt_01485 metaG (SPAdes) (version 2) | ecosystem: Environmental > Aquatic > Marine > Oceanic...
TTCTTCCTGAATTACATCAAGCTTCTTGTGAGAAGGTTTCTGAACTCTTTCCGAGAGAAATACTGGGAATAGCTGTTGAAGCTCTTATTGTGCTTTCTAGTTCTGAAGCTAGTTCAGGGTGCTGCCTCAGGTAATCCTTGGCATTTTCCCTGCCCTGCCCCAACTTCGTATCGCCGTAAGTGAAGAAGGCACCAGCTTTCTTTACCACGCCTGTTGTTACCCCAAGGTCAACCAGATTCCCCTCTTTGCTTATCCCGTGATTAAACATAATATCAAATTCAGCGCTGCGAAAGGGAGGAGCTACCTTATTCTTAACCACCCTGGCCTTTACCCTTGCGCCTACCATTTCTGTGCCCTGCTTGATGGATTCACCCCGCCTCAAATCTATTCTAACCGAACTATAGAACTTAAGCGCCCTTCCCCCGGGAGTTACCTCCGGATTACCGAAAACAATGCCCACCTTTTCTCGCAACTGGTTAATGAAAATAACCGCTGTTTTAGATTTACTGATAGCAGCGCTCAATTTTCTCAGTGCCTGGGACATCAATCGTGCCTGCAGACCAACATGGGTATCGCCCATCTCGCCTTCTATCTCAGCTCTGGGCGCCAGGGCGGCTACACTGTCGATGATTATTACATCTACAGCACCGCTTCTCACCAGGGTTTCAGTAATTTCCAGAGCTTGCTCGCCGGTGTCAGGTTGGGAGATAAGTAAATCGCGCAGGTTGACACCGCAGTTAGCGGCATAGCTAGGGTCAAGGGCATGCTCAGCATCAATATATGCAGCAATACCGCCAGTTTTTTGAGTTTCAGCGATTATATGCTGGGCGAGTGTAGTTTTACCTGAAGCCTCAGAACCAAATATCTCTGTAACTCGTCCTTTAGGTATGCCACCTATTCCTAAAGCCAGATCGAGAGCCAGTGCCCCGGTGGAAATGGCATCTCCAGCTACTCTAGCTGGAGCTTCGCCTAACTTCATAATCGAACCTTTGCCATATTGCCTCTCGATTTGCTCAATAGCCAATTCGACTGCTTTCTCTTTCTCAGTAGCCATTGTTAAAGCATTATATCATGGGCCTTATAACCCAATCAAAGGAAAAATAATGCAAGGTCCTTTTTAGTGTGAAAATTTGCCCGAGTTTACCACTGTCGCTAAAAAGCAAAGCTGTTGACTGCAAGGGGCAACTACTTATAGCCCAGGATCTCCTCCAAGCCTTTAGCCTGTTCCACGTGATAAGGGCCCACTCTAGTGCGGCGAACTTCCACTACAGTAGCGCCCACCTTGAGTTTCTCTCCGATATCATGAGCAAGACTTCTAACGTAAAATCCCGAAGATACCTCACAAGCAAAAGTGAAATAGGGAAACTGGAACTCCTTGAGTTCCAGAGAATAAATGCTTACCTTTTTAGGTGGTATCTCTACGCTGATACCCTTTCTGGCTAGCTGGTAAGCTTTTTGACCTGCCATTTTTTTAGCTGAAAACGATGGAGGGGTCTGCCAAATATCACCATAAAATTCCTTCAAGACCCTTTCCAATTCCTCTCTGGTTACTTCGTTATCGCTTCGCCGCAAAACCCTTCCTTCAGAGTCAAAGGTATCTGTCTCGATACCGAGAACAGCCTTAACTGCGTAAGCCTTGTCCAGCTTAAGAAACAAAGAGGCGTTTTTCGTCCGCTTGCCGGTGAGAACAACTAAAAGCCCCGTAGCTAGGGGGTCTAAGGTCCCCGTATGACCAACCTTCACGTTGAATTTCTTTTTTATTCGCTGTACCACTCGGGAGGAGGTAAGCCCTTTAGGCTTGTCCACCAGTAACATTTCGTCCATCCCCCTAAGTATACCGAAAAACCTGGCGCTTAGCACTCCCCGTTTTAGGGTTCTGTCGTTGCGAGGAGCGTAGCGACGAAGCAATCTCGGGGGCAATGGGATTGCCACGCTTCGCTCGTAATGACAGGGGAGAAAAAATAAAGTTGCCCCCTTTTCTGTGATACACTACCGACATGGTAAAACTTACGTTCTACGGAGGCGTCGGAGAAATCGGGGGCAATAAAATCCTCCTTGAAGATGATAAAGGGAAACTTTTCCTGGACTTTGGCTATCCCTATAGTAAGTATCGAAATTTTTACGAGGAATATTTAAAGCCTCGACCCGGAGCAGGACTCCTCGACCTGTTAGTAATGGGGCTGCTTCCCCAGCTTGAGGGCATTTACCGCACTGACCTGGAGACAGAAAACCTGTGGCAGCGATTTCGCCGAGCCGAGCATTATCGTAAACTTGAAGATATAGATGGAATTCTGTTAACCCACGCCCATCTCGACCACTCCGGCCATATATCCTTCCTGAGAGAGGACATTCCGGTATATGCTACTGCGACCACGGCATTTATCGCCAAGGCAGTACAGGACTCGGGCAAATCAGCCTTCGACCAGCAGGTGTGCTATTTCACCCCCAGGATGGAGGAATGTCTGAAGGGATGGAAGCAGGGGGCTTATGTTGCCAGCAGCAGTGGTGACCGTCAACGTCGCTTCTGCGTTGCTGATAAGCTCGAGCTTAGTGAGGAGGCCGAAAATTTTTGGGAAAAAGCTACCCGACGGAAAAAACTTGCCTCACAACCGCTGGGCGATATTAATAAATGTAGCTTTAATCTGCGTTGCTTCCCCGTGGACCACTCCATTCCCGGTGCCTGTTCCTGGGGTATTGAGACAGGCGCTGGTTGGGTGATTTACAGCGGCGACCTGCGGCTTCATGGCAGGCACGGTAAACTTACCGAGTCAATGATAAAGGAAGCAGCTCAGGTACATCCCAGGGCATTAATCCTGGAAGGCACTAATGTGGACAAAGCGGCGAATGTTTCCGAGCAGGAAGTGTATGAAAATGCCCTCAAAGCTATTAGCGATGCCCGGGGCCTGGTCATTGCCGATTTTCCTCCCAGAGATGTAAATCGCTTGCTTACCTTTTTGCAGGTTGCCAGAGACACAAAAAGGAAGTTGACCATTTTGCCCAGGGACGCTTACCTTTTAAAGACCATGCGCCTTCTCGAATCAGAGATACCTGACATTGCCAAGGAGGATGCCATTGTCATCTATCAAGAAACAACTGCTAGTAAGAGTCCTGATTCATGGTTGCGAAATATTTACCAGGACTACTCCAGCAAAATTGTCCTGGCTAAGGATGTTAGTTCTAACCAGGGTGACTTCATCCTCTGCTTCAGCTTCTGGGATTTGAATGAACTGCCCAGCATACAGCCCCGGGCCGGCAGCCTTTATGTCTTTAGCTCGAGCGAACCTCACAACGAAGAGCAGGAGATGGACTTCCGGCGTTTGCACAGCTGGCTCGAGCGCTTCCAATTACGGGCATTTGGCCTCCCTGTAGAAAAGAACGGCAAGTGGGAAATACCTGAGAAAGAGGAAGGCTTGCATGCTTCGGGGCACGCCTGTGGTCCCGACCTGCTGAGAGTTGCTCGTGAGATTCAACCGGAGATGCTTATACCGGTGCACTCTGAGAAGCCCGAATTCTACGTGGATAATCTGAGCGGCAGCGGGATAAAAGTCATCCTGCCCGCTGAAGATGGAACAGTTGAAATATAACCACCGGGCCCAACGCTAGCAAGCCTACTATGGCCGTCTTCTAGGCTGGATTGGCGTTGACGATTACGGTGCTCATTACAACAGCGGGCAATAGCCCGAGCCTCACTATTGGCTTCAGGCTGGGATGCTCAGTTATGAACTCGGCTATCGGTGGGCTGACCCTGTAATAGAAGTCTACCAGAGCTTGTCCCAGCGGGTTCGTCAGCAGGTATTCATCTCTGAACTCACGGAGAATTTGTATTTCCTCAGCCATTGGCGTGCCGTAGGCTGCGGTGGCGATGAAGCAACCGCCCCCGGTGGTGGGGGGTGGGGGTGGGGGTGGATACCGCAACGGTGGCAACGCAAGTAGCAGATTCCAATGGACAACCAGGCTTGTGGCGACCACGATACCGTCGTCTTCGAGCCCCACCGTGCGAAGCCGGCCTGCGGCGACCTGGGTAATGTCCGTCCAGTCGCTGACATCGCACTGCCCGCTGTAGTTGTCTCCCGCGGCGACCGCGGTGCCATCGGTCTTAAGCCCCACCGTGTGAGAGTAGCCTGCGGAGACCTGGGTGATGCTCGTCCAGTAGCCGACGTTGCACTGCCCGTAGTAGTTGTCTCCCCTGGCGACCACGGTGCCGTCGGACTTAAGCCCCACCGTGTGATAGCTGCCTGCGGCGACTTGAGTGATGCTCGTCCAGTAGTCGACATTGCACTGCCTGTAGTTGTTCCGTCCCACGGCGACCACGGTGCCGTCGGACTTAAGCCCCACCGTGTGTTCGTAGCCTGCGGCGACCTGGGTGATATCCGTCCAGTCGCCGACATCACACTGCCCGTAATAGTTGTCTCCCATGGCGAACACGGTGCCGTCGGACTTAAGCCCCACCGTGTGGTCACCGCCTGCAGCGACCTGGGTGATGTCCGTCCAGCCGTTGACATTGCACTGCCCGTCGTAGTTGTCTCCCGCGGCGACCACAGTGTTGTCGGACTTACGCCCCACCGTATGATGGTAGCCTGCGGCGACCTGGGTGATGTCCGTCCAGCCGGCGACATTGCACTGCCCGTAATCATTGTCTCCCACGGCGACCACAGTGTCGTCGGACTTAAGCCCCACCGTATGATACCCGCCCATGGCGACCTGGATGATATCCGTCCAGCCGATATCGCACTGTCCATAGTTGTTGTCTCCCACGGCGATTACCCAGCCGTCGGATTTAAGCCCCACCGTGTGATACCCGCCCGCGGTGACCTGGATGATGTCCGTCCAGCTCTGGCTGCCGACATCGCACTGCCCGTCGCCATATTCCCCCACGGCGACCACGGTGACGTTGGACTTAAGCCCCACCGTGTGCAATTCGCCTGCGGCGACCTGGGTTATGTCTGTCCAGCCGCCGACATCGCACCGCCCGTCATCGTTATCTCCCACGGCGACCACGGTGCCGTCGGACTTAAGTCCCACCGTGTGAGCGCCGCCTGCGGCGACCCGGATAATGTCAGTCCAGCCGCTGACATCGCACTGCCCGTCGCCGTTTTCCCCGACGGCGACCACGGTGCCGTCGGACTTAAGCCCGACTGTGTGTATCGAGCCTGCAGCGACCTGGGTGATGTCTGTCCACCCGCCCACATCGCACTGCTCCGAATTGTTCAACCCCACGGCGACCACAGTGCCGTCGGACTTAAGCCCAACCGTGTGAGCCCCGCCTGCAGCGACCTGCGCGATGTCCGTCCAGTTGCCGACATTACACTGGCCGGAGATGTTCAGTCCCACTGCGACTACGGTGCCATCCGACTTGATCCCCACCGTGTGATTGCCGCCTGCGGCGACCTGGGTGACGCCCCTCCAGGTGTCAACATCGCACTGCCCGTGGTAGTTGTCTCCCACGGCGACTACTCTGCCGTTGACCTTGAGCCCCACCGTGTGAAAGCCGCCTGCCGCCACCATGGGGGTGCATTTGGGTCCAAAGTCAGCCGTTATGGAACGGTTACCGCTCACGATGATGTAGGTCGTGGCGGCGTCGGCGTTGCCAATGCTGCCCACATCGCCGGTCCACTCGACAAAGCGGTAGCCCTCCTCAGCCTCGGCCACCAGGTCGGCTGATTCTCCCGGTTCATATTCAAAAGTTCCTTCTCCAGGGGTGGTTACCGACCCTCCAGCGGTACTGTCTATACTGAGTTCATAATAAGGTGGGTACGCTTCACCACCACCACAGCCTACCATCCCGGCAATTAAAGCTGCCGTAATCAAAAAGACGCCAACTCTGGCCAGGTAATGATGTCTCCGCGAACTAAGTATTGTTTTCATATTTCACTTCCTCCGTAACAGTTCGGTTTCCCCAAAATCCTTATTCTTCGACAGAGTTTCAGCAAGAGTTCAGCCGAATACTCTGGACATATTCTTATTCTTTTTTCCTCCTACGGCGCTGCCTCGCCCAGATTCCATCTGGCAAGCTCGACCACAAGGCTTGCGGCGACCACGGTACCGTCGGACTTAACCCCCACTGTGTGATAGCGGCCTGCGGCGACCTGGACGATGTCCGTCCAGTCGCCGACCTCAAGCTGACCGTAGCCGTTATATCCCACGGCGACCACGGTGCGGTCGGACTTAAGCCCCACTGTTTGATAGCGGCCTGCGGCGACCTGGACGATGTCCGTCCAGTCGCCGACATTGCACTGCCGGTAGTCGTTATCTCCCACGGCGACCACGGTGCCGTCGGACTTAAGCCCTACTGTGTGAAATTCGCCTGCGGCGACCTGGATGATGTCTGTCCAGTCGCCGACATCGCACTGCCCGTAGGCGGGCCATTCCTCGGCTCCCTCGGGTCCCACAGCGACCACGGTGTGGTCGGACTTAAGTCCTACTGTATGCAATTCGCCTGCGGCGACCTGGGTGATGTCCGTCCAGTCACCGATATTACACTGCCCGTAGTCGTTTTGTCCCACGGCGACCACGGTGCCGTCGGACTTAACCCCCACAGTGTGCTTCTCGCCTGCGGCGACGTGGGTAATGTCCGTCCAGTTGCCGACATCGCACTGCCCATCATCGTTCCATCCCACGGCGACTGCAGTTTTGTCGGACTTAACCCCCACAGTGTGCCAGTAGCCTGCGGCGACCTTGGTGATATCTGTCCAGTTGCCGACATCGCACTGCCCACCCCAGTTGTCTCCCACGGCGACCACGGTGTTATTGGCCTTAATCCCCACTGTGTGATAGCGGCCTGCGGCGCCCTTGATGATGTCCTCCCACGCGCCGACATTACACTGCCCGGAGTCGCTTCCTCCCACGGTGACCACGGTACCGTCGGCCTTGAGCCCTACCGTGTAATGGACGCCTGCAGCAACATGGGTGATGTCCGTCCAGTCGCCGACTTCGCACTGCCCGTCAAGATTATCTCCCACGGCGACCACGCTGCCGTCGGACTTAAGCCCCACTGTATGATAATAGCCTGCAGAGACCTGGACGATGTCCGTCCAGCCACCGACATCGCACTGGTCATAGTCATCGTATCCCGCGGCGACCACGGTGCCGTCGGACTTAAGCCCCACTGTGTGATACCAGCCTGCGGCGATTTTGATGATATCCGTCCAGGTGCCGACATCACACTGCCCGTAGTCGTTGTGTCCCACGGCGACCACGGTGTCATTGGCCTTAATCCCCACTGTGTGATAGCGGCCTGCGGAGACCTTGACGATGTCTGTCCAGTTTCCGACATTGCACTGCCCGTAGTCGTATCCCACGCCGCCCGCGGCGACCACGGTGCTGTTGGACTTAAGCCCCACCGTGTGATACTCGCCTGCGGCGACCTGGGTAATGTCTGTCCAGTTGCCGACACCATCCCGCTGCCCCTGCCAGCCCGATCCCACTGCGACCACGGTGTTGTCGGACTTAAGCCCCACTGTGTGATACCCGCCTGCGGCGACCTGGGTGATGCGACGCCAGCTGCCGACATTACACTCCCCCCACCAGTTGTGTCCCACGGCGATCACGGTGCCGTCGGATTTGAGCCCCACCACATGATACGAAGCCGCGACCATGGGAGTGTATTCGTGCTGGTCCGGAAGACAGCCTACAATCCCGGCAATTAATGCTACCATAATCAAAAAGATGCCAACTCTGGCCAAGTAATGGTGTCTCCTCAAACTAGGTATTATCTTCATACTCCACCTCCAGATTCTTGTAGTTGAGCCAACAAATTCCAAATGTCAAAATCCAAATGCTTAAAAGAGCCCGGTTCGCACGTCCATATATGATGGGCTCACCGCCGTGGGAACTATCACAACCTTCCGGCGCACACACTTGACCATCACCCTATATTCGCCTTATGGGGCTCATGGTACTATTATATGGTGAAATTGTTAAAATGTTATTAAGGAAATTGTCATATATGTGCCATTATCGAGTTTTTATTAAAGAAATTGTCAATGGTTTTTGTAAAAAGGGTCAACTCTAGTTTTCTCCGCTACGAAGTGTCTCACTCCAATGAAACCAGCCACTCGCAAGAGACGATTGCACGTCTACCCTCAGGTCTGGCTTCAGGCGGGGAAAAAATCCTCTGGACCTTTGCCTTAGGGTTAATACCTTTAAAGAAACCGCTGCGAATCCGCAGGCCTCCAGTTCTACAATCATAATACTCCATCCCCCATTTCTTCGCTGCACTTTGCGCTGAGCAATCGAGTGTGCGCATTCTGAAACTGTTTGCGGTCAGTTCCGCTATTTCGATATTCTCAAAAATAGCCCAGTGAGAATATTCTAAAAACCTGGCCAGGTCCTTGATTTCCTCTCTCGGAAAACCCAGAGCTTTGACCAACCGCCTGGCTTCCTCCGAACCATAGTCTTCAAAAAGCTGATAATATTCTTCACTCCCATATACTTCGGGAATTTTCTCCTGTATAAACCCTTCGAATCTCGCCCACGTGTAATTAAGGCTATATAACTGCTGGAGCATGACGTTATAGAGGGTATCTTTTTTAATTGCACGGATGTTTAACATCTTTTATTCCTCCGAGGTAATGGTCTAATTTCCCCAAAATATTAGTTCGTATTATATCACCCCCGCACTGTCAAGCGTTTTCTGGTTTTAAATGGGGGCAACTCTATTTTTCCCCACCCCACGCGTCATTGCGAGGCACGATAGTGCCGAAGCAATCTCGAAGGTAGAAATTCAAAAATTAAAAGTCAAAAATCAAAATACAAAAGTTTTAGAAAAAGGCGGGTATATTGTTTTTCAATCGTGAAGGAAGGGATTCCTTCACGCCTCGAAAGAGATTCTTCGCCTTCAGCTCAGAATGACAAGAAGCGAAGGGCTCGCAATGAGAGGAAGGGGAAGGTGGCTCGCAATGACAAAAGACGTGGGGTGCTCGCAATGACAGGAAGGGAAGGTGGCTCGCAATGACAAAAAACGTGGGGTGCCCGCAATGACAAAAGACTATGGTATTTTAGTATTTTTAGTCGTTTGGGTATAATGCCTTAAGTGATTATAGATTTTCATACCCATATATTTCCCCCCTGGCTGAGGGAAAGGCGTGATGAATATATCAAAGTGGACCCGTGTTTTTCTTTGCTTTATTCCCAGCCGAAAGCCAGGATAGCCACGGCGGAAGAACTGATTGCCAGCATGGATGAAGCGGGCATTGATTTGTCCGTCGTTCTTAACGCCTGCTGGGTCAGCCAGGAACTCTGTGTGAAAACAAACGATTACATTTTAGATTCAGTATCACGCTATCCCAAAAGGCTTGTCGGCTTTTGTGCGATTCAACCCAGGGCCGGAGATGCTGCCATAGCTGAACTGGAGCGATGTGCTAAAGCCGGGGCCAGGGGAATTGGCGAATTAAGGTCCGATGTGCAGGGTTTCAATCTCGCTGATGAGACAACAATGAAGCCTCTAGTTGATGCCGCGCTAAAGCACGACTTGATTTTTCTGACCCATTCTTCTGAGCCAGTGGGGCATGAGTACTCCGGCAAGGGTAGTATCACCCCTGACATTCTCTACTCCTTTATCACGGCTTTCCCGAATCTAAAGATTGTTTGTGCTCACTGGGGTGGAGGGTTGCCTTTTTATGCCCTGATGACTGAAGTAGCCGAGGCTTTAGCCAACGTCTTCTTTGATACCGCAGCTACCGTCTTCCTTTATAAGCCCGAAATTTTTGAGCAGGTGAGTCGCATCATCGGCAGTGATAAAGTCCTTTTCGGCACTGACTATCCTCTTATGCACCAGAATCGAGTGATTGCCCAAATCCAATCTTCACAGCTTCCCGAGGAAGATAAAGCCAGAATCTTGGGGGCTAATGCCCAAAAACTGCTATACCGGGATGAAAGGAGCAGAAGTGTCAAATAATCCTGAGCAAATCCGTTCCTTTATTGCCATTGAACTGCCTGAGGAGGCTAGAGAGGGATTAGCCAGGCTGAGAAAAGAATTGAAGAGAGATGAACATAGGTTCGTCAAGTGGGTGGACCCGGGGGGAATTCACCTGACCTTGAAGTTTCTGGGCAACATTCCTTCCAAGCGGGTAACAGAAATAACTGAAGCTATGGAAGAAGCTGCACAGGGGATTTCTCCATTCCATTTGGAGATTTCAGGCCTGGGGGCTTTCCCCAGCCTAAAGCAAGCCCGGGTCTTTTGGGTCGGCATCGGTGGGGAAATGGACAAGCTATCCAGGTTACAGCAAGGCATCGACTCCGCGCTCGCCGTCCTGGGATTTGCTAAGGAAGAACGCTCCTTTGTGCCACACTTGACCCTGGCTCGCATCAGACAGGAAGCATCACCACTGGAAAGAAGGAGATTTGGCGAACTTGTGGGCTCTGCCATCTTCGAGGATAAATATCATGTTAAAGTCGAGGCGATCAACTTAATGAGAAGCCAACTGACGCCTGCCGGGGCTATTTATACCTGCCTGTCGGTGGTTGGGCTGGGCCATTAGGAAAATCTAAAGAAAATCTAGAAAATTTGGGTTTATTCGGGAAGTGGCCTTGCAAACGGATTTTTTATAGTGTATACTTATTGCCTTTCATACAGGCAAATAAATTAATTGTGGAGGTGGAACTTGGAAAACGGTTCATTACCTAAGTGCCAAAAATGCGGAAAGGGAGATTTAGTGCCTCTGTCTGACTTTGGTAGTCAAGGGGCACCGATTCACTACAAGGCTTGGGTGTGTACCCATCCTGATTGTGGTTACAATATAAAGATCAGGAATGGTGAGGTATACATTAATGAGCCTATTCTTAGTGGAGAACTTCATACCCGCACACGCCGGGAATACACTCCCTAGCACAGGATTTGCTTCGCTCAGGTAAATTAATTGAGCTGGCGGTTGACTCTTTTTTCCCGCGTCAATGCGTTGGCTGTGGGAAAGTAGGTGGGTTTCTGTGCCCCGAATGTCTCGGAAAACTACCAAGGCTATTACCCCCGCTTTGTCCCAACTGTGGCAGGTCTCAGGCTAGCGGTATTGTATGCCCGGACTGTCGACAAAGACAAACTGAAATTGACGGCATCCGTTCTCCATTTAGGTTTGACGAGGTAATACGAAAAGCCATTCATCAGCTGAAGTATCGAAATTTGAAGGCAATCTCTCCCTGTCTGGCTGAATTACTCGCTGATTATCTTAGGTCAAATTCCTTGCCTGGCGAAGCCTTGGTTTGCGTACCTCTTCACCCACGGCGATTGAGAGAGAGGGGTTATAACCAGTCCAGCCTTCTCGCCAAGGAGTTGGGTAAGAGCATTGATTTGCCAGTGATTGAGGATTGCCTCATTCGGGTTAAGCAGGCACAACCTCAGGTGAGAGCAGTTGATGTGGACGAGCGCCGGAGGAATGTAGCCGATGCTTTTGTGTGCCGTGATGAAAAGGTAGGCGGTAAACAAATTATCCTTATAGACGATGTATGTACCTCTGGAGCCACGCTGGAGTCCTGTGCCGCGGCTCTCAAGAGCAAGGATGCTACGTCTGTTTGGGGCTTAACGTTGGCAAGAGAGATTTACAGATGAAGGAGGAGAAATGAAGCTACAGATTATCGCTAGGAATAATGTGGAGGTCTCTGAAACATTGGAGGCATATGTTGAGAAGAAGATTGGCAAACTGAGTCGTTACTTACCTACCATCGGTGAAGGCAAGGTGGAGATTTCCCACGAAGGTGCAAAGCTGCCTGAGCAGCGATTCACTGTCCAGGTTACCCTTGACAGCAGAGGTGTCTTAATTAGGGCTCAGGAAGAGTCTAAGGATATCCGCACAGCCATTGACAAAGTAGTGGATGTGCTATCTAAGCGAATTGAGCGATACAAAGGCAAATTATATGATAAGGGAAGAGGCATTTCTTTTGCTCGGCAGGGAGCAGCAATCGAGGCGGAGGAAATCGAGGCTCCCAAAAGGGTGGTAAAGAGTAAACGCTTCTTAGTCAAACCCATGCCTGTAGATGAAGCTATAAGCCAGATGGAGCTTCTGGGGCATGATTTCTTTCTTTTCATAGACGCCGATACTGAGAAGCTTAATCTGCTATACCGTCGCGAGAATGGCAACTACGGCCTGATCGAGCCAGAGCAAGGGTGATAGAACTAGATACCATTATCGTATGGACAAATTGTGGTAATCGAGGCCGGGAAAATACTGGTGGAGCTGATGGGATTCGAACCCACTACCTTCTGACTGCCAGTCAGACGCTCTCCCGATTGAGCTACAGCCCCGCTTGGTTCAATAATATAACAAAGCAGCTTGGGAAACTCAAGTTAAATGTCCACGCCCAGCCATTGTAGGACGACCTTCAAACCGAGGTAACCCAGGTAAGCTATTACCATGCTTTTGACTGTCCGCCCTGCCCAGGTGACGAGGAAAAATCTTACCCAGCCAAAGCGAACCATGCCCAGAAATACGGCGAAGGGGTAAAAAAGAGGAGTCAATACAGCTGATGTGAAGAAAATGGCTTTAGAACCATGGCGGTCAATAATATTGCTGAAACGAAGGTAAAGGCTGCTGTTACTATCTCGCAATAATCCCCTGCCAGCGTATCCAGTGAAATAAGCACCAGTAGCACCTATAGCTTCACCAATTCCAGCTACGGCGCCAACTATGGCGGGATTTAATACTCCACCCAGTGTGAATGTAATAACAATGCCGAAGCCGGGCAAAATGAAGGTCCCGTTAGTGAGAACGTTGATGAAAAAGCAACCAAGATAGCCCCACTCTGCTATTTGGTTGAGGTAGGTTCGATGATTAAGGATAATAACAGATAAAACTATGGTAACTGCTAGAGATGTGCCACCTATTATGACTTCACGCTTAGTCGGTTTCCTCATAAATTTTGCCTATTATACAGTAAAAGTATACAAATAGAGCCAAACTTTTTGAGTTTGGTTTGTTCACTGTGCCGGGATTATAGCTATTTCAAGAAAGAAAACATGACCAAGGCTGAGCGCAAAGTCAACGACCTAGAGGCTTTGTGAGTGGCGACCCTGGTCGGTGAGAGCCCCGGGCGATATCAAAAAATCATACCTCCGCTGTTTTATAGTATAGGGTATTGGGCGTGGTCCCCTTTTTTCTTCTCTCTTATTTCTTATTTCATGCCCTTTCTAGAGCCTCTTAGTGCTCTCTGAGGCGATTTTACATGGCTGGGGACAAACCTGAATCATTGTAGCATGGCCACATAGTTGTTTATAGGCACCCCCAGCGAATCTGCTACTGGTTTGCACTTCGCCACGAGGCAATAGAAAAACTTCCCTTCCGGGGGGAGCTCGGATAAAGCCTCATAATGCCCCATCCCTTTGGCGAATATAAGGTCTGCTGACTCAAATTCTCGTTTGAACTGGGCTGAAGCTAAAGAAAAGACTATTCCTGGTGAAGCTATGCCCGTGCTTATGACCTTCCCAAACTCACCTTCCAAGCCAGACCTCCTCACATTGTCCAGGGTCAAATCGTCTTGAACAGGCGATGGTTTAACCACATAGATAACCTGGGCAAATTGCTTCATCCACTTGACTAGAGGCAGGTCGAAGTAAAGCTCCCCGGCATTATCCGCCAGATATAAAACTTTGCCGGCATCTTTTAACTTTGCTTCCAATTGCTCCGAATCATCTACAACAAAGCTTACAGGTTTCCTGATATCCTCCCTAATAGAACCAGGCTCCCTGAAGAAATCGATAACATTCGCTGCTGCGGCCAGCTTAAGACAACCCCTGAGGTCATCATTATATCGAGACCTCAGCTCAGGATATAATTCTCTGGCGAGCGTCATCTCCCTTTCCTTCATTGCCCTGTAAGGGTCGGGATTGTGGGTCACTTCTCTTACTACCTTGTTAATCTTGGTGGCAATCACAATGGATAATTGGCTATAAGAGAACTCATCATCCAATATCTTCATCGCTTCTTTTATTGCATTTTGCTTCAGCGAAGCATCATCTGTGGCTAGCTCTGCAGCTTGGCAGATTAATCTGCGTAAGCATTCATAGCAACCTGGCATAAGTTTCATATTAACTCCCTTAACTCAAATTTGAGCAGCTTGTGTCGCTGTATTATAATAGTATCAGGTATGTTTGAGAAACTAGAATTAATACAAAAGCGCTATGACGAGCTAAGCCAACTCTTGGCTCGAGCAGATGTAGCTACGAATCTCAAGCGGCTTCAAGAGCTAAGCAAGGAGAAGGCTGCTCTTGAAGATATCGTTGGCACATACCAGCAATATAAAGCCAAGGGCAAAGCGCTGGCGGAACTTGAAGCTCTGCTTAATTCCCATGACGAAGCGGAAATGATGACTTTAATCAAGGAAGAAGTGAACAAAATCAAACAGCAGCAAGATGACCTTCTTCGCCGACTCAAGCTTTCCCTGATGCCCAAAGACCCAGCCAAGGATCGAGATGTCATCGTTGAGATAAGGGCTGGTGCTGGTGGTGGGGAGGCAAGCCTCTTTGCCGCCGACTTATTCCGCATGTACAGCAGATATGCCGAGGGCAAAGGCTGGCAGGTGGGGATCATTGATAGTAATCAAAGTGAAATCGGAGGTTTCAAGGAGCTAATATTCGAAATCAAGGGTAAAGGCGCCTTCAGCCGCTTTAAGCACGAGCGTGGTGTCCATCGAGTGCAAAGGGTGCCAGCCACCGAAGCCTCGGGACGACTTCACACCTCGACAGCTACGGTAGCGGTCCTGCCCGAGGCAGAAGAGATTGAGCTCAACATCAAGCCTGATGATCTCAAAATGGAATTTTTCCATAGCCGGGGGGCTGGAGGGCAAAATGTAAATAAAGTAACTACGGCGGTTCGCCTCACGCACTTGCCCACAGGCATAATGGCCTCCTGCCAGGATGAAAGGTCTCAAATAAGAAACAGGATGAAGGCCATGGCGGTGCTTCGGGCCAGGCTGCTTGACCTTGAACAACGGAAACAATCTGAAAGCATGGATAAAGAGCGGCGGATGCAGGTAGGTAGTGGCCAACGGTCGGAAAAGATCCGCACCTACAATTTCCCCCAGAACCGGGTCACCGACCACCGAATCAGCTCAAGTTTTCACAACCTTCAACAGATTTTAGATGGAGAACTGGATGAAATCATTGAAGCCCTGTCCAGCAAAGAGCAGGTTGAACAATTAGAAGCGGCTCTTACGTGATTTTACGCGAAGCTTTACAATCAGTTACCCAAACATTACGCAGGGCAGGAATTGCTGATGCCTCTGTTGAGGCTGAGCTTTTGCTAGGCCACATCTTGGGAATTTCTAAAACACAGCTTTACATAGAACCAGAGAGGGTCTTAACTTCAGCAGAAATAAAGCATCTGCGGCGTCTTGTCCGGCGTCGCCTTGACCACGAGCCTGCTGCTTATATTTTAGGGCACTGCGAATTTTACGGAATTGACTTCTGCATTGACTGTCACACTTTCATCCCTCGGCCAGAAACAGAACTTCTCGTGGAAAAAGCTGTGGAACTTGCCCAGCGCATTTCCCATCAGGGAAAGCGAATTACCATAGCCGACGTTGGCACAGGCTGCGGAGCTATTGCCATCAGCCTTGCTTTAGCATTACCCCAAGCTAAAATTTATGCCACGGATATTTCAGCTTCAGCTCTGCAGGTAGCTGAGATGAATTGCCGGCGTCACGCCGTTAGCAGCCAGGTGGAACTTTTGCAGGGGAATTTGCTTGAGCCACTGTCTCAACCCGTAGATATGATAGTAGCCAATCTGCCTTATATTAAAAGTTGTGAATTTAAGGATTTGAGCCCAGAAATAAGAAATTTTGAGCCCACGACAGCCTTGGCTGGTGGTGAGGATGGCTTGGGCAAAATACAACAAATACTAGAACAGATGCCGGGAAAACTTAATTACGGAGGCTGTTTCCTTTTGGAAATAGGTCAAGGACAGGGAAGAATGGTGACTTCGCTAATAAAGAGCTATTTCCCACAGGCCAGTATGGAGTTAATTTCCGACCTGGGCGGTATCGAAAGGGTAGTAAAGGTCGGGTTACAGGTAAGAAAGTCAGTTTCAAAGGAGTAAGGTAGTGGAAGAGATAGAACGGTTAGCCCAGCTTATCGTAGAGTCTCAAAAGGCCATTGTGTTTACTGGGGCCGGGATAAGCACGGAGTCAGGTATCCCCGATTTCCGCAGCCCGGGAGGAATCTGGAGCAGATATGACCCTGAGGACTTCACCATTCAAAAGTTCCTCAGCGGCCCGGCAGCTCGCAAAACTATTTGGAAGATGTCCGCCGAAGGTGGACTTCTTACTGAAGCTGAACCAAATCTCGCCCACTATGCCATCGCTGAGCTCTACCAGTTGGGCAAATTAGATTGCGTCATCACTCAAAATATCGACAACCTGCACCAAAAGGCCGGAGTCCCTGATGATAAGGTGTTTGAGCTTCATGGTAATATGGGGTGGGTGGTGTGCTTAAGCTGCCGTAGACGCTTTCCGATGCCCGAAGTATTACAAAAGATAAAGGAGGGGATAGAAGTCCCCGATTGCCCTGACTGTCAGGGTATTCTGAAGCCAGATGCAGTGTTTTTCGGAGAAGCATTACCACAGGAGACATTACGGGAAGCCATCCGCCGGGCGCAGAACTGCGACCTTTTTATTGTCATTGGTTCTACTCTTGTCATTTACCCCGCTGCTTATATTCCAACATACGCCGGAGAGGCTGGGGCAAAGGTAGCTATCGTTAATTTAACTCCAACCCCCTTCGACCACTACGCGGAAGTGGTCATCCGGGGTAAGGCTGGCGAGATAATGTCCAGGGTGATGGAGAAAGTAAAGCTTTCCTAGCTATCAGGCTTGAGCTAAACCAGCTGCTGAATTCCTCTTCTTTCTTCCTAGTCCACTACTTTTTGGATACGGCTGATATCCACTGCCTTGCCGGTCTTTTCATCCACTTCGACCAGAATTGCATCAAAGCTGACTGTTCCCTTGCCAACCGATAGCCGGCTGGGTATCTGAGTAAGGAAGCGATCGAGTACAGAATCTGGGTCATCCCCGATAACCGAATCTATAGGGCCAACCATGCCTATGTCGGTGACATAAGCAGTGCCTCCGGGCAATATGTGAGCATCAATGGTGCCCACATGAGTATGGGTGCCCAACACAGCGCTGACTCGTCCATCGAGATATTTACCCATTGCCACTTTCTCCGAGGTTGCCTCAGCATGGAAGTCAACAATAATAGGCATTGATTTATGTTCAAACTCAGCCAGTAGCTGATCCATGGCTCGAAAGGGACAATCAAAATTGCCTATGAAAACGCGCCCAACCAGGTTAACTATCAGGACATTGTTTTTAAGCAAATAGCCACGACCAGGATTTGTCGGTGGATAATTCAATGGGCGGAGAAGAGGGGGTTCGCTATCAAAGTAAGGAATAATCTCCTTGTAAGCCCAGATATGATTGCCTGTGGTTATGACATCAATTCCAGAATCAAAGAGCTCTTCTGCTGTACTTGGAGTCAGCCCTAACCCACCGGCAGCATTCTCGCCATTGCCTACTACGAGGTCAATATTATATTCAGAATATAAGCCTGGTAGGATTTCCTTCACTGCCTTCCGACCAGGCTTGCCGATGATGTCGCCTATTGCCAGTATTCTCAAATCTACTTAGCGTAATCTATCGCCGTAGTCTCCCTTATCACCATTACTTTTATCTGGCCAGGATAGGTCAGGCTTTCCTCTATCTTCTTAGAAATATCCCGAGCCAATCTCACCGCTGTTAAATCATCAACTTTATCTGGTTTTACCATGACGCGCACTTCGCGTCCAGCTTGAATAGCAAAAGTCTTTTCCACGCCAGGAAAATCGGCTGCTATGTCCTCTAAGTCCTTAACACGCTTCAAATATTGGTCCATGGACTCACGTCTTGCACCAGGCCGCGAACCACTTATGGCATCGGCAGCAGCAACAATAAAGCCCATAACAGTACTAGTCTCTGCCTCGCCATGATGTTCAGCAACGGCTTGAACCACCTCTGGATTTTTATCCCACTGCTTAACCAGGTCAGCACCTATCAGAGCATGCGGGCCCTCCGTTTGATGGTCTATTGCCTTTCCAATATCATGAAGCAGGCCGGCTTTCTTAGCGATATTGGCATTAGCCCCAATTTCGCTAGCCAGCATCCCCGCCAGATGAGAAACTTCGAGACTGTGAAGTAAAACATTCTGACCATAACTGGTACGAAATTTAAGCTGACCAAGTAGCTTAATCAGTTCAGGATGTAAGCCTGGCACCCCAGCTTCATAAGCAGCCCGTTCACCCTCACTACGGGCAGTAGCTTCAACCTCTGTTTTAGTTTTGTCCACTATTTCCTTAATCCGGGCTGGGTGAATGCGCCCATCAAGGATAAGTTTGCTTAAGGCAAGGCGAGCTACTTCACGCCTCATAGGGTCAAAGCTGGAGATGGTAACCGTCTCCGGAGTATCATCAATGATAAGATCAACGCCAGTAGCTTGCTCTAAGGCTCGGATATTGCGTCCCTCACGCCCAATGAGTCGCCCCTTCATCTCGTCACTAGGCAGGGGAACAGCGGATATCGTAGTTTCCGAGACAACATCAGTAGCACACCTTTGAATAGCTGTGGCCAGAATATCCCGAACCCTTTCATCAGCCTCTTCCTTTATCTGTGCCTCCCACACCCTAACCTGTTGCAAGGCCTCTTCTTCAACCTCTTGTTTTAGCTCTTGAAGCAAGAGAGTTCTTGCTTCTTCACTAGATGTACCAGAGATGGATTCTAACTTTGCCAGCTGCTTTTCTCTTATTGCCTGAAGTTCAGCTGTTATCCTCTCAGTATCTTTTTTCCTGCTATCTAAATCACGCTCACGCCGCTCTACAGCCTCTAACTTCCGCTCCAGCGCCTCTTCTTTCTGGTTAACACGCTTTTCTATTCGTTGTATTTCAAGGCGACGTTCCTTGCTTTCCGCCTCGGCAGCGTTGCCAACCTTGATAGCTTCTTCTCTAGCTGCACGGAGTAGCTCATTATACTTGGTTGTTGCCTCATCTAATAAGTTCTGTGCCTCTTTCCTTGTTTTTTGAATATCCCGGTTGGCTACTATCTGCCTGACAAAGTACCCAATAAGGATGCCTAAGACAAGAGCAAGGCCACCTATCATTAATGTATAGTCCATTTTTCCTCTTTATTTCGTTGTTATAATAATAAATGCAAAACATTGCATATTAATAATAACCTTTTATCGGGTTCGCGTCAACTCACTGTGCTGGCAAACGATCCCTTGACCAATTTGCCTGGCATATCTTGGTGCACTTGGGGAGATGTTATATTACCGTTGCACATAACTCAGGATTTTGTGCAATTTAGTCACTCCAGCGCTGATACAAATTGATTCTTATCGAACTGGTGTCTATCGCTTCAAATCCTGTATATTACTGTTGTGGAAGCCATGACTGAAGAACTAATCGCTCCCTGTGGGATGAACTGTGCAATATGCAGCGGGTATCTTGCCTATCACCATGATGTTAAAAGCAAGGGAATCAAAATGCCTTATTGCATAGGGTGCAGACCACGAGATAAAAAGTGCGCTTTCTTGAAGAAAAGATGCGAACCACTGATGTCTAATAAGGTAAAATATTGCTATGAATGTAGCAGTTTTCCCTGCGAAGGGTTAAAGCATCTTGATAACCGCTACAGAACATATTTCAAGATGAGCATGATTGAGAACCTGGAATACATCAAGAATATTGGCATAAAGCCATTTCTAGAGGAACAAGAAGAGAAATGGAAGTGCCCCAAATGTGGTGGGGTGATATGCTGCCATAACGGGCTGTGCTATAAATGCAATCTTGATAAGCTACGCCAAAAGAAACACAAGTACCGCTGGGAGGAATAATGAAGAAAACGTGGCAGGAGAAACTGAAGGACAAACCCTCTTTTCCTAAGGTGCTCAGGCTGGAGAAAGAGTTTCCCTGTTACAATGCCGTGCACAAGATGGGTGCCGAAGTCGGTGATAGCGTCGTTCTGGTGAATCCATCGGAAGTAGCGGCAATCATGAAGCAGGTACCGAAGGGTAAGCTTATCACGATTGTCGAAATATGCAAGCAAATAGCCCGGTATCACGGCGTGAAAGCTTGCTGCTCTTTAACCACGGGGATTTTCATCATGACGGCGGCCAATGCGGTAGAAGAAGCAAGCAAGGAAGGCAAGTCATTAGACATACCGTACTGGCGGACGCTCAAAGCAGATGGTTTTTTGAAT
>Ga0209979_1002044_pt1 | contig 20206 bp, 15 predicted proteins | sample AnhtaG_FD_183114 | JGI IMG/M metagenome (GOLD analysis project Ga0209979, IMG submission 183114) | Deep subsurface microbial communities from Anholt, Denmark to uncover new lineages of life (NeLLi) - Anholt_01485 metaG (SPAdes) (version 2) | ecosystem: Environmental > Aquatic > Marine > Oceanic...
AAATAGCCTGTCCCTATTCCTACTCCTATAAAGAGAAGTACCAGAACCGTATAGAGAAAAATTCGTCTTTTAAACATGAATTCCACCAGAAGCTAATTCATTGGGTTACCACTACTATCCCCGTAATAATGAGCATTTTGCCGAGAAGGTTCAATTCCATTGTCCTTAAAATATTATACTCTAGGTGGCAGGATGGTCAAGAAGACGCTCGGGATGCCTCCCTTTCGCTACATAGCCGCCTTAGAGAAGCATATTTGCCTTTCTGGATTAAGCTAATATAATGGGCTGGTGAGAAATCCATTTTCCATAAAACAAAGATCCGGCAAGAAAGTTAGATAACCAATGAAATGGAGGACCTTGAGCCACTTGAACCTCAGGGTAGGTGGTAGTCCCGTCCCTCTGAAGACTCTGCGCTTGGTGGATAGATTAGGAAGGTGGCGAAGACATAGGGTCTCCACGGTACAGGAATATCTCAGTCCGAGTCTTACTAAAATAGCTGCTTGGGGTAGGTTAGCTAAGGATCAGCAGGGAAGGATAGGTGTTCTGGTCACCGGGGCTCATTTTGGTCTGGTGAAAGTTGGGGGGTCATCCCACGTCCAGTCCCATCTTTTCGTTTCCCTGGACGCTCTAAGCAAGAAGACTATGAGGAAACTACTCATACCTATTAACTATGAACTTATTCAAAACCAAGATGTGGTTTTGGCCAGGGAAACAGAAGAGAAGCCCTACTATCTGGCCAGCAGATTCTCCACCAGGTTTCATTACCCTGGTTGCCCCAGAGGGGGGAGAATATCACTGAAAAATAGAGTGGTATTTAATACCAGAGAAGAGGCTCTGAAGGCCGGCTATCTCCCCGATTCCCTATGCCGACCATAGAGATAGTTCCTTACTTGGCAGAAGCCCTATCTCTTATCAGGCTCACAACCCATCTTCTTTAACATACTGACTCTCTTCCATGTCCCTTTCATTTGAAGTCTCCTTGTCCTGCACCTTTTGGTCTCTTCCGCCTTGTAAGCCAAAAAAGTTCCTTTGGCTTGTGCCACGGATCTTGCTCGTATCACCAGTCTATGGTATGGTCCCCGCAAATAATGTCAAGCTTGTAATTGTTCAAAACTTCCACCTTCAAAACTTCCACCCAAGAAAAATTGAGAATAGTTACTGAAGTTTTGCGAGCTTGACAAAAGAAAGCTTTGCTATAATATGTGGGAAGTAATTTCGTAATGCTTGGATACGTGGGTAACGAGAGTGTTACACCATTGCCTGACAAGTTAGCGGCTGTGTAGAATAAGATATCCCGCGGCAAACGTGAGTAGCCTTTGAGGGTGACGCTCGCTTGGGAAGAATAGATGGTCTATGTGTGGCGTTGAGCCCCAGCCTAGTACGCACCTACAACTTGTAACTTCTCTTTCACGGGATGGTAACTCTGCAGGTGAGGTTTTAATGTTTTTGGTTTAAAGAAATGAGAGGATTCTAATTGAGAGGAGGTGAGGTTCGGAACTTTTAGAGAGGATTATAAAGACTGAAAGGAGGTCAAGGAATGAGGAAAAGTATAACTGCGTTTTTAGTGGCGTCACTGCTGGTGTTTGTGTTGTGTATTTCTCCTGCAGCGATTGCCGCTGAGAAGGTGAGGATAGGGGCGTTGTTTCCCTTCAGCGGACCTCTAGCACTGCTTGGCCAGGAGTCATTTAACGGAGCTACTATTGCGGCAGATATGGTAAATGAGAAGGGTGGTATCTGGGGGAAGGAGATTGAATGGGTCAAAGGAGATGGGGTTGATCCTAAGAAGGCTATGACCGAATGTGAGCGGCTCATTTCTGTACAGGGACTGAAGCTCATTTTTGGGACCTATTCCAGTTCTCGATCCTATGCTGCCAGCGAGGTTGCGGAAAGAAACAAAGTCATCTACTGGGAACAGGGGGCAATTGCTGATCCCATTACAGAGAGAGGCTTCAAATATCTTTTCAGGACATGTCCCAGGGCCAGTCAATTTGGTATTATGGCGGTAGACTTTGCCATGGAAGTGGTAGCACCCAAGTTGGGAATGGATCCTATGGAGATGAAGGTAGCTATTATGTTTGAGGATTCTCTCTACGGGACCACAGTGGGTAGTAGTGCAGCCAAGCACGCTATGGAAGTGGGGATGAAAGTGGTGGGTACCGACAGCTACAGTCTCAAAATTGTGGATCTCAACCCTGTGGTAATGAGGTTCAAAGCTCGAGAGGCCGATGTGATTATCGCCACCAGTTACCTTACCGATGGACTACTGTTCTGGCGTCAGGCAAGGGAAGGAGATCTCAATGTGAAAGCCTTCATTGGCACCGGGGCCTGTCATGGTATGCCAGAGTGGGCAGAGACCTTTGGCGACGAGGCCAACTATATCTTCAACATCGACCCAGCCATCGGCATAAACCCGGAGGTTTTGAGTCCCAAAACCAGGGAGGTCTTGAAGGAATTTCAGGAGAGGTTCAACAAGAAATTTGGACACCTTCCTGCTACTCATGCTTCCCTGGGTTTCGTGGGTGCTCGGGTGCTGTTCGAGGAAGTTCTTCCCCGGGCTGGTTCACTCGATCCGGAGGCTGTTCGAGAAGCCGCTCTCCAGGTGAACATAGCAAAAGGAGGCACCATTTTTGGCTTTGGGGTGAAGTTTGCTCCTCCTGCACATCCGGCTGCTGGGCAGAATCTTTTAGCTCACCCTGCTTTGATGCAGTGGCAGGAGCAAAGAATGTGGGTAGTTTATCCGGTGGAATTCAGCCTGAGGGATCCTCTGCTTCCTCTGCCAACCTGGGAGGAAAGAGCCAAAGGAATAACTCGCTTTGTAAAGTAGAAATATGGCGAAGGGCTTGAAGAATGGAAGGGAAGAAGGGGGTTTCCCCCTTCTTCCCGAAAGAATTTTTGGGTTAGTAGTTCCCTCAAGGTAAGAAATGTTAACCATAGTTTTGCAGTTAATAATTAATGGATTGTTGTTGGGAGGAATCTATGCTCTGATAAGCATTGGGCTTACCTTAATCTTTGGGGTGCTGGAGATAATTAATTTCGCCCATGGTGAATTCTTGATGCTTAGCATGTATGCATCCTACTGGTTATTTCAGCTCCTGGGGGTGGATCCCTATCTTAGTCTATTAGTGGTAATTCCTATGTTTTTCCTCATAGGCTTAGTCGTCCAGAGAATCATCATTCAACCCATAATCCATGCTCCTCCCCTTAATCAGATATTTGTTACGGTTGGACTGTCGCTTATCTTGCAGAATGCAGCACTTTTTTTCTGGAAGGCGGATTATCGAACGGTGAGGACTGCTTACTCTACCTTGTGCTTGAAGACAAGTGGCTTAATGATCAGTTTTCCCCGCCTGGTAGCTTTTGTTCTTGCCCTTGCCATAATATCTATCCTGCTTATCTTTCTTAAAAGAACCTATACCGGCAAGGCCATACGGGCGCTTGCCCAGGAAAGAAGGGCAGCCATGTTGATGGGGATTAATATTTACGGGACGTACCGGATTGCTTTTGGTATTGGTATTGCCTGTGTGGGGGCAGCAGGAGCAATGCTTATGCCCATTTATTATGCTTTTCCTACAGTAGGAGCCCTGTTTGTCTTAATCGCTTTCGTGGTGGTAGTGCTGGGAGGATATAACAGCCTAGTCGGTGCCCTCATTGGTGGTCTTATTATTGGTATAGTAGAGGCTTTCAGTGGATTTTTCCTTTCGCCTCATCTGAAGGAGGCGGTATACTTTGTCATATTTATCCTCATACTCGTGTTTAGGCCTACTGGACTGTTCGGTCGAGGATGAATTTAAGGACAAAAAGGTATGAAGATGAGCTTCATTTCAAGGAAAACTGCTAGTAATTTGTTTCGCCCTAAGTTCTACCTCCCATTGGCTTTGCTGTTATTTTTATTGGTTCTCCCTATCCTGCCTCGGAATCCCTTTTATGAGGATCTTATCATTATGATCTTCTTCTGGGGGGCTTTAGCAGCAGCCTGGAATTTAGTGGGAGGATTCGCTGGTCAAATCTCTTTGGGTCATACTGCCTTCTTTGGCATAGGTGCCTATACTTCAACTCTTTTATATCTAAAATTTGCTCTATCTCCCTGGCTTGGTATGTTAGCCGGAGCTGGCTTAGCGGTGCTTGTAGCTATGGGGATTGGCTCTCCCTGCTTTAGATTGAAAAGCCACTTTTTTGCCTTAGCCACTATAGCTTTTGCTGAGGTACTGCGTCATGTTGCCTCTTACTGGAGAGGTTTAACCCAGGGTGGGGTGGGTCTATTGATTCCCTTCAAGCCAAGGATAGAGAATTTTATGTTTCATAGCAAAATCCCTTATGCTTATATTGCTCTTGGCTTGATGCTGCTCATAATTCTTGTTTCTTATATAATTAGAAATTCCCGATTCGGGTTCTATCTCATTAGTCTTCGAGAGGATCAAGACGCAGCAGAGAGTCTGGGTGTCAAGACCTCCCGCTGTAAACTTATTGCTTTAATAATCAGTGTTCTCTTCACCGCTATTGCAGGTACCTTCTATGCTCAGTATCTTCTATTTATCGATCCTGATACTGTTTTTTCCCTGCCTTTTTCTGTTGAACTCCCCCTTTTAGCCATAATTGGAGGTCTAGGTACGGTGATCGGACCCATCATAGGAGCATTCATTTTAACCCCTTTGGATGTACTCCTTAGAGGCTGGCTAGGAGCTATTTCTGCTGGACTCAACTTCATCGTATACGGGACTGTGTTAGTGGTGGCGGTGATCTATTTTCCCCGAGGAATCGCTGGTTGGCTCAGAACCTGGTATGAGCCATTCTTAAGGAGGCTTCCCGGTGCCAAACTATCTTTGGCCATAGAGAAGACTGTTTCTTCCCCTCTTCTCACATCCGAGACTTCAGACCCTGAGGATTCAGACCCTGAGGATGAAGAGATAAAATCTCCTCTGTTTGAGGCCCAGTCCTTAAATAAGCACTTTGGGGGATTAGCCGCGGTGAAAGATGTAAGTTTTCAGATTAGAAAAGGGGAGATTCTTGGTTTGATCGGGCCCAATGGGGCGGGGAAGACCACTGTTTTCAATTTAATCACTGGATTCTTGTCTCCCGACTCGGGAAAAATTGAATTTAAAGGGGAGGCAATGACCGGTGTTAAGCCACCCCATAAGGTCTGTATAAAACATATTGGAAGAACTTTCCAATTGGTCAGGCCTTTCAACAATATGACTGTTCTGGAGAATGTAATGGTAGGTGCATTTTCCCGGGCAAAAAGAACAAAAGAGGCCAGAGAGGAGGCCACGAAAGTGCTGGATTTTATCGGGTTATTGGAGCATAGCCATTCCTTAGCCTCCAGTCTGACCATTGCTGATAGAAAGAAGCTTGAACTTGGCAGGGCACTAGCTACTAGACCTGAACTTCTATTGCTAGATGAGGTAGTGGCGGGTTTAAATCCTAGGGAAACCGAAGCGATAATCGGAATTATCAAAGCAATTTCTAATCAGGGAATCACCTTATTCATCATTGAACATGTAATGAAGGCAATAATGACTCTCTCCCATCGGATAATCGTTCTCCATCATGGAGAGAAGATAGGGGAGGGCACCCCGGCCGAGATATCCCGGGATAGGAGGGTCATCGATGCCTATCTGGGGGAGGAGTATCTTGCTTAAACTAGAGAACATAAGTACCCATTATGGTGATGTTCAAGCCCTCCGAAATGTCTCCCTCGGAATAAAAGAAGGCCAGATAGTTTCAATTATTGGCTCAAATGGTGCCGGTAAGACTACTACCCTTAACACCATCTCAGGTGTTCTTCGGGCCTCATCCGGGACAATTGAATTTCTTGGTAGAAGGATAGAAAATCTTCCCCCACACCAAATCGTTGATCTGGGAGTTGTTCAAATTCCCGAGGCCAGGCTCCTTTTTCCTTATATGACGGTATTGGAAAACCTGGAGCTGGGTGCCTATACTCCTAAAGCCAGAAAAGGAAAGGAGGAAAATCTTAAGGTAGTCTTTAGACTTTTTCCGGTTGTAGAAGAAAGAAAGACCCAGCTAGCGGGAACTCTAAGCGGGGGGGAACAGCAGATGCTGGCCATAGCCCGGGGACTTATGGCTAGACCTAAACTATTAATGCTGGATGAGCCTTCTCTGGGCCTTGCTCCTCTCCTGGTAAAGGAGGTCTTTGAGGCGGTGAAGGAAATTAACGCACATGGCATAACTGTCCTTTTAATTGAGCAAAACGTTTTCCACTCACTTTCTATATCTGATGAAGCTTATGTTCTTGAGAATGGTAGAGTTGTCCTGGAGGGAGAGGGAAAAGGGCTCCTAGACAATCCTCAGGTAAAGGAAGCTTACTTAGGGATCTAAATCCCATCTTGGGGAAGGAAAAAGTGGAATGTAGGCTTATGCTGGAGCAAGAGAAAACTCAAGCTGACGGTCGAACTCTATATCTTCTGCGAGCAAGAAGTAGAACGTGCGCTCGACGAAGTTAAGTAATCCCACCCACTAAAGCTTTAAGAATTCAACTGAAGAAATTCAAAGATGAAACATACGGGAACCATACTAGCCGAAATGCTGGCAGGATACGGGGTGCACTATATCTTTGGCGTCCCAGGAGGTCAGACCAATGCTCTTTATGATGCCGTAGGTGCGAGATCCGATCTGCATCACATTCTAATGAGAGATGAAAGAAGCGCAGCTTATGCAGCGGTGGGGTACGCTAAAATATCGAACAAAATCGGTGTCTGTGATGCCACTGTAGGGGCAGGTTCAACTAAACTTACCTCGGGACTGGCCGAGGCCTACAATTCCTCCATTCCTGTAATAGCGATAATTAGTGATGTTGCTTCGGATTGGGTACATTTGATAGGTCACGGAGCTGCTTCTCAGGGACTCAATCAAAAGGATATGCTTAGGCCCATAAGTAAAGGGGTCATAAGGATACCCTCTCAGAAAAGAGCTCCGGAATTAATACGCACAGCCTTTCGCAAGGCAGGCACGGGAAGATGTGGTCCGGTGGTTCTGGAGATTCCCCACGATGTTTTCGATGAGGAGTACAAAGGAGGCTCGCTGGATCTTTCCACTAATGAGTCCGGGGGGAAATTTCCCTCATCAAGATCTCGTCCAAGTCCTGATGAGATTGAACAAGCGGCAGAACTCCTCCTGGGGGCTAAAAATCCTGTGATTATCGCTGGAGGAGGAGTCTTGGTTTCGCAAGCACAAAGGGAGCTGAAAGAGATAGCTGAATTTCTCACTGTTCCTGTGGTAACTACATTTTCGGGAAAAGGAGCTATCCCGGAGGATCATCCATTAGCTTTGGGTGTTTTAGGTCGTATGGGAACCAAGCCAGCCAAAGAGGTAGCCTGGAAGGCAGATCTCGTTTTTCTCATCGGTTTCAAGTCTGCCCAGAATTCCACTTTTGAGTGGTCTTTTCCCAGGCAAGATCAAAAAGTGATTCATCTGGATGTTGATGCTTCCGAAATAGGTAAAGTTTTTCCCACAGCAGGGAGCATAATCGCAGATGCCAAAGTCGGATTGGAAGAGCTTCTCAAGAGATTGAAAGAGAGAGGTAGGGGAGGATCCTATCCCGAAAGGGAAAGCTTTAGGCGAACTAAGGAAGTTAAAAGGCGGCTGACCGAGTGGAAAAAATCCATAGATGAGGAAATTAATCCCGAAAGGGAACCCATACAGCCTCAAAGGGTAGTCAGGGAAATTAATGATCTGTGTGGAAAGGATGATATTCTGGTTTGCGATGCTAGCTTTCCCAGTGGATGGGGAGCTATCTATTTCGAGACTGTAAAGGAGCGCAGGTGTCTTTTCCCACGGGGGTTAGCCAGCCTGGGCTTTGCCCTGCCAACAGCTATAGGAGTAAGTCTTGCCGAAAAAGACAAAACTATTGTTGTCCTCAGCGGAGATGGAGGATTTACCTATTCTTTGTCCGAACTGGCCACTTTGAGACAGCACCGCATTAGAATAATTAGTATTGTTCTTAACAACCGGTGTTTAGCTTGGATAAAGTGGTGGCAGAGACTACATTATAACCAAGGCTACCAATCAGCCGATCTTATCGATTTGGACTTTGACAGAATAGCGAAGGGCTTTGGTCTCTCAGGGATAAGCATCAAAGATTCCGGCGAGCTCCAGGCTGGTTTAAAGAAGGCATGGGGGATGGCGGAATCAGTAGTTGTTGATGTGAAAACGGAAGTGTGGGAAACTCCTATCTTCAGTTACCGGGAGAAACTTCGAAGTCTGAGTTCTAAAAGGAGAGAAATGGAATGCTAGCTTTAATGAAACTTAAAAAAGGGAAAGGCTTTGTAGAGCTCCGAGAGGTTGAGGAGCCAAAGATCAGAGATGATGAGGTGCTCATCCAGGTGATGGCCGCCGGCATATGTGGAACAGATATTCACATCTATCATGATGAACATCCCTACTGGCCTCCTCTTATTCTGGGACACGAGTTTTCCGGCAAGATTGTTGAGGTAGGAGAGGTCGCTCATGGGTGGAAAAGGGGAGACAGGGTAGTCGCCGAGCCTCACACCCAGACTTGCGGAGTCTGTCAGTACTGTCGCAGTGGTCGCCTTCAGTTCTGTCCCCAGAAAAGAGGTGTGGGCTGGGGGCAGGATGGTGCCTTTGCCTCTTTTGCAAAAATACCCGGCCATCTTCTACACAGAATTCCAGATAATGTATCCTTCGAAGAGGCAGCTCTGGCTGAGCCTATGGCTATAGCTGTCACCGGAGTTCTGGAAAGAACCAGAGTAGAACCGGAGGACCTTGTTGTTGTTCTCGGCCCCGGACCGGTAGGACTTCTATCCGCCGTCGTAGCTAAGGCTGAGGGAGCGGCTAAGGTCATAGTATCAGGGACAGCCATGGACGTCCCCTTGAGATTGAAGACGGCCAGGGAACTAGGGATTGATTATGTTGTCAATGTGGATGAGGAAGATCTCAGCGAAAAAGTGAGGAACCTCACGGGAGAGTGGGGAGCGGATCTTGTCGTGGAAGCTTCTGGATCCGAAAAAGCTGTCAATCAGGCATTAGAAATAGTAAAGAGAGACGGTAGAGTCTCTGTTATTGGAATAGTGGGCAAGAAAAACATAAATATGGAATGGGACAAGGCCGTGTTCAAAGCGATTAAGGTAATCTTCAGCTTTAGCTCTTCTCCCACCAGCTGGGAAAGGGGTCTTTCTTTAATGGCAACAGGCAAGGTGAAGATTAGCCCCCTCATTAGTCACAAGTTTCCTCTTACCGAGTGGAAGAAAGCATTCGGGCTGTGTGAAGAAAAGAAAACCATAAAAGCTCTCCTCATTCCTTCCTAACATCCCTCTGATTGAGCTTTTCATTTATACAGCCAGACAAAATCCCTTTTCGTCAAACAGGAGGGAGGTGTGCCTTTGCCCGGATGGTGTTAATTGTCTCTCTTATCCCCCTCTCCATTGAATACCGAGGCTTAAAGCCTATTTCCTCTTCTATTCGCTTTGTATTGTATTTCCAGTTTATGCCAAAAGTTCCTGGCTTCAGGGTAATATCAGACTCGGGAAGAAGTCTTCGAACATACTGAGCTGCGTCCTTGACGGATCTTAAGTCTCCTTTGGTATTAAAGATTCTTGTTTTGGTCTCCTTCACTTTGCAGGTCATGAGAGTAACTTGGGCCGCGTCTTCTACATACTGCCAGTCTATGGTATCATCCCCGCAGGGGACCACGGCAGATTTATTCAGGGCAGGTTTTTCAATCAGCTCCATGGTGAAGGCGCTGGCCCCTCTTATTCTGGCCAGCCCATAGACTATGGTGAATCTTAGACCAATACTGTTCACCTTGAATTTCTCAAAGTAGTAAGTGGCCATATATTCGTTTAATGACTTGCATGCACCGTAGACACTTACCGGATGATGAGCAGCTTCCTCAGGAAGGTACTCCTGGGCATAAAATCTGGGAGGACCAAAAACGGCTACCGAACTGGCCCAGACAACTCTCTCTAATTCAAGGATTCTTGCTGCTTCCAGTATATTGTTAAATCCCTGACAGTTTACCTTTACTGCCACGGATGGGTTCTTATTGGAGTCGGGTATCAAAAGATACGCCAGGTGGATAATCTTTGTTGCTTCGTATTCTCTAAGAGTATTGAGTAGCCCGACTGCATCAGCAATATCACCTTGGACGAAATTTACCTCTTTCAGCTCTTCCTGAGTTAAAACTTGCTGAATAGAGTTTTCCTTGGTATTGATATCATAAACAACGACTTCTTCTCCCTGCTTGATCAAATTCCGTACCACGTAAGAACCAATAAAACCTGCTCCTCCTGTCACCAGATAAGTCATAATTCTTCCTCCTCTTTACAAAGCAATGTTTTGCTTGCCTCCCGGGATAGGATAAGCTAGGCAAAAGGAGATCTTGCATGCGGCACGAAGATTTCCGGCGCATAGAGCACAGCTACTCATCCTCAAATGTGATTGTTTCACTATGATCGTCCTCTAAGGAGGCAGGTTCTGTATTTTGCTCTTTAACTTCTTGCTTGTTGAAGGGCAGCTCTTCATCTTTGAGTATTTCCTTCTTCACCTCACCCTCTTTTTCAGGAGGCTCTTTTTCAGGAAGCTCTTCTTCATAAAAATCCAGTAGCTCAGAATGACTTTTAATCAGGGATTTGAGTTTGATTAAAAATAACCTTTTTTGCTCATTCAGGTTAACTATCTCATTTTTCAATTTCTCCAGTCGTCTCTCTCCCTCTTCCAATATTTTATTTGCTTTTATTTCTGCATCCTTGATAGTTAACTTAGCTTGTTCCTGACTACTTTCACTAATCAATTGAGCACTTTTTTGAGCAGAGATAAGAGCGTCTTCTAACCGTGCCTTCTTGGAAGTGTATTCTTTTATCTCTTCTCTTAATTGCTTTATCTCTTCTCCTAGAACCTCATTTTGGTGGACTGTTTCCTGGTAATCCCTGTTTAACTTGGTGAGAAACTGATCTACCTCTCTCTGATTGTATCCTCTAAGAGAGAGCTTAAACTTTGGGATTTCAATGTGGGAGGAATCCATATTCATTAACTATTTCTCCTCCTCAAATATGACTCTACCCAGTCTTACCATGTTAGATCCTTCCTCAACGGCAATATGGAAATCATCACTCATTCCCATAGAGAGCCACTTCATTTCCACGCCTTCTATCCCCTCAGTTTTTATGGACTCAAATATTTCCCGAAGTTCTCTAAAGTAAGGGCGAGTTTTTTCCGGCTCCACCCAGGGAGCAATCATCATAAGGCCCTTAATGGAGACACCTCTGAGGTTTGAATTCCTCTTCACAAAATCTAACACTTCAGAAGGAGCTAGTCCATATTTTTTGGGATCCCCGGTGAGATTGATTTCTATAAGAACATCTATTTTCTTATCTAATTTTAGGGCTCCTTGATTGATAGCCTCTATCAGACGTTGGCTATCTACCGACTGAATAAGTTGGAACAGCTCGACAGCGTTCTTTGCTTTGTTGGTCTGTAGATGTCCAATGAAATGCCAGTTTTCTCTATCACCGCCAAGGAAGGCTATTTTTTTCCTGGCCTCTTGTACTCTATTTTCTCCGATTATGCTAATCCCTGCTTCTACAGCTTCTTTTATTTGGTTAATATCCCTGTTCTTGGTAGCTGCAACGATAGTAACCTCATCAGGGGAACGATTCACCTTCGCCGCAACCTCGGCAATCCTCCTCTTGATCTTCTCTACATTGGAGGCTATACTCATCTTTTTTCCTGCAAGATAAGGATAAATAGCCCTTACCAGTTCACTATAGTCCAAACCCTAGAATTGTCAATCCTCCTCCTACTCCAGTTTCCTTTACCACTTTTCTTCATGTTTTCTTTCTTCTCAAAGTTGCCTTTTCTCCTCTATATCTATATAATTCTACTGAGGAAAGCTCTCCGCAACTGTTTCATCAAGATGGTCGACCATTTCACTTTTTAATGTTAGGTGGGGAAACAGTGAGATCTAAGCTAGGCAAGATAGTTCGGCAAAAACTGAAGACCGACTTTTTCAAGGGCATTATTTTCGATCTTGATGGAGTAATAACAAAGTCTTGTCTTGATTTTCGCTTAATCGCCAGGGAAATTTTCGGCTCAGGCTCTAAAAGACCTGTTCTGGAGAGAATCGAGGAGCTATCCCATGCCGCTGAGAGAAACAAGGCCTTCAGGATTCTGGAGAAGCATGAGAAGAGAGCAGCTCTTGCCTTCCAGCTCAACCCCGGCATCGATGAGCTTCTTGAACTTGTCAAACGAAGAGGAATGAAAACAGCTATCGTCACTCGAAACACCCAGGATTCGGTAGGAATTATCCTGGAAAAGTTCCATCTTCAAATTGACTGTATAGTTACTCGCGAGACTGCTCCTCCCAAGCCTTCTAAAGAACCTGTCCTCAGAGCTTGTGACTGCATGGGACTCAGTCCCCATGAGGTCGTTTTTCTAGGGGACTATGAGTTCGACATGCTGGCAGGAAAAAGGGCAGGAGTGGTGACTATTCTTTTAAGAAGCAGTAAACAGTCCACCTCAGAGAATGCAGATCTAGAAATAGACTCCATCGCGGAGCTTGTGGAAATGTTCTTGAGGGGTACTTGACAAAAAAATTTGTTGTTGTATATTTTATTATAGAAAAGTATATTTTGATAAATGAAAGACTTCGAAATAGCAAATATCCCCTCTTCAAAATCTTATAAAGTACATTCTCTGGAAAGAGGCCTTGACCTTATTGAAATTCTGGCAGATGAGGTGCCAGAGAAATCACTCACCGAACTTAGCAAAAGAGCGGGTTTTAACCTGAGCACCACTCATAGAATCTTAAATGCTCTAAAATCTCGCGGCTATGTAGAGCAAAACCCAGGGACTTCCAAATATAAGTTAACATTTAGATTCTTTGAAATTGGCAATGTAGTAGTCAGGCATCTTAATCTACGTGAGGAGGCAGTTCCAGTTTTAACAGAGCTTGCAGAAAAAACAGGGGAGTCAGCTTATTTAATCATTCTGGATAAAGAGGAGGCTCTTTGTCTTGAAAGAATCGATGGCCATCACTACGTTAAGGTTCTTTTCTTGCAGGTAGGTGGCAGGATGCCTCTTCACATTGGAGGAGGGCCCAGAGTTCTTCTAGCCCATCTTCCCGAGGAGGAGATAGAAAGGGTAATAAAGAGTAAGGGACTTCCTGGCTGGACCGAAAGATCCATCACTGATCCTGATCTTTTGAGAAAGGATTTGAAAAAGATTCGGGAACAAGGTTATGCATTGAGTTTTGAGGATGTGACAGAAGGTGCTGCAGCCCTGGGCTCTCCTGTAAGAAACTGGAAGGGTGAGGTTATTGCCGCCGTAAGTATCTCTGGTATTTCCAGCCATTTTGCTAAAGATAAGCTTCCCCTCTTAGTTAAGATTGTTAAAGATGCTGCTTATGAGCTCTCGCGTGAACTTAACGCTCCTTCATGAGGGAACGTACTCTTTATTGTGTACAGGGAGAGATCAATGAAGGCACTTGTCAAACTGGAGGTGGGTGAGGGAAAGGTATCTATTAAGGATGTAGATGAGCCTCAAATTACCCGGGAGGATGAGGTAAAAATCAAGGTAAAAGCAGCAGGCATTTGTGGAACAGATGTTGAAATTCTGCACGGAAAAGATGCTCTCTTTCGCCCTCCAGTAATTATGGGACATGAGTTCACCGGGGAAGTGGTAGATGTGGGTGATAGGCTAAAAAAACTCAAGGTTGGCGACAGAGTTGTTTTTGAACCTACGGTTAGCATCTGCGGTGAGTGTAGGTATTGTAGAAGTGGCCGCTATAATCTTTGTTCCAATAGATTGATTGCTGGATTCAATAGTCCTGGAGGTTTTTCCGAATATGCAGTAAGAAGACAAAGATACGTTCATAAGCTCCCTGACAAAGTAAGTTACATTGCAGGAGCACTTTGTGAGCCCCTGGCTGTTTGCACCCATGCTGTTTTGGAACTAACACCAATTTATCCTGGAGATATTGCTGCAGTGATTGGTCCTGGAACCATTGGACTTCTATCCTTACAATTGGCTAAAGCGTCTGGTGCCTGTCCCATAGTTATTGGAAAAAACAAGGATGAAGTTCGTCTGGATTTAGCTAAAAGACTGGGAGCAGAATATGTTGTAAATATTGATGGGGAAAAAGAAACTCTATCTGGCATCATCAAAGACCTAACTGAAGGCTGTGGTATTGATGTAGTTATAGGTTGCTGTGGAGCTCCAGCCTCTTTTAGTTTAGGAATAGATATTTTGCGAAAAGGAGGGCATTATACCCAGATTGGACTTTTTACCCGAGAGGTTCCCTTTCCCATCGATAAGATGTCCTATCATGAGCTAACTCTCCAAGGCTCATTTGGTCAGAAAAATTCAGCCTGGAAAAGAGCTTTATCTCTTTTGGGAAAAGGTCTGGTGGACACTCTGCCTCTTGTGACTACCCTTCCTATGTCAAAGTGGGAAGAGGGTTTCAAGATGGCGGAGACAAAGCAGGCTATCAAGGTAGTCTTAGAGCCGGGAGAGTAAATGCCGGGTGGAAGGCATTCCAAGGATCTTTAAGGGTCGAGTTATCTCATTGGGTCAAAACAAAAGCAGGTTTAATCATGGAAAAAATTGTAAATAAGTTAAATAGGTTAGAGAGAGCCGAGAAACTGAGGGATGATCTCCTGGCTAAGAAACCTCAAATGTGCCACGAAAGAGCAGTTATCTACACCCGGGTTTATCAAGAAACAGTAGGGGAGTCCATGATTATTCGCAGGGCTAAAGCTTTCCGCACATGGCTGGAAGAGATGACAATTTACATACAGGATGGAGAGCTAATAGTGGGCAACGAAGCAAGCACCCCGAGGTCAGCTCCTATTTACCCGGAAACAGAAGCGTGCTATTTGCTAGAGGAGGGCCTGGATCAGTTCCAGACAAGACATCAGGATCCTTTTGTGGTTACCGAGAAGACGAAACGAGAGTTGGAGAAAGTTCTTCCCTGGTGGAAGGGAAAAACTGTGGAGGAAGTTGCTCTCCACAAGATGCCTGAGCAAACATGCCGGCTGATAAACCTAAAGCACAAAGTTTTTCATCCAGAGATTCACCTAAAAGGTGGAATTGGGCATGTCTCTACTGATTTCTGGAAAGTTCTCAACCGAGGTTTTGAAGGGTTAAAACAGGAAGCAGAAGAGAGGTTGAATCAGCTGGATTTTAGCGATCCAGAGGATCTGGAGAAGAAGGATTTTTACCGGGCAGCTATTATTACCTGTGAAGGGGTTATTAATTTTGCCAAAAGATATGCCCAATTGGCGAGAAAACTTGCTGCTCAGGAGGAAGATTCTAAGCGAAAGGAAGAACTGGAAGAAATTGCCCGGGTATGCGAGCAGGTGCCGGCCAAGCCGGCTAGAACTTATCATGAAGCGCTTCAGGCTATCTGGTTCTCCCATCTTCTGCTTCAAATGGAATCTAATGGACTAGGGACTTCCCCGGGAAGATTAGATCAGTACCTTTATCCCTTTTACAAAAAAGATATTGAGGAAGGGAGAATAACTAAAGAGGAAGCTCAGGAGCTACTTGAGTGTTTCTGGATTAAAATCGAAGAAATCAAACGAGTTTACGATTCTGAATGTGCACGAGATTATGCTGGATACACCACTGGCCTTAATGTAACTATTGGGGGACAGAAGGAGGATGGGACTGATGCTACTAATGAGATATCCTATATGTGTCTGGATGCAGAAGACCATTTAAGGGTGGCTCATCCCAACTTTACTGTAAGATATCACCATAAACTTCCAGACAATTTGCTCCACAGAGCTTGTGAGGTAATAAGATTAGGCATAGGTATGCCAGAGTTGATGAATGATGAGGCGCATATACCTTCTTTAATGAACAGGGGAATAAAACTTGAGGATGCCAGAGGATATACCAATATAGGTTGTGTGGAACCGGCAGTTCCTGGGAAAACTTGTAGTTGGAGTAATGCTGCTATGTTCAACCTAGGCAAATGCCTGGAGTTAGCTTTAAATAGTGGAAAGTGTCTTTTATGTGGAGAGCAGGCTGGACCTGAAACAGGTAATCCTCGTACTTTTACCTCCATTGAAGATGTGATGCAGGCCTATAAAAGTCAGGTGGCCTACTTTGTAAAACATATGATTATCTCTCTTAACGCTATTGACTTAACCCATAAAGAACTGGTGCAGACTCCATATCTTTCTCTTTTAGTTTCTGACTGTATGGAAAAAGGGAAAGACATAACAGCAGGAGGAGCTCATTATAATTTTACCTCTCCTCAGGGAGTGGGAGTAGCTGATGTAGCGGATTCTCTGGCAGCTATTGAAAAGTTAGTTTTTGAGAATAAGACTATCAGCATGGAGGAGTTGCTGCTAGCTCTGGAGGAAAATTTTGAGGGTAGAGAAGAGCTACGTCAGAGATTAATAAACGGAGCACCAAAGTACGGGAACGATGATGATTATGTGGATAAGCTAGCTAGATTAGCAGGACGAGTGTACTGTGAGGAAGTGGAAAAATATAAAAATCCCAGAGGAGGAATGTTTCAACCGGGTTTGTATCCAGTTTCGGCTCATGTTCCCCTAGGGAGAAATGCTGCTGCCCTTCCCAGTGGAAGAAAAGCGAGAGCACCCTTAGCGGATGGAGTCTCCCCCACTCATGGAAGTGATAAAAAGGGGCCTACTGCAGTGATTAAGTCAGTGGCTAAATTGGATCATACGATAGCCTCAAATGGAACTCAGCTCAACCAGAAATTTTCTCCCAGAGTACTTGAAGACAAAAAAGGTCTCAGGAACTTAGCAGAGCTAATAAGAGTTTATTTCAATCTGGGTGGCAAACATATTCAGTTCAATGTGATAGATTCAGGGACTCTTAGAGAAGCTCAGAGAGACCCCGAGAAGTATGCCCATCTGGTGATAAGAGTTGCAGGATACAGCGCTTTCTTTACCCAGCTACATAAGGATGTGCAGGAAGACATTATTGGAAGAACCGAGCAGGGAAGCTTCTAAGATGGTGATAGGAGCACAAAAAAGAGGAAAGGTAAATCTATTATCACAATGGGGAGAAGGTGAACAAGGGTGGTGTAATGCTCCATAAACAAAAGGGGTACTTGACAAAAAGAATGTGCTCATAATTAATAATGAAGTGAGATCTTTGATGAGGGAAGAGCTAAAAATAGGGCTATAGGTAGGTCTGAAAAGCAAAAAGACCGTTAGCTGAGAGGAAGGAATGTTTTAGATTAACAAAAAGACAGATAAGAGGGTATAAAGATGAGTCTAAGAACTGAAGCTAAATCTCCCATTCCCTCTCCCTTCGCCAGAACAAGAAAACTCAACGGAGAGTTGCTATCGGTGGAACCAGAGGTTTGCATTGAAAGAGCTCGCCTTGTAACTGCTTCCTACCAGCAGACAGAAGCAGAACCCATGATCATGCGGCGAGCCAAAGCTCTGGCAAAAGTTTTGCGAGAAATGACCATCTTTATCCAGAAAGATCAACTAATAGTAGGAAATCAGGCTAGTAAGCTGCGTGCCAGTCCCTTATTTCCAGAAACAGAAGCTGGATATCTGGAGCGAGAACTTGATATTTTTCCTAAGAGAGGCCAGGACAGGTTGATAATTCCTGATGAGGTGAAACAAGAGCTGCAGAAAGAAATTTTTCCTTACTGGATAGGAAAAACCACGGAAGATGTAGCTTTAAAAGCCATTCCTGCGGAAAGTAAAGAGATATTTGAACACAAGCATCCTGTTTTCTGTCCAGATATTCACCTGAAAGGGAGCATAGGTCATGTTATTGTGGACTACGATAAAGTTCTTTCTCTGGGAATATCCGGAATCAAAAAGCAGGCGGAAGAGAAGCTACAAAAGTTGGATCTACCCGATCCTGAAGAGTTAGACAAGTATCATTTCTACAAAGCAGAACTTATTGTTTGTGAGGCAATTGTAGATTGGGCAGAAAGGTTTGCTAGAGAAGCCAGGAAATTAGCTACTGAGGAAAAAGACGAAGAGTGGAAGACTGAATTAGAGCAAATAGCTAAAATATGTGAGTGGGTACCAGAAAATCCAGCCAGGACATTTCGCCAAGCAGTGCAGTCTTTTTGGTTTACTCACCTTCCTCTTTATATTGAACAAAATGGGCTGGCTGTATCTCCAGGTAGATTAGACCAATATCTTTATCCATATTATAAAAAAGATAAGGAGGAAGGAAGGATAACTAAAGAGGAAGCTCAGGAACTTCTGGAGTGCTTGTGGATCAAATTCACCGAAGTAATGAGAGCTTACGATTATGACGACGCCAAATACTTTGCTGGCTTTTCCATATCTGAGAATGTAGTACTGGGCGGTCAAACTCGAAGTGGGGAAGACGCTACCAATGAACTATCTTTTCTCTGTCTTGAGGCGGAGAAGAATACAAAACTATCCCAGCCTAATTTAGGAGTTAGGATCCATGCCAAAACTCCTGATGAATTCCTTATGAAAGCAGTGGAGGTAATTAGCACAGGCAGAACCAAACCTGAAATATTTAATGATGATGTGGGGATTCTTTCTTTAACCTCTCTGGGAGTTCCCCTGGAAGATGCAAGAGATTACAGTATTTCAGGATGCGTGGAAGCTGTTCCCCCCCATACTAATGGGATGACTAATGCGGCTATGTCTAATCTAGCCAAGGCTCTGGAGCTTGCCCTTAATGACGGGAAGTGTAGGTTATGTGGCAAGCAACTGGGACTTAAAACAGGGGATCCTCGGAACTTTACCTCCTTTGACCAGGTAATGGATGCATATAGAAAACAGGTCGCTTATTATGTGAAACATATGGTGACAACTGTCAATACTATAGAAAAGGTACATGCCCAGATTATGCCCCTTCCCTACTTCTCCCTGGTTATTGATGATTGTATGGAGGAGGGCAAAGATGTAACCTGTGGAGGAGCACGCTATGACTATACCGGTCCGCAGGGAGTAGGACTGGCAAGTGTAGCTGACTCTTTGGCAGCTATAAAGAAGCTGATATTTGATGAGAAAAAATTAACCATGGATGAGTTGATAGAGGCTATGGATACTAATTTTGAGGGCAAAGAGACTCTCCGCCAGATTCTAATTAACGAGCCTCCCAAGTATAGTAACGACAACGACTATGCAGACAATATAGCCCGAGAAGTGGGAGTTATTTATTGTCAGGAAGTCTCTAAATATCACAATACCAGAGGTGGCAAATACCGTCCGGGTCTTTATTCAGTATCTGCTAATGTTCCCCTGGGAATTCATGTGGGAGCCTTGCCTGATGGTAGAAAAGCTAAATTTCCTCTATCTGATGGTGTAAGCCCAGCTCACGGAACAGAAAGAAGTGGGCCTACAGCTATAGTTAAATCTGTGGCCAAATTAGATCATACGTTAGTGACCAACGGAACCCAGCTAAATATGAAGTTTAGTCCCAGGGTTTTATCTGACTTAAAGGGAAAAAGAAATTTAGCTAACTTGATCAGAACTTTCTTTGATCTTGGAGGATGGCACATACAGTTCAATGTTGTATCTGCAGATACTTTAAGGGAAGCTCAGAGGAGGCCTGATGATTATAGATGGTTGATAATCAGGGTGGCAGGCTACAGTGCTTTCTTTTTGGAGCTTGACAAAGCGGTACAGGATGACATTATTGATCGCACTGAATACCAAACCGTGTGAACATTGAAGTAATCCACTTAAGTCTTGTAAAGTGGTGAGAAAAATAAAAGAAAGGGGGTGAGAACGGAGAGTTAGTCACATAGTCCAGGTTCCATTTTAGAAAGGAGGAGGTAAGCTACGATGTCTGAAACAAAAAAAATTGTAAAGGGTTTAATAGTGGCTCTGTGTGTTGGGGCTTTGATTTGGCAATGCGGAATGGCTTTAGCGGCTGAACCACGATATGAATTCATAGAAGTGGACACCACTCAATACAAGAAACCTCGGCCCTGGAGAATAGGATTCAGTAATGCTTCTGTTGGTAACTCCTGGCGCGTATTCTTCTTGCAGGAAATAAAGCAAGAGTTTGCAAGGTATCCAGAGGTTGAACTTCTGATTACCGATGCTATGGATAGTCCTTCCAAGCAAGTTTCTGACGTTGAAGATTTGGTGGCCAAAGGTATAGATCTTCTTCTGGTAAGTGCAACTACCTCTAAGCCTCTCACACCTGTGGTAGAGCGAGTTATGGATATGGGAATACCTGTGGTCACAGTGGATCGAGGTATCGCCAGTGATAAATACGTCTCCTTTGTTCATTCCAGTCA